>Ga0307378_10008515_pt1 | contig 13616 bp, 11 predicted proteins | sample UN1MG_FD_202238 | JGI IMG/M metagenome (GOLD analysis project Ga0307378, IMG submission 202238) | Soil microbial communities from Risofladan, Vaasa, Finland - UN-1 | ecosystem: Environmental > Terrestrial > Soil > Coastal area > Acid sulfate soil | place: Finland: Risofladan, Vaasa | collected... | reverse complement strand
AATCGTTCCGACAAAAACATTTAAATCTAATGTATTTTTAGCGTACTTGGCAGCCTGCTCGGAAATCTCAATTCCCTGGACATTCCACCCCAAATATGCCAGGACTGCCAAAAAATGCCCCCTGGCACAGCCGATTTCGAGAATCTTTGCGCACGTTAATTTGTGTTTTATAGGCAAAATGGCGTTGTAGTACATCGCAACTGTTCGCTCGAAACAAACACGGTCGGACCTGCGGAAAATATAATAGTTTATATCATACAGCTTGCGTAATTCGTCGTCGTTCAGACGCGGACTGTTGTAAAAAAGGCCGCATCCCAAACACCTCCTCATTGAAAATGTTCCGGGATAATGAAATCCCGGATAAGCCTTTTCGAAATACAATTGGCTTTCCATGCTGCCGCAGATAATGCAAGGACTGTTAACTCGTACTTTTTCCATAGTGCAGGCTTGTTCCTGACCAACCGCTGTTCTGCTTTCGGCTCAACATTAGCTGCCGAAATTTCTGTTCCCATTACAATATCGGAAAACTTGTGTAAATTCAACAGTCAAACCATACATCTCGACAATTCGAAAAAAGTGCCGTACAATACACAGGACTTTGATGTTAGTTCAGAATTAAACAAGAGGCCCTTTGATGCACTCTGATTTGTCAGGCGAAAAAGTTTTGTTTTACCAGCCCTGGGGTATTGGCGACCTGATAATGTTCACGCCGGTTATGCTGAACTTCAGGCGGCATTTTCCGAACGCCCGCATCGACCTGGCCTGCAGAACAGACACAAAAGTGTTAATGAAGAACTGTCCGTGGATAAGCAAAATTTTCGAGCTTCCACTGCCCCAGCAACGAACCGTCGCTTCTATGGTCGGGATAATGCGCAGTGTTCGCAAAGAGAAGTATCAGCTTCTGTTTCCCGGGACACTGATTACCACACATTATATGGGTAATCTTTTCGTACACCTTGCCGGCGCAGAGCGCACTATCGGCAATATCGCGCCGAAAGCCATCTGCAATAAATATACATACCCCTGCAGTATAAACCGTTCTTTGCACAGGGTAGAACAGAACAAACAGCTTTTCGAAGCTTTCGTGGGGGACAACGCCGATTTTCAGATGGAATTTTACAGGCCGATAAGCCAAAAAGACCAGGAAAAAGCGGACTCTATTTTAGCATCGTTAGAATTCAACGACAAAAAGATTCTCGGTGTCCACGCCGGCTGTGATAAGGCAAATACCCACAAAAGGTGGCCGGCAAACAAGTTTAGTAAATTGTTAAGCGACTTCCTGTCAGATTACCCCGATAGTTATATCCTCGGCTTCCTGGGGCCCGGCGAGGATAATCTTGCTTCAGCATATCCCAAAGATAAATTCGGCGATAGGGTGGCAATTATTCGTGATACCTTGTCTGTAGTCGCCGCACTTTTAGGCAGGTGTTCGCTGGTTTTAACTACCGACAGCGGCATAGGCCATATTGCAAGGGCTATGGGCACACCGGCACTGGCAATAATGGGTCCGGCTAATCCAGCCGAAGTCTCACCTTACGGCCCCGACGGTTACTTTGTGACACTGGACCCTCCTTTGAGCTGTATGCCTTGTCGTACGTATCAAAAAACTTGCTCCATACAAGAAAACTACTGCCTGACAAATCTGACGGTCGAACACGTGAAGAACCGTTTATACCCCCTTTGGGAAAAGTATAACGGTAGAAAATAATCCTCTTTTACTGATAAATATCCTGCTTAAACTGCCGTTTACCAGCACGGCTGCGGTTTCGAGCTTGCTTGCAGCACCTTATGGTTCTTATGTACTTCGGGCTGCAGCTTGCACAATCACATCCCATATCCTGCTGTAGATATTTGGAGAAGCGGCTATGATGCCGTTAACCAAAGGCTGCCGCTGATTGAACAGGAAAGAATCGCCTGTTAAGTCGGTTACTTTTCCGCCAGCCTGCTGGAGTATAAGCACACCGGCGGCAATGTCCCATTCGTTTTTTGGCCCAAGGCTGAAAGTGGCGTCGGCTTGCCCGGCGGCCACCAGTGCCAGCTTATAGGCAATTGAGCCACAGACGCGAAGTTGAACAAAAGGCTCGAATACCTCAAATTCACCGCGTTTGACCTCCGAGCGGCTTGCGAGTATAAGCGGTTTTTCAACTGCGTTATTTCGCACCTTGATTGGCTGGGCGTTAAGCCAGACGCCCTCGCCCTTTACGGCAGTAAAAAGCCGGTCCGCAGCGGGGTTATAAACCGCAGCCAGGACCGGCTGGCCGTTGTCAACCAATGCTGCTGAAACGGCAAATTCATCAATGCCGCTGACAAACTCTTTGGTTCCGTCAATCGGGTCAACTATCCAAACCCTGTTTTTTTTCAAGCGCCCGGGGTCATCGCTTGTTTCTTCCGAAAGCCACCCGCAGTCGCCAAATCCGTCCAGAAGTCTTCTCTTGAGTACAGCATCGGCTGCCAAATCCGCGGCTGTCACGGGGTCTTTATTGGCCTTATAGGCCGTTTCAAAACCGTCCTTTGCTATTTTGATAACAGCGTCACCGGCTTCTCTGACGGCCTCTTCCAATCGTGATAATTCAGCGTGCATTATTATTTTTTTCGAAATCACTGCGCAAATGTTTTTCCTTAAGCAGCGAAACAATCTTGTCCACACACTCCATTACGGATAACCGGTCGGTCGGCAAAACCAAATCCGCGGATTTCGACACCTCATAAGGTGCCGTAATACCGGAAAAGTTCTTAATATCACCGCTCTGCGCCAAATCATATACCACCTTTTCCACTCGCTTTTTGCGAACGTCGGCCGGTGCTGAAAGATAAACCTCCACAAACTTGGCCTGCCCGACAATTTGCCGTGCGTTTTGTCTGTCCTGAGCATAAGGAGAAATAAGGCTGCAGACAGCAATCAGGCCCGCCTCGTTGAGCATTTTTGCCACTTCAGCGGTTCGCCGCACGTTTTCCGAACGGTCGTCACCGATAAAATTAAGGTCCTTGTTCAGCCCCAGCCTTATATTTTCGCCGTCCAGTACATAAGTTTTGTAACCCAGGCTGAACAGCCTTTGCTCCAGCGCATAACCGATTGTTGTCTTTCCCGCACCCGGCAGTCCCGTCAGCCATACCGTTACGGGCTGCTGACCAAGCTGTGCAGTTCGCTGCTGCATAGTTACCCGGCTGTGACGCGGCTTTATATACCGGCTTTTTGGTTTTGTAACCCTCTTTTCAGGCGAAACCTGAAGCTGATTTGCCTCGCGCGCCAGTATCATACCCGCTCCAACGGTGTTGTTGGTTACGCGGTCTATAATTATAAAAGCACCGGTAGCACGGTTATTGGCGTACGGGTCGTAGGCTATCGGCCTGTTAAGTGTTATTGAGCATCGACCAATCTCGTTTAACCCCAGAGAATGCGCCTGCTGACGATGCAGGGTATCTACGTCAATACCGTAACGAACCGACGAAACCACACCCGTTACTGTCCTGGTCGTATGCTTAAAAATATAAATCTGGTCGGGCTCCATCGGCGTCTGGCTCATCCAGACAACCATTGCTTCGAAGCTGTTGCCGATATGAGGGACATTATGGGGGTGGACAAGCATGTCACCTCTGCTTACATCAATATCATCACACAGACAAACTCCCACAGCCTGTGGAGCAAACGCCTCATCCAGTGAACCATCGGCAGTAAATATCGAATCGACCCTGGTAGTATTGCCGCCGGGCAGAACCATAACCTCGGCACCGGCTTTAAGCGTACCGGAGGCAAGTGTACCGAGGTATCCGCGAAAGTTGGAATCCGGCCGAAGCGCCAACTGAACCGGAAACCGCAGGTCAATAAGGTTCCTGTCGCTGGCAACCTGTACTGTTTCAAGATGGTTCAATAACGGACTGCCGTTATACCACGGCATCTTATCGCTTAGGGCAACGACATTGTCGCCTTTGAGGGCGCAGACCGGAATATAACAGAAGTCGGATATTTCCAGCTTGATGCAGAAATCGGCGAACCGGCTGCAGGTATCGTCAAAAACCTGCTTTGAATACCCGACCAGGTCCATTTTATTAACGGCAACAACAAGGTGTTTAATGCCCAAAAGCGAAGCGATAAAGGCGTGTCTCTTAGACTGGGTTTTGACGCCCTTTTGAGCATCGATAAGGATAATCATAAGGTTGGCGGTAGAGGCCCCGGTTGCCGTATTGCGGGTGTACTGCTCATGGCCGGGCGTATCGGCGATTATGAATTTCCTTTTGGGCGTTGAAAAATACCTGTAAGCAACGTCAATTGTAATTCCCTGCTCGCGTTCGGCCTTGAGCCCATCTGTTAATAAGGCTATGTTCAAGCCGTCGCCGGAGCCGCCGTGCCTGGCGGAAGCCCTTTCTACAGCCTGAAGCTGGTCTTCATAAATGTTTTTGGATTCGTACAGCAAACGGCCTATAAGGGTACTTTTACCGTCGTCAACACTGCCTGCGGTAACAAACCTCAGCAGGTCCTTTTGAGCGTGTTCTTCAAGGATTTTCAAGCCGCTTGTCATTACTCTATCGACACTAAAAATATCCGTCTCGTTTTTTGTCTTCCATTGAACCTTCTTTATCCTGGTCAACAGCGCGGTTCTGGCGTTCGGATTTTGTGGCAAGCATCGCCTCTTCGATAATTTTTTCCAGAGTGTCGGCCTGTGAGACTACCGCGCCGGTGCAAAGCTGGCAGCCCAGCGTGCGGAACCGGCACATGACTTCCTCGACCTGTTCACCGTCCCTGGGTTTATTCAGTTCGCCGGCAAGCAGTAAAAGTTCGTCACGTCTTATGACCGGCCGCTCTTTGGCAAAATACAACTCAACAACAGGTATTTTTTCGACATAAATGTAGTTCCATACGTCAAGCTCGGTCCAGTTCGACAACGGAAAGACCCTGAAGGACTGTCCCTTAGACTTACAGGTGTTATACAGATTCCACAGCTCCGGGCGCTGATTTTTCGGGTCCCACTGCATGAAGTCGTCACGGAATGAGAATATACGCTCTTTGGCCCTTGAGCTTTCCTCATCGCGTCTTGCTCCCCCGAAAGCTGCGTCAAAACCGTACTTATTCAGCGCCTCGACAAGCGCCTGCGTCTTCAGAAGGTTGGCACACTGTGTACAGTTCCAGTTCTCAGGTTCCCTGCCTGCCGAATCAAGTGCGGCATGATTCGTATAGACAATCAACTCTGCGCCAATGTCTGCGGTAAAGCGGTCGCGGAACTCGTACATCTGTCTGAACTTGAACGTTGTATCCACGTGCAGCAGCGGAAAAGGTATTTTCCCAGGATAAAAGGCCTTCTGCGCAAGCCGCACAATAACCGAAGAATCCTTCCCGACCGAGTACAGCATAACAGGATTTTCGGTTTCAGCGACCGTTTCGCGCATTATATGTATGGCTTCGGCTTCGAGCTGTTTAAGATGTGTTATATTATAAGAGGTCATTTATTTTGCTGAAGTTGTGTTACCGTGTCCGGCAAATTAATAAACCGTTTCTTTTTCAGATAAGCAACTATCCTGTCAACACACCGCTCGATGGCCATTGTTGCAGTTTTCAGTACAAGCTCGGGTTTCTGCGGCCTTTCGTAAGGTGAGCCAATACCGGTAAAGTCATTTATGAGAGCCTGGTTCGCCTTTCTGTAAAGGCCCTTGGGGTCACGCTTTTGACATTGCTTCAGAGGGGCATCGACAAAAATCTCTATAAACCTGCCGGCGCCGACAATCCTGCGCGCTTTGGCGCGCGCAGCGCGAAACGGCGAGATAAATGCAGCAATTGTAATTATACCCGCATCGGCGAAAAGTGACGCCACATGGCTGATTCTGCGGATATTCTCGTCGCGGTCCTGCTTTGAAAAGCCCAGGTCGCAATTCAGGCCCTGCCTGATTTTATCTCCGTCAAGCACATATACCGCACAGCCGTTTTCGACAAGGCGCTTTTGCAGCGCTGCGGCAATGGTGGACTTGCCTGAACCCGACAAGCCCGTCAGCCATACAACACAGCCCCGCCGACCGGACAGTCTCTGTCTGGGGTGTTCGCGTTTGTTGCTGCCTTTTTGACCGCTATCTTTCATCGCCATCCGTGCCATTATGGTTTTAAGTCATGCAAAACCTGCTGCACAGGTTTTCGGCCTGCTGTCTTATGTCATTCTTTACCGAATCGGCTATATCATATTCGGTTCCACTGACAATATGTACCGACCGAATCGCCCTGTCGGTCAATTGGGCTATCACGCGCATTTCCTCGGCACCCATACCCATCTTTGTAACTACAGGCGTGCCTATTCTTATACCGCTGCCGGGGCCTTTTTCGTTTTCATAAGGTACACGGACCATATTGACTATTATTCCGCAATCTTCGAGACACTTTTCTGCAGTAAGACCTGTCAAACCATCTCTGAAATCAGCCGCGTTTATAACAAACATATGGTTGTCTGTGCCGCCGGTAAGGACATCGTATCCCATATCCAGAAAGTGTCCTGCAAGTGTCTTTGCATTTTCTATTACTTTGAACTGTCTTGCCTTGTATTGCTCGGAAAGTACCTCTTTGAAGAAAACGGCTTTGGCGGCGATATTATTGAATTGTGCCGTACCCTGCATACCGGGAAATGTCGCCCTTTGAACACACTGCCATAAGGCCATATTCTCCTTGCCGACTGTGACGCTGCGGTCGTAATCTTTGCCCATTAGTATCATACCGCCGCGGGGACCGCCGGCCTTATAGGTACTGGTGGTGGTAAAATGGGCGTAATTTACGGGTGACTGATGGGCGCCGGCTAAAACAAGGGCGAATATATGCGATATATCAGCCAGAAGGTACGCCCCCGCCGCGTCGGCAATTGCACGGAAACGGGCAAAATCTATCGCCCTGGGATAAACACTGAAACCGCATATAATCAGCCTCGGTTTGACCTGTGCCGCCAGTTTTGCTATGGCATCGTAATCCAAAAGAAAGGTCGTTTTGTTCAGAGAATAATTTTCTACATTAAGGAATTTGCCGGCAAACGAACCCTCCGTTCCGTGTGAGTAATGCCCCCCCTGTTCCAGGGCCAGGCTTAATATCTTATCGCCCTTGTCGAGCACCGCGGCAAAGACAATATGGTTGGCGCCGGCGCCGGAATGCGGCTGAACATTCACGTATTGTGCGTTGAAAGCGTCCTTGGCGCGCTGTATGGCCACAGTTTCGATGTCATCGATGACGGCACTTCCGGCGTGGTGTCTTGCACCGGGGAAACCTTCCGCGGTCTTGTTCTGCACAACCGACCCTAACGCCGCCAGAACCGCCTTCGAACATTGACTCTCGGAGGCTACAAGCTGTATGGTGTTTTGCTGTCTTTTATACTCTCTTTGCAGCAACTGATAAAGCTCGCTGTCCGATTCTTTCAGCGCCTCAAGTACATCTCTGTGGTATGACTCGAATCCTTTCATTTGCCCGAAGAAGACACCCTCTAACTGAAAAAGCTCCTGACAATGTCGTTAAAAGTTATGTAAAGGAAAAAAGCGCCTATCAGCACCCAGCCAGTGTAAGCTATTATCGCCTGAGAAGTCTGGCTAATCGCGGAACCCTTAATTTTCTCGGCCAGCAGCAGTACTATCAACCCCCCGTCAAGTGGCGGCAGAGGCAAAAAGTTAAATACCGCTATGCACGCGCTTATGAGACCAAGAAAGTAAACGTAATAGATTATTGGCTGCTGGGAAACAATTTTGTAACTGAGTGTTATGATACCGACCGGCCCAATCAGTTGTTTGGGACTGATACCGCCGACCAAAAGACCTTTCAGTGTCACATACGTCTGACCGATAAAGGTGATGGTCTTATTGTATCCCATCGTGATTGCATCAATGGGACCAGCGGCCTTATAAAGCCTTCTGAATTCCTCAAACGGCACAAAATCTGCAAACGTCGTTTTTACAGTGGTGAAATCCCCGCCAGGCTCTACATTCAGAATAACATCGTCAGATGCTAATCCCAGCCGGTAATCGACCACAATGGCTTTGCCGGTATTTGCGCCTATTTCCCGTGCTATATCAAAAAAATTTGAAACGGCAACACCATTTACCGCAGTTATAACCGAACCGCCGGGAACGGCGCCGCCTAATGTCACGCTGTCGGTGCTTACCGCATCGGCGATAACCGCATGCTCAAAGTCAAGACCCAAACCTATGCCAATCATCACCTTTTCGGCCTTCCTGGACCATTTGGGTAGGACATCGATTGTCCAGGTTTGTTCGATACCGGTGGGACTTTTGCGCAAAACTTTGACCGCCAGCTGCCTGTCGCGGTAAAGGTCAACAGTACTGCGCAACTGCCTGAAAGTGGGGTCCACAGTATCGGCTATCGAGATAATTACATCACCGCTTTCAAGAAAACGCTGTGGGTCAACAGCGGAATCCCGGCCCGGTACCTCTGCCACCTTCAAACGCGGCACCAGGCCGTAGATATTACCAAAGTTGGGGTCGTTAGCATCACCTGCTGCAGCAGTTAAAATCAATTTGATTTCTGATTCGATTAGCTGCACCGCCTGTGTAAGTTCCTGCCGCCGGGCCGTTATCTTTACCGCCGGCACAAAAGCATCCCCTATTATCTCCTCAAGCTGCCAATAGTTTTCTACTTCGATGCCATTAACACTTACTATAAGGTCGCCCGTGCGAAGACCTGTTTTCTGATACAAGGTGTTGGGTTCGGAAACTTCCGCTATGGTCAAGGTTTGGGGCGGACCGATACCGAATATCCTCGTGTCGGCACCGGCCAAGTATTCGGCAGCAACACCCATTTGCTCCACAAGACCATCGGCGTGCCTGACTTTCAACTGTACTGCTTCGTTTACGTCCGACAAAGCCGCTGCTATGATAATATCGCTGAAATCAAGGTTGCCGCTTTTGCCGGCTATTTCGATTATCTCATCGCCGGCTTTAATGCCCGCACGCTGGGCCGGTGAACCCGGCACAACGCCGCCGACCACAGCGGGAATCAGTTTTACCCCGACCAGAAAAACCAGCACGAACACAATAATCGCGCTGATAACATTGAAAACAACGCCCGCCGTAATAACCGCCATTCGCGTACCGACGGGTTTATTTGAAAACGAACGCGGGTCGTCGCCGGCCTTATCCGGCCCGATATCATCCTGGCCCAGCATTTTTACAAAGCCGCCGAACGGAATAAGCCCTATTCGATATTCGGTTTCACCGCCTCGTGATGGGGCACCCATTGCCGAAGACCGCTGTTCATCGCCTGACCCGTCATCAGTCTTGCCGAAAAAATCCGGTAAAATTCGCACGCGAAAACCTTTTCCGGTCTTTCGAATGCCGGCCAGAACGGGCGGAAAACCGATTGAAAAGGCCTCGACTTTTATGCCGGCAAGCTTGGCAAAAATAAAATGCCCGAACTCGTGGACCAGAACAACCGCACCAAAACCAATCACAATCAGCAATATATTGCCAAAGGCGCTTATGTTTCGAACTATCAGCGGTATGACAATCACCGCAGCCAGAACCAGCAAAAACAACGGATAATACTTTTTCAACGAATCTTTCGACTCAGACATCACAAACCTCTTTGGTTAAGCCAGAGTTTATATCGAAAAACGCACAAATTCCACGTTCTTTATTGTTTTATTGCGCCTGTGCTTGTATGCGCAACCTCTTTTGCGACCTCGTTCCTTGCCCATGCATCCGCCTCGAGCAGCTCTTCAATTGAAGGCGTTGTCCTTACGTTATGTTTATCGAGGCAATGCTCTATAAGTTCGACTATTGTAACAAACCTGATTTTTTTGGCCAAGAAATCCTGCACAGCGGCCTCGTTGGCGGCGTTAAAAACGGCCGGTGCCGTCCCGCCGGCTCGCGCAGCCTCATAACCGAGAAGTAAGGCTCGAAATTTGTCCATATCGGGCGCAAAAAACGTCAATTTTTTTGTTTCTTCCAGCCGTAACCTTTCGGCTATACCCGGCGCCCGCATCGGATAGGTCAAGGCATACTGTATGGGTATGCACATATCCGGCTGACTAAGCTGGGCTATGACCGAACCATCCACAAACTCAACCAGCGAATGAACTATCGACTCCGGGTGAATGAGAACCTCTATTTTGTCCACCGGCATATCGAAAAGCCAGCGGGCCTCGATAACTTCGAGGGCCTTGTTGACCATAGTAGCAGAATCAACGGTAATTTTCGGCCCCATGTCCCATACCGGATGCGCAAGGGCCTGCTCCAAAGTGACGTTTTCGATGTCTTCGGGACTTTTGTCCCGAAACGGTCCGCCGGAAGCAGTGAGAATGATTTTCCTCACCTGCCGGTGCGTACCAGCCTGCATTGCCTGAAAAACGGCTGAATGTTCGCTGTCTATCGGCAAAATAGTGGCGCCATTTTCCTTGGCAAGGCTCGTAAGCAGCCGCCCTGCTATAACCAAAGGCTCCTTGTTGGCAAGGGCAATGGTTTTGCCTTTGCCGCAGGCCGCAAAAGCAGCCCAAAGACCGGCAGCACCGACAATCGCGGTAACAATCGTATCGATTTCCTCAGCTTCGGCTATTTCCACAAGTGCCTGCGGGCCCGAAAGAATCTCAATGTCCAGGTCACCAATCAAATCCTGTAGCTGTTTTGCGCAGGCCGCGTCCGTTATAGCCACAACCGCCGGCCTGTAACGCCTGGCCTGCTGAGCCAGAAGCTCTACGTTACTATGAGCGCTTAATGCCGCAACGCAAAAGTCCGGCCCAAGCGCGTCAATGACCCGCAGCGTATTTGTGCCAATCGAACCGGTCGAACCCAGTATTGCAATTTGTTTTGCCATATTCTTCAGCGATACTATGACAAGAACCGTTAAATTGCAAGATAACACCCGCTCAAAAAAGAATTTGTCCTTTACCTGCCTGCGAAACAATCCTTAAAGTTTGTTTACATAGGCGCGGAAATCTTTTCTCTGCGAAGGTTTTTGCCCCTGAACTGCAGAGGCGTCATACCCACAAGGGCCTTGAACACACGGTTGAAGTAACTTTGATTATTAAACCCGACCTGAAAGCATATCTCCGTGCAGTTCTGAGTTGTGGCAAGCAGCAGTTGTTTGGCCCTGTCAATGCGTACGGTTGTTACGTAGTCAAAAATCGTTATATTCATCTGCTCTTTGAAAAGATGCGCAAGCCGGGAGGGACTGAGGTAACAGACTTTTGCAATCTGCTCAAGTGTGACCTGTTTATCATAATTGGCGTCGATATAATTTATCGCCGGACTTATCTGTCTTGTCTTCCTTGCATCCTGCGAAGAATAAACCAGCTCGATAAACTCGTTCAGCGCCGCGGCTATCCACGCGCACAAATCCTGCTGATTATCAATCTGCATTACCTTGTTGACGTACGCAAGATTTCTTTGAAGCATTACGTCTATGTCGGCTCCGCCCTCGACAGCGGCACGATTCAATATGCTCACAAGCTCCAGCAGTCTTGCCTTCAGCACACCCAGGTCGCCGGGGTTATGAAACAGTATCGTGCCGAGAATACTGTTAAGAATTTCCTTTGCGCCGGTCCTGTCGCCGATTTTGACCTTGCCGATAAGCTCTTTTTCGTTGTCGAGGGGATACTTCCAGTCGGTTCCCAGTTTCTTGCGTTCCTGTATGAACTCGCCTATTCGTGACTGCTGCTCGGACCGCTGCCGGCGCCACCTTATCACGCGGGGGTCAAAACCGGCCACCTCGTAAAGCAAATCAAACAAAAACTCCGCCGCGCTGTTTATGGTCCTGCCGGGAATAACCGTAAGACGCCTTATCGACTCAGCCAGTTTTTTCTTGTCCGTGCAAACACCTTTCAGTCTCTTGTACACATCGTCGATGAGCATCCCGGTCACAGGTTCCCACAGGCATTTTCCGAAGAACATACCGCCAAGGGCGGTTTCTTTATCCATAACCGGCACACAGACCAAAACTATGCCGGCGTGACAAATACAGATATAGGACTGGCCGGTCTCAATGGCGATTTTCAGACTTCGGCGCCGTTGCCTGGAGCATCTTCTCATGCCTGCAGGTGTAGCCTGGACCATCCGGCAAAAGCCGGGGTAACAGTGCCGGCAGCACAACGGTTCAATCTCTGTGCCTGCTGCATCGGTGGTGGTCAGGACAAGCTGGAAATGCCTGCGAAAGACCTCTTCAATTCTGCGAAACTTTTCTCTGGGCAGCAGCCTGACAAGCTTCGGCTTACCGGCCATATCTTACCTCCGGACATGCGCTAATAACAGGGTTTTTAGCAAGATAGTGTTATTATATAAGATGGTATCTGACGCGGCAATATGAAAACTTCGATATGCGGTATACTGCTGCACAAGCCCAGGCACCGGTTTATAGCTGCTGCTTGAGCTGCTGGGCGGCGCTAATGAGCTTTTCCCTGGTTGGATAACTTTTTTCCTCGAGCGTAAAAGTCCATTCATAAGAATCCATTATCGTCTCAGGGTTCAGCAGTTGTGCCCATATATCGAAAGGAAAATTGTCATACCAGGGCTTTTTCAGCTTCCTGTGTGTTTTAAGGGTCTCAAAACCTTCCTTGCTTATTCTTACATTGTAATCGCCGTACCAGTCGAAATTCACCGTAACCGGAGAAATACCTATTTCCTCGTCGTTGAGCACCACCAAAGCGCCTTGAGGCTGTGTATTTATGGTAAGTTTCCTCTCGACACAGCCGGCCAGCACTATAAGTGACATCAAAGCAATCACGTAAAATACCCGCAAAACCCTGCTATTCATAACAAGTTCCTTTAATTTAAGCTGTCGGCCCCGGTAACGGCTTTATGATAGCCGCAACCTGTACGGTCGGCAACAAATCTTTGAAAATCGTAACGGACATACCCAGCCGCGCAGCCATTTGATTTCAGGCTGCAGATACTGTATATTCAACTGTTTATGAGCATTGGAACCGTACACATTAGAAGTTTCGGCTGCCAGATGAACAAGCTGGATACCGAACTGGTAACGGCTGCGTTAGAGCAGAAGGGCTTTGCATTTACAGACCAGCCGCAGCAGGCAGACGTGGTGCTGATAAATACCTGCTCTGTACGGCGGCACGCAGAAGAACGGGTATTGAGTCTTCTGGGTAATCTGCGTCACATAAAACAGAGCCGGCCGGAAATGACAGTTGCGGTCATAGGCTGCATGGCCCAGCGACTTGGAGCCGCCCTGCTGGACCGGCCGGAAGTCGATATAGTCTGCGGGCCGGCGCAGATACCGCAAATAACCGAGCTTGTCACTGAGGTTATGAACGAAAAGAAGAAAATTGCCGCAGTGACAGACAAAATCCGCAACCGCAGTGAAACTCAAGTACAGGCCCTGGAAGATTTTGAAAGTGTTGCCGATTTCGGTCACAGGCAGCTGCCGAACCAGGCGTATGTGCGGGTGATGCGGGGCTGCAACAATTTCTGCAGTTATTGCGTTGTTCCGTTTGTGCGGGGGCCGGAGGTTTGTCGGCAGCCGAAGGCCATAATAGAACAAATCAGGAATCTGGCCGACCAGGGTGTCAAGACAGTGACACTGCTTGGCCAGACCGTAAATTCATATAAATATGTTCAGGGCGACAGGACTTACTGTCTTGCTGATTTGCTGGCAATGGCAAGTGACATCCGGGCAATAAAATGGCTGAAATTTGTTACAAGCT
>Ga0307378_10008513_pt1 | contig 13620 bp, 12 predicted proteins | sample UN1MG_FD_202238 | JGI IMG/M metagenome (GOLD analysis project Ga0307378, IMG submission 202238) | Soil microbial communities from Risofladan, Vaasa, Finland - UN-1 | ecosystem: Environmental > Terrestrial > Soil > Coastal area > Acid sulfate soil | place: Finland: Risofladan, Vaasa | collected... | reverse complement strand
CGGCCTCACCCCGCGCGAGCGGGAAATCGTTTCGACGATTGTCGCCGGCTACACCAACAAAGACATCGCGCAAAGGTTCTCCATCAGCGAGCAGACCGTCAAACACCACCTGACGAATATCTTCGACAAGCTGGGCGTCTCCAACCGCCTAGAATTGGCGCTCTTCGCCGTCAACCACCACTTGCTCGAGGTCACGTAGTGCCACGAGTGGCCTAAATCATGGTCGAAAGCGGCCACTTCCTGCGCCTTTAGACGCTGGCGGAAGGGCACGACTTCAGTCGTGCCGTACGTCGCGAGCCCCAAGAATTTCTCCCAGCGGCTTTAGCCGCTGTCCCTCCCCGCAGGAGAATTATCTCGTTGGTTTGCTGAAAACACAGCCGGTAGCGCGGACCCCGCTCTGCGGGGTCCGCGGCTTTGCTTCGGGGCCAGGTGTCAAATTCCGCTAAGAGCCGCAGACCTCAAAGACGAGGTCTGCGCTACCTGCTACCCGTCCCCCAAGATTCTGCCATCTTATTGACCCATAAGAACTTACCAATAGCACCTTAGTGCCATATCACCCCCCACCAGCGGGCCATTGGCAGATTCTGTGGCTCGGATATCCTCTCCCTATCTCGAAGCTCTGGATGGCCCGCGAAAGTGCAAGGCCGCCGGCTGCAATTTCAGGTGGTCGCGAGTAGCCAATGGGTGCCCGATGGCCGAACAGCACAGCAAACGGCTCTACGCGCGCCCAACGATTTGCCATTTCGATGCCCCTCCAGTACCGGCGCACCGGTGAGATCTGGTGGCTCGACGGTCAGGTGGAGAACATCAGCCGCTCGGGGGTGCTGTTTCAAGCCCCGCAGCTTATGGATGTAAAGACCGTGCTTGATCTCAACTTCGATTTGCCCGTGGAAATCGGTGGTGAGGCCGGAGCCGTGGTGATCTGTCGTGGGGAAGTTGTAAGACGAGTGCAACCCGCCACCCCCGATGCTGCCACGGCTCTGGCGGCCAAAATTTTGGAATACCGCTTCCTGCGCGGGCGCAACGGTTACGTGGCGTGAGATGGGTAGCCACGGCACGGTGTTTGTGCCGTGGGCTTTTGTCCGGTTTAAGAACCCACGGTCCCGCTCTGCGGGACCGTGGCTACCAGAACGATTCACCGACACGGGCCTGGGATGGAGCATGTAGCGCAATCCGTCGGTTGACGGATTGCGGCTTTTGGTTTTTTGCAAGGGTAGCCACGGTTGGCGTTTTTCCAACCGTGGGCTTTTCGGGTTCACAAGCCCACGGTTAATCCAAAGGCTGATTAACCGTGGCTACCACGTCCGAAATGCGCAGGGATCGAGCGGCGTCGACGCGCTTGCCGCACGACCCGCGAAAGCAAATGCCGGCTTCGCCCGGCGAATGGAGGGGAATTAAATGAAGACCAAAAGGACATTCTTAGCAATCTGTACGGTGCTCCTGCTCGCCGCGGCGAGCGGGACGGCTTACGGCCAAACCTGCGGCACTCCTACGGTTGTCGCCCTCAGGGGCATGAGTATCGTCGCAGGGATAGTGACGGTCTCCAACACTTCAGGTGAACTTTCGATTACGTACGCCACCAACAACGGCTGGGCTATGACGGACACCAAGCTGGACTTTGGGAAAAGTTTGTCGGACATTCCCACCAATACCCAAGGCAATCCGAAGCTCGGGCAGTTCGGCTACCCACAACCGCACAGCCCTAGCGTAACTAGTTACACCCACACCTTCGACCTCGACGTTCAGGAGCTTTCCGTAGGCGACCTCATCTACATCGGCGCTTACGCCGCCGTGCAGAACGGTGCACAGACCGAGGCAGCGTGGGGGTATGGAACGCAGTTCAACGGCAGCCAAGGAAACTGGGCGACATATTTCACATATGAGATCCAAGCGTGCGCTCCCCCTACCGGCATCATCCCGGGCGATTTCCGAACTCAGACTCAGGGTGGATGGGGGACCAAGTGCAAAGGGGAGAATCCCGGATGCTATCGGGATGCGAACTTCGTCGGCACCTTTCCGACGGGCTTGGTCGTGGGCGTGGGTAACACCGCCACATTCACCAACTCTATTGCGATCCAAGATTTCTTGCCTGCCGGCGGTGGTCCGGGTGCTTTCACAACGAACTACACCAATCCACCCACCACTTCCGCTGGGGTGCTGGCGGGGCAGGTCGTCGCGTTGAAGCTCAGTGTGGAATTTGACCTGTATGACGCGAACTTCGGAGCGAGCACCACGAGACATCTGGCCGACCTCATAGTCGCCAAGGAGGGGGACGACTGCGAAAACATGACGGTTCAGGCGGTCCTCGACGAAGCCAACTACATTCTTGGGGGAGGAACCTCTAGCCTCACCGCGTCTCAAATCAACGGGTGCGTCGACAAGATCAACAAGAATTTCACAGATGGGACGTACGTTGGAACTTACCTAAAACTGCCGTAACACGGTATCGGCTGGCGCACACATTAGCAACTTTTTCGATGTGTGCGGAACGGAACGGCGAGTCTGAACGTGAGTTGACATACCGCCAGGCAAGTGCGTGCGAGCCGAGAGCCTGCCGGATGTCATGCTGAGAGGTCACACTCCTCAGTGGCTCCTGGGTCGAAGCGCTCTCGGCCCAGGAGCAGTTTTGTCTTTTCCCCTCACCCTGGCCCTCTCCCTCGGGGAGAGGGTGTCCCGATCAGATCGGGACGGGTGAGGTGGCCGCCGCAGTCCAAGTCGACGGACGCGCAGCAATGTTTTCTGTTGACATCCGGCGCATGTACTGACTAAATCATCTTTTGATTGCGTCTTTCCCCTGCGGGCGGTTTTAGGCGCGACGCGATGAATGGTGAGGGCCGTTTCTTCCGGTGGGCAAGCAGGATTCTCGCCGTCGTGTGTTTGGTCCTCCTGGTCCTGAACCTCCTCCGACCTTCCGGTGAAGAGAAAAGCCCGTCGATTTCTGAGCCCGCCCTTGCGGTTTCCGAATCTGCTGCCGCCGAACGCAATCCCCTACCCCCGCCACAATTCAAAAGGGCACGGACTCAGGCGCGAACGCCTTCCGCTGTAGCGGCGGTGTCCCCACCGCCGTTTCCCGCATCGCGAGCCCGATTGGAGAAATCTCCCACGCTTTCGGCGGTCCCCCCCAGAGGCGGGGCAGGCTCCGACCGCCGCCTGGGCGTATCTCTTTCGGCGGTCAGAGACCGCCGCTACAGCCGAGACGCAGACGCTCGGGTGCAAGCAATCCCGCCCCCCGAACCTGCCGTAACCACCCTCAAGCCTTTGGGTTACGTCGAGCGAGCCGATGGGACGGTGGAGGCGGTGGTCGCCGATGGCCCCTACGTGGCCGTCCTCCGCGAGGGCGAGCTCTTCCAGGACGAGTACCGCGTGGCCAAGGTCACCACAACGCTCGTGGAAATTGTGAAGCAGCCCGTCCTGGCCGCGCCCCAGGTAGCTGATCTTGCGGCGCCTCCTGGGCTGGAAAGGGAAGTGGCGGCGATTCAACGGCCTGCGAGCGAACCCGCTTCGCCCGCCGCTATTCACCCCGCGGCACGGCGCGAGCCCCAAGGCCCGCCATCGAGGGCATCGAGCGAGGAAACTCTCGCCTCCAAACCATTAGAAAATAAAGGGAAAAGGCTTCAACAACCGGAGCCGCCGCACGCGCTCGCCGAGTCGCGTGGAGATTCCCGCGGCCCTGAGGTTGCGAAGTCCGCCGGGCCAAGGCCGACGCCGGCGCCGGCGCCGACGCGAGCGCCGACGCAAAGCCCTCCCGAGCCTGCCAGGACGCTAAAGCCCCTGGGGTACGTGGAGTGGGCAAGTGGGAGGCTTCAGGCTGTGGTCGAGGATCAGGGTGAGGTTTACCTGGTCAGCGAGGGCGAGGTTTTCGGCGACAGGTACCGGGCGCTCCGTGTTACGGAGTCGTCGGTGGAGGTTGTGGAGGGATTGAGCCCGCCCGCCAGGGCGTCGCCAATGGAATTGGCGGCTCGTGAGGTGGGGCAGCGGTCCGCTACGCAGCCGTCGATCGAAGTCGCTCATTCGCCCCCGCCCCAGAAACCGGCGGAAAAGGTCGACCGGGCGAGCCAAGAATCGGTTGATTCTGCTCTTGCCGCGTCAATCCCGGGGAGGGGTGTGCCCGGAAGCCCTCGAACCGGGACCTTGCCGACGCTGGGGTATGTCCAAAAACAGAGTGGGGAAGTGGAGGCCATACTTGCCGATGGCGATCAGGTCCGCATCGTCCGCCCGGGTGACGTGGTCGCCGGCAAGTACTTTGCTCTCAGTGTCTCGCGCTCGTCGGTGGAGGTGGGCTCCGTTGCGGATGGCGGACTACCCAGTTCGGCCGGCGCGCAGGCTGAAGACAGTGGCGGGGGAGCCGCAGTGGTGTTGGCAGCCGGTTCCAATCCAGTTCCAATGAATGTCGTCGAAAAGGCCGCGCTGCGGGAGGAAGTTAAGACTGAGGCAGGCCAGCCGGCGATCCCGGCCTTGGAGCCGCACGGCTCAGGGAGGCTGACCGCGGCTTCCGTCACTCCCCTTGGATACGTCGAAATGGCTGACGGCCGAGTGGAGATGATCGTCGCCGACGGCGACCGGGTCGATCTGGTCCATGATGGTTTCGAATGGGGCGAGGATCGCCAAGCTGTCGGGGTATCCCGTTCAGTTGGGGGGGTTGTGGAAAACCCGAGCCTGCCCCTGCCCGCCCCGGAGGCTAAGGGCGAGTCAGGAGAGCGCCCGGCCCTTGAGCCGCCTCTGGTGGCGGCTTCCCATTCGCCTCCTCGGGCCTCTCGGGACGCTGCCGGTGGCCAGGATGAGGGCCCCGGCGCTTCTGAAACGGCCTCGGGATTGGCCTACCTGGTCACGCATGTCCACAGTCCCCGGTTTAACTTTGACTTGCATGTCCGATTGCCCGATAATCGAAGCGATTAGGGCCGGAAGTAGCTGGGGGATAAGGAAATGGCAGGTAGCCGAGTTCGTCTGGTGGGCGTTGGGGTGATTCTCATTCTGCTTTCCGGCTGTGGTGCCGGAAGCAGCGCCTTTAAGGCGGGCCGCCGGGCGGAAACGCGCAAGGATTGGGACACTGCGCTGATCAATTACGAGAGGGCGGTTGAGGCCCAACCCGGCAACGCTCTGTACCTGATCCACCAGAGGCAGGCGCGCTCGCAGGCGTCCATTTTCCACCAAAAGAAAGGGCGGGAACTGCTGGCCAGCGGACGTCTTGACGAAGCGCTGGGCGAATTCCAGAAGGCCGCGGGAATCGATCCCTCCAACTCCGGGGCGACGCAGGAATTGACCAAGCTCCTGGTGGCGCAGGCGGCGGCGCGTCAGGTGCGGCAGGAGGCGCTGCAGAATGCCCTCAAGGCGCGCGAAGAAGAGCCCGACGAAACCGCCACAGAACTGAAACCTTTTCCGACCGAACCGCTGGCCCACTTCCGCATCTCTGCCGACAGCAGGAGGGTCTACGAAACGCTGGGCAAGCTGGCGGATTTGAACGTCGCGTTCACCTCGGATTTTCAGGCGCGGCCGCTCACCGTGGACCTGAGCAACGTGAAGCTCGAAGACGCGCTGAACATTGTGGCCTTCCAGACCAAGTCGTTTTGGCGGCCGGTGACCAGCAACACCATTCTGGTGATTCAGGACACGCCCGCCAATCGCCGCGACTTCGCCGAGCAGGTGGTGAAGACGATCTACCTCTCGAATCCTCTCCAGCCCGCCGACCGCACCGCCATCACCACGGCGCTCAAGCAGGTGCTGGGGCTACAAAGGATCATTGATAATCCCGACGCCAACGCCATCATCATTCGCGACACCCCGGACAAAGTCGCCGCGGCCGAGAGGCTGATCAACGATCTGGACCGCGGCAAGGCGGAAATCCTGGTGGAGGTCTCGATTCTGGAGGCTGACAGCAATCGAATCCGCGACCTGGGGCTGATGCAGATTGCCACGTCCCCTTTGCCGGGAACCTCCATTGCGGGCGTGGGCTTCAATCCCGCAGAAGCGGAGAGTATCGGCGTGGCCGCCGTGCCTCTGAACCGATTGGGAAAAATCAGCACCAGGGATTTCAGCATCGTGCTCCCCGGCGCGGTGGCGAACGCTTTGCTCAGCGATTCGCATACACACATCCTGCAGAATCCCCAGATTCGCGTTACGGACGGCCAAACCGCCAAGCTACGCATCGGCAGCCGCATCCCTTACGCGACGGGCAGCTTTCTGCCCTCGCTGGGCGGAGGCACAGGGGGCGCGGGATTGATCGCCAGCACCCAATACCAGTACCAGGACGTGGGTGTGAACCTGGACCTGACGCCGCGCCTGCTCCCCAACGGCGAGGTTAGTCTTCACGCCATGATTGAGATTTCATCCTTGGGAGCTTCCGTCGACGTTGGTGGATTGAAGCAGCCGACCTTCGGGCAGCGGCGGATCGAGCATGACATCCGGCTCAAGGAAGGTGAAATCAGTCTGCTCGGCGGGTTGCTGGAGACAACGGAGAGAGTTTCGATCAGCGGCTTGCCGGGACTGAGCCAGATTCCATTCCTTCGCTATCTGTTTTCCAGTGAACACAAGGAACGGGCGGATACCGAAGTCCTGGTGATGTTGACCCCGCACGTCATCCGACTGCCCGAGCGGGTGCAAGCCAAGGGCGCGCGCCTGGCCATAGGCGCGGACGCAACAGGAGGCCCGATCCCGCAAGTCATGCCCCCCCAGCCGCCGGGTGTTGAGACTCCACCCGAGGGACCCGGGCAGCCACAATGAGAGTTGGGGTGAGAGAGCTCAGAGAACGGCGTCAAGCCGGCCGCGGTTTCACTTTGGTGGAACTGATCGCGGCCATGACCATCCTGCTGATTCTCACCAGCGTGGCTTTGCCTCTGGCGCGCGTCCAGGTGCATCGCGAGCGCGAGGTGGAATTGCGGCGCGCGCTGCGCGACATTCGCCAGGCGATAGACCGCTACAAGGATTTCGCCGACCGCGGGATGATTCCCACCAAGGGCGACACCCTGGGGTATCCCCCGGACATGGATGCCTTAGTGAAGGGCGTGGAGCTGAAAGGGGCCGCCACGGCGCGCTACAAGTTTCTGCGCCGCATCCCCGTCGATCCCATGACCGGAAGCGCCGACTGGAGCATGCGCTCCATGCAGGACGACCCCGATTCGCGCAGTTGGGGCGGGCAGAACTTGTTCGATGTTTATTCGAAGAGCCAGGGCATCGCTCTGGATGGAACGTACTATGCCGACTGGTAAGTCGGGGGAGACGCAATTCCGGCGCGGATTCGCGCCCGGTCTCTCAGCTCGCGGGTTCACCCTTCTCGAACTGATGATGGTCCTGACGCTGATCCTGATCCTGGCGTCGTTCGCGTTTCCCACCTACCGCGTGGCCATGATTCGGGCGCGCGAGGCGGTGCTCAGAGACGACCTCTACACCATGCGCAAGCTGATCGATCAGTTTACGCTCGACAAGCAGCGGCCCCCGCAATCGCTCGAAGAGCTGGTGGGCGAAGGGTACCTGCGAGGCGGCCTTCCCGTGGACCCGTTCACGCGCTCCAATCAAACCTGGCAGGTGGCTTACGAAGACGTCCCCCTGAATCCGAACCAAGCCGTGACCGGCATCGTGGACGTCCACAGCGGCTCGGACGAGGCTTCTCTGGACGGGACGCCTTACAGCAGTTGGTAGAGGCGCGGGGCGGGGTAGCTTCCCCGCGCCCGAATCGTTATGGCTGAGTATGTCTGCAAACTCGGAACGGAAGCGGGCCGGGTGATGAGCCAGACTCTGGAGGCCTACTCGGAGGTCGAGCTCCGCCAGCGCCTGGCCACGGAAGGCTACTACGTCTTCTCCGTCCAGCCCAAGGAGTTCCTGCGCGGCAGCATGCGGAAGTTGAGGCGCCGGCGCGTCTCCGCGGACGACTTTCTGATCTTCAATCAGCAGTTCCTGACGCTCTCCAAATCCGGCCTGTCGCTTCAAAAATCTCTGGACTTGCTGGCCCGGCAGACGCGCAACGAAGCCCTTCGGGCGGCGGTGGAAGACGTGCGCGAGCGCGTGCGCGCCGGCGCTCTGCTCTCCGAGGCGTTCGAGGCGATCGGGACTTTTCCCAAGATCTATTCGGCGGCCCTGCGAGCCGGGGAGCGAAGCGGAAGCCTCGACCGAGTCCTCAGCCAGTACGTGACCTACCAGAAGACCACGCGCAGCTTTCGCAAGAAGTTTCTCTCCGCGCTCATCTACCCGGCGTTTTTGCTCTTTTTTCTCGCCGCCCTGGTGGTTTTTGTTGTGACCTTCATCGTTCCGCGCTTCGCGCTTCTCTACGCGGACTTGAACGTGCAACTTCCGTTCCTCACCCGTTTCATGATGCAGTTTTCGCTGGGCGTGCAGCGTTACGCGGCTTTGATCCTGGGAGGGCTGGTTGCCGGCGTCGTCGGGCTGCGCGCCGCCTGGCGTTCGCCGAAGACGCGCCTGGCCTGGGATCACATAAAATTCCGCCTGCCCGTGGTCGGGAAACTCCTCGTGAAATTTTCGGTGGCGGAATTCTCCCGGACACTTGCCACCCTGCTGCAAGGAGGAATCCCCATTGTCGCGGCGCTGGAGACGACCAAGGAGTCCGTCTCCAGCCCTCTGCTGGCGCAGGCCATCGGTCAGGCGCAGGTGGAGGTGACGGGCGGGCGGCCGCTGAGCTCGAGCTTGCGGTTGTCCGGATTTTTCCCCGCGATCGCCCTGGACATGGTGGAAGTTGGAGAATCCACCGGCGCCTTGCCGACCATGCTGGAAAGCCTGGCGGAGTTCTTTGAGGAGGACGTGAACATCGATTTGGCCACGCTAGTGGCGCTGGTCGATCCGCTGATGATCGCCGCCATCGCCGTGGTGGTGGCGTTTGTGCTGGTGGCTTTCTATCTGCCGCTGTTTTCCATGGCGGCCCAAGTGCATTGAGCGGCGCGGGGCGTGGCCCGGCGCAACCCGTCGCCCTGAATCGGCGGCGCGAGTTTTGAGGCAGGAGATCAAGAGTGACGGAAACACCATTTGACCTTCAAACCGAGCTGAAGCGCGCCAAGGATTTGGCGGAGCGCTACCAATACGAGTTTGTCGATCTGCGCGACTGCAAGCCCGACCTGGAATTGCTTCGCTCGATTCCCCTGGACCTGATGCTGCGCTACGAGTTCCTGCCCCTGGAAACGCGCGACCATCAGTTGGTGGTGGCGGTCAGCGATCCCACGGACCTCGAGCGGCTGGAAGAGCTGGAGATGAAGCTCGACCGCCGGCTGATCATCCGGGTTTCCTCGCCCAGCCAGGTGCGCGAGTTCCTGAGGGGCACCGATCCGTCACAGCGAGTCCTCGAAGAAGCGACCGTCGAGTTCCGGCTGGACGTCATTCGCGACGAAGAAGGGGGCGAAGAGGGCCTTTCGCTGGAACATCTGGTGGAGGAGCGGGGCGGCAGCCCGATGATTCGGCTGGTGGACTCCATCATCTTTGCCGGCCTGGAGCGGCGCGCCAGTGACATTCACATCGAAAGCCGCGACAACTCCGTGGCGGTGAAATACCGGGTTGACGGTGTCCTGCAGCCGGCGATGGCGCCGATCTCCCGCGAGTTGCAGTCGAACCTGATTACGCGCATCAAGGTGATGGCGGAGCTCGATATCGCTGAGCGGCGCGTCCCGCAAGACGGCCGCTTTCGAGTCCGCTATCGCGGCCGCCCCATCGATTTCCGCGTCTCCATCATGCCCTCGATCCACGGCGAAGACGCGGTGCTGCGCATTTTGGACAAGGAATCCCTCCACGAGAAGTTTCGCCAGCTTCGCCTGGACGTTCTGGGATTCTCCGACCGCGAGATCAAGCGATTGCGGCGCTTCATTCGTGAACCCTACGGGATGGTCCTGGTCACCGGGCCCACGGGCAGCGGCAAAACGACCACCCTCTATGCCGCACTCTCTGAAATCAAGAGTGACGAGGACAAGATCATCACCGTCGAGGACCCGGTGGAATACCAGATCCGGGGCATCACCCAGATTCCCGTCAACGAGAAGAAGGGCCTGACGTTTGCCCGCGGGCTGCGTTCGATTCTGCGCCACGACCCCGATAAGATCATGGTGGGCGAAATCCGCGACAACGAAACCGCCCAGATCGCCATCCAATCGGCTTTGACCGGGCATCTCGTTTTCACCACCGTCCACGCCAACAACGTGGTGGACGTCTTGAGCCGCTTCCTCAACATGGGAGTCGAACCGTACAATTTCGTTTCGGCGTTGAACTGCATCATGGCACAGCGCCTGGTGCGGACGATTTGCGAAGCGTGCAAGCAGCGAGTGGACGTCTCGCGGGAGTTGCTCGAGGAATCCGGACTCTCCCTTGAGGCGTGGCGGGACGTGGAGTTCTACGAAGGCGCGGGATGTCCGAAGTGCAGCCAGACGGGCTACCGCGGACGAACCGCCATCGGCGAGCTTCTGGCGCTTTCCGACGTCATCCGCAGCTTGATTCTTGACAAGCGGCCTTCCACGGAGATTCGCAACGCGGCGCGCAAGGAGGGTATGGTTAGTCTGCGCGAGGCGGCGCTGGAGAAGGTCCGGTTGGGAATCACAACTTTGAGAGAGATTAACAAGGTGACCTTCGTCGAGCAATAGAGTCAGGAGCTCAAGCGGCGCCATGAATTGGTCGGGCATTGGAAATCGGCAGAAGTCGGCCTCGCGCGGCACGGCGGGTTTCGTCCTTCCGGCGGTGGTGCTGGAAGTGGAACCCGAATTTGTGGCGGCGGCGCGATTGGAGGGCTCGGCGCGCGCCGGACGGAGCGTGCGCCACCTGGGCGTCCGGGCGCTCGATTCTTCCACGCTCGCCGCTCATCCCAGCCGCCCCAACGTGGCGAATGCGGACAATCTTCGCCAAACAATTGAGGAAGTTCTCACCGCGATTGGCAACGGGTCGGGCCGGATCGGGCTGATCGTGCCGGACCGCGTGGTTCGGGCGGGGACGCTGAGTTTTGAAACCCTGCCGGACAATCATCACGAAGCGGCGGCGCTGGTTCGCTGGCGGATGCGGGAGAACCTGCCTTTCGCCCCGGACGAAGCCCGGATTTCCTTCCAGGTTGTCTCGCGTGAGGCGGGGCACACCGAAGTTTTTGCCATTGCCGCGCGCGCTTCGATCCTGGGCGAATACGAGGCGGCGCTCGGGGCGTCGAACGGCGGGCCGGTCCTGACCCTGCCGGCCACCGCCACCCTGTTGCCTCTGGTGCCGGAGAGAAATTCCACGCAGCTCCTGATTCACGCCTGCTCGGGCTGGGTCACCACGGTGATCGTGGCGGGAAAGCAGGTTTACTCGTGGAGGACCAGCGAGCTGGCGCAAACTGCCGAGGGGAACTGGCCGCGGGAAGTCGCGGCGGAATCCACGCGCGCCGTGGCGAGCATTCGCGACCGGCAGCACATGGAAATCACTCGCGCCTGGCTCTGTGCGCGTCCCCCGGCGGAAGGCGGGCTGATCTCGGACCTGAAACGCGAGCTGGGCTGCGAGATCGAAATGATCGCTCCCCCCCGCGAGCTTGCCGGCACGCTTTCGGGTGAGGAGCGTTCGCTCTACGACCACTTTGGAGCCCCGGTCGCCGGGCTGGTGGTTAATTCGGCAAAGAACCCATGAAGATCGACCTCAACCTCGCCGTAGCGCCGAGCCCCCGGGAGCGGTATGCATTGGCCTGGGCCGCGCCCACCGCCCTGCTGGCGCTGGTGGCGCTCGTCCTGCTCTCGCTCTCCGCCCTTCGCACTTACCGCGAGTACCGGAGGGTTCATGGCTCGGTTGAGGAGCTCCGTGCCCAGGAAGCGAAATCCCGCCAGCGTGAATCGGAACTGCGGCGGGACCTGGAGAGGCCCCAGCTTCGCGAGGTCTTTCGCAGCGTCCGCTTTGTGAATCGCCTCATCGACGAAAAACAATCCACGGTCAGCGAGCTGGTGGAACGGGTGGCGAAGCTCCTGCCGCCGCAGGTTCGGTTGGCCGGTTTGGTACTGGGGGAGAGCGGCGGCAGTCCCGTGGTCCGCATCGCGGTGGCGGGGAAGAGCGAAGAGGCGCTCGAGAAGTTCCTGGCCAATCTCGAGAATTCCGACAATTTCAGCGATGTGGCGATCATCAGTCAGGGTTTTGCACCGGAAGGGAGCGAGGGGGAGCCGGTGAGGCTTGCCTGCTCGGCGCGCTATTTGCGAATGGGACGGCAGTGAGGTTAGGACAGTGATGCGCAGGAGTCGTCGAAAGGCTCTGATACGGGTTCTGGAGAAGGTGGCCGTGTCGCTGGTTCTCCTGGATGCCCTCCTCTACTTCGCGCTGGTGCGCCCCATGCGGGGGCTGCGCAATGCAGAGGAGGCGGAGTTCTCGGCGATGCGAGTCCGCCTGCGGGAGGCCAGGGCGCGCGTCGCGCAGCTGGAAGAGTTTCAGGGGGAGGTTCCCGGCGCGGACGAGCAGCTCGAAGGCTTTCTCAGCGAACACGTCCCCACACGGCGGCAGGGATTTTCCCGAGCGGCGCGCTTGGTGCGTGAACTCGTGGACAAATCGGGTGCGCAACTGGAAAGCATCTCCTACAAACTGGGTTCTGAGGCCGACGATCCTCTGCACCGCCTGGGCCTGGAGATTAATATCGAAGGGCCGTTTGAGAGCCTCTTCGAGTTCGCCCACGCGCTGGAGACGGGAAGCGAATTGGTGGTGGTCCGCAGTTTCAATTTCGAGCCCCGAGAGGGCGGGACGATGGGGTTGCGCCTGGGAGCGGACCTCTTTCTGAAGCCATGAAACTGAGCAGCCGAGCTGAAAAATGGGCGACCGGATTTCTGGGCTTGGTGAGCCTTGTGCTGCTGGTGAATTTGTTTCTCCCCAGCGGAACTCGCGTGGGTGCGTCGCGACCCGCAACTCCGCCGGCCGCCGCTCGGCGGGAGGGCGGCTCGCAAGCCCCGGCGGCCAACAAAGGGTTCGGCGACCTGGTCCGCTATGACCCGACGGTCCATTTGGATACGTTGAAAGAGGTTCGCGATCGGCCGCTTCCTGAGCTCGACCGAAATCCCTTTGAATTTCCTCCCGAGCGGCCTCCCGAACGGGAGATCGCAGGCACGCCTACGTCCGCTGGTTCGGCTGCCGCTCCCGCCCCGGCGGTGCCGCGCGTGCCGCTCAAAGCCCTGGGCTTCACGGAAAAATCCGGAGGCGTGCGGGAGGCCATCGTCACCGACGACGACCAGATTTTCATCGTTCACGAAGGCGAGACTTTTGCCCGCAGATTCCGAGTCGTTCGGATCTCGCCTACCACGGTTGAGTTGGAAGATGACACGACCCATCAATCCATCCGGCTTCCCATCAGCCAATAGGTCCGCGGAAGGTTGCCTGGCGGCGGGCGCCGCGAACTGCGGATACGCGTTGCTGATCGTCATGATGCTGGCGACGCTCCTGCTCATTTCGCTCACCGCCGCCTTGCCCAACGTCTACAGGGCGGGCCAGAGAGAGCGCGAGGAGGAGCTGATTTTTCGCGGCAACGAATACGCGCGGGCTATCATGCTCTTCCAACGGCAGTTCCGCCGGTATCCGACCAGCGTCAAAGAGCTGCTGCAGACAAACGGCATCCGTTTTCTCCGCCGCGAGTATCGGGACCCGATGACCCGAAAAGGGAAATGGCGGTTCATTAACGCCGACGCCAACGGGGTTGTGCTGAATTCCAAAACCATC
>Ga0307378_10008512_pt1 | contig 13620 bp, 12 predicted proteins | sample UN1MG_FD_202238 | JGI IMG/M metagenome (GOLD analysis project Ga0307378, IMG submission 202238) | Soil microbial communities from Risofladan, Vaasa, Finland - UN-1 | ecosystem: Environmental > Terrestrial > Soil > Coastal area > Acid sulfate soil | place: Finland: Risofladan, Vaasa | collected... | reverse complement strand
GTCTTTTTTGTTAATTCCATTTTATTGGCTTTTTGGTTTTTTAGGAAAATTTGTTCCGCCGCAATTATTTTTCCGCCTGACCGCCGCGGTTATCAACGCTTTTTTTGCTCTCGGACTTTTTTTACTATTAAAAAAAATCTTTCCCGGCAAGAATATCACTCTATTCTGGCTCTTTTTTCTTGCCCTTTTCCCCCTAATTTTTCATGGCGTGCATCTCTACCCGGAGCTGCCGGCAGCCGCGCTGCTGCTGTACGGCTATCTTTTTGCTTTTTGCGAAAAGAGGAATTACCTTCTTGCCGGACTCTTTTTTTCACTTATACCCTGGTTTCATGTCAAGTATATCCCGGCCGTGGTTTTCCTGGCCCTAATCATTATCTTCAAAAAATTCCCGACTGCCGCAGGCAAGGTGAAACAATTCATTTTATTTTTTCTTTTTCCCGTTGTCAGCCTGATATTGTTAATGGTCTACAGCAAAAGTTTGTACGGTTCCTTTAACCCGGCGTTTATTTTTCCTTCCGAAGGATATTTTGTCGTGCCCATCCTGACCAGGATCAGGACACTTTTTGCTTATTTCTTTGACCAGAGGGACGGGCTGTTATTTTACGCGCCCCTATTTTTTTTGGCTATCTTCGGTTTGAGAAGAAAATTTCCGGATCGCGGCATCCTGGTGTGGACAGCCGTTATTTATATACTGTTTCACGCCAATACCACCCTGCGGGGAGCCTATTCTCCGGCCGGGAGACCGGTAATGTTTGCCAGTTGGATTTTTGTTATCTTGATTATCAATTTTTATTATTCCTTAGAAGAACGGAAAAAATCAAAAACCCTCTTTAAATTGTTATCCGGGTTGTCTGTTTTTACTCTGACCTGGCTTTTTTATTACCCGTTATTCGTTTATCAACCGGTATTTTTTGCCAGCACGGAACGCGCCTCAGGCCTGCTTACATTCTTAGGAGGCAGTTATATCAACCTGTCGATGTTTTTTCCTTCTTTTTTAAGCATCTCTAACCGGGGATATATCGCCAACTATGTTTGGTTGGGCCTCCTAATTTTAGCTTTGATTATCCATTACCTGTTACCTGCCGACGTTCCACTCCTTAAAATTTTCAATAAAAAAGAAAAAATCTTTTCTTTCCTGGTATTGCTAATTTTTGTTTTTTTACTGTGTTTTTATCCCCACATCCACCTGATCAATAAAAACAAGTTCTCCAATAAGAGAATTTCTTTTTTTAATAACTCCATGAATTTTTTCTATAGCGAAGAGAGAGAGGTCTTCCGTATCAAGACCGGTAATAATTATGACATTTATTTCGATTTAAAACGAAAGGGAGTAGATAAGGTTAATTTTACTTTTCTCAACGCGGATCAAATCGATATTACCGTAAGAAACGGCAGCCGGGTGTTATTCAGGTCAGGGGAAGAAAAGCAAGGCAGTTGTTCTTTCAGATTAGCAACACTAAGAAAAATAAAAGTAAAGGATAAGCTTGTGGCCCACATCGGCATCGAAACCGGACTTTGTGGGAGCAAGGAGGACCATTTTTTTTTCCTGAAGATCGAGTAGGGTCGTTTTTTTTGTAAAAGAAAAAGAAAAAGGGGACAGGTAATTTATTACCCGGATCCATCGGCCTGAACACAGTAAATAGTTTACCTGTCCCTTTTTTGTTAACTGCTGCGCCAGCCATTTTTCCCGGTTGAAGAGTTTTCGGTAAATGCCTATAAAACCATAAAAAAAAATTAATAGTTGCTTTTTAGCGGTTTTTTTATTAAAATATTTCTCTTATTTCGGGCTTATAACTTTCTAACTTTTTTTGCCTGAGGAGAAATTTATGGTTGAAATTGATGAAGATTTGTGCAAAGGTTGTGAAATATGCAGTGACTTTTGTCCCAAAGGAGTGCTGGGCCTTTCCGATGTCATTAATAAAAAAGGGTATTACCTCCCGAAAACGGTTAAGAAAAATAAGTGTACCGGGTGCAGGTTGTGCGAATTAATGTGCCCGGAATTAGCAATATTAATCTCAAAAAAATAAAAGAATCAAAAGTGGACTTCAGAAAAACACATCTAAAAGAAATTGAAAACAGCACCCATTTCCTGCTCGGTGATGAGGCGGCAGCTTACGGGGCTCTATACGCCGGCTGCAATTTTTTTGCCGGTTACCCCATCACCCCCGCTTCGGAAATAGCCGAAGTGCTGGCGCGGGAACTTCCCCGGGTGAACGGTTATTTTGTGCAAATGGAAGACGAGATCGCCTCCATCTCAGCGATTATCGGCGCAGCCTGGGCCGGTGGCAAAGCGATGACAGCCACTTCGGGTCCCGGCTTCTCTCTTATGCAGGAAAATATCGGTTATGCCATCATGACCGAAACCCCCTGTGTGATCATCAATGTGCAGCGTTCCGGACCTTCTACCGGACAGGCCACCAAACCGGCCCAGGGAGACGTGCTCCAGGCCAGGTGGGGTACCCACGGCGACCATGAAATCATTGCCATTTCTCCCTCCTCGGTACAGGAAACCTTTTTTCTTACTATCGAAGCTTTTAACCTGTCGGAAAAATACCGTACACCGGTAATTCTGCTCATGGATGGGGAAATCGCCCATCTCCGGGAGAATATCATCTTCCCCTCCCTCGAAGAAGTATCGGTCTTAGAGAGACGGATCGGCGAAGCCGGTTCCTTTGCTTTTGGCGGTGAAATGGTGCCCCCCATGTCGATGTTCGGTCAGGGGAGGTTTCTCCATGTTACCGGTTCTACTCACGAACCCAACGGTATGCGGGATGTTTCTTCCCAATCCGTTCACCAGGAGCTGGTCACACGACTCTATGACAAGATCAAAAACGCCCGGGGAGAAATTAGCCGGGTAGAGGAAGATTATGTCTCCGGGTCCCGGATCGGTGTGCTGTCTTACGGCGCGGCGGCCAGACCGGCAAAAGGTGCGGTGCTAAAAGCGCGTGCACAGGGGAAAGCGGTGGACTTTTTACGTCTCATTTCCATCTGGCCATTCCCGGTAGAGGCGGTAAAAAATTTTATCGGGCGAGTCGACAAAATTTTTGTCCCCGAGATGAATCTCGGGCAAATTTCCCGCGAAGTTGAGCGTTTTTCTGCTAAGCCCGTTATTCCTGTTTCTAAGATCGGCGGCATGATTCATACTGTAGATGAGATATTGGAGCAGATAAATGGCATTTAATTCAATAAAGGAAAATCGGTTTAAACATCCGCGGATAGGTAAATATCTCCGCCAGGATATCCTGCCCACGACTTTTTGTCCTGGCTGCGGCTGCGGCACTGTGCTCAATTGTTTCGTCAAGGCTGTTGAGGAACTGGAACTCGCTCCCGAGAAACTGGTTTTTGTAACCGGGATCGGCTGTTCAGCCTGGATCCCCAGCCCCTATTTTAAGGGGGACACCCTGCATACCACTCACGGCCGTTCCCTGGCTTTTGCCACCGGTGTTAAAGTGATGAGACCCGACCTCAAGGTGATTGTAATAGCTGGAGATGGTGATATAGCGGGTATTGGCGGTAACCACCTCATCCATGCCGCCCGCCGCAATATCGATATCTCGGTATTTATGGTGAATAACCGGAACTATGGTATGACCGGGGGGCAGGTTTCCCCCACCACTCCTTTTGGCGTTTTCACCGCCACAACACCCTACCGTAATACCGAGCAGCCGCTCCAGGCAGGTGAGGTGGTCGCCGCTGCCGGGGCCAACTATGTCTCCCGTTGGACCACCTATCACGTTTTTCCCTTAGTAAAGGCTGTGAAGGAAGCTTTAGGTGTCAAGGGATTTTCTTTTGTAGAGATCATTTCCCAGTGCCCGGTCAGTTACGGCAAAATGATAAAGATGCGCAAAGCATCCGATTTTCTTAAGCTTTATCGCGATAAGTCGGTAAGGATGGCGCAGGCCAAAAATATGACGGAAGAAGAGTTGAAGGGTAAGATTATAGTAGGAAAATTGCAGGAAAGAGACCGGGCGGAATTTGTAACCGGTCTAAGGAGGATCAATGAGGAACTTCAAAGCGAATTATCCGACTGACAACAAGATGATGAATATCAGGTTTTGTGGTTTCGGAGGGCAGGGCATTCTCCTGTCGGGCCACATTTTCGGTACAGCCGCAGTTTACGACGGCAATAAGGTACTCCAGACCCAATCTTACGGCAGCGAATCCAGGGGTGGCGGCTGCCGCAGCGATGTTTTAATTTCAGGGGAAGAGATTTATGATCTGGCACCTCCCCGGTTTAATGCCATGGTGGCCCTGTCTCAGTCGGCATATGACGGCTATATCAAATATCTCGAAGAAGAAGGCACCCTGGTAATCGATGATGGTTTGATACCCAGGACTTCCAAATCACCGGCGCGGTTTTTTAAGGTAAAAGCGACGGAGATAGCACACAAAAAATTCGGAAACAAGATCGCGGCCAACATGATTATGATTGGTTTTACTTCAGCCGTTCTCGGATCGGTTTCAAAAGAATCTTTAGAAAATGTAATCAGGAAATATGTATCTAAAGGTGCCTCGAATGTGAATCTGCAAGCCTTCGCCGAGGGATACCGATTAGGAAAGGAACAAGTTTCCCGGTAATCAATAGATTTTCCGATCTAAATAAAATCGCTAAAAAAAGAGGGTTGATATAAGAGAAATTTTATTATAATATATTCATGATGAAAAAAATGGACCAGGAAAAAGATAAATCTTTTACCGCTTTCAACCGTAGAACCATGAATGAAATTTTAAGAACCTGGAAAAAAATAATCAGTAAGACCCGCATCGCTGTCACCGGTAAATTCGACCCCGATCTATCCGGCGGAGATGAAGAACATATCAGGGAAAAAATCCGTGAATGTGTTTTTGCAAAGGGTGGTGAAGTTTCGGGCCGGTCGCGATCAGTGGAATTGGGCGAGATATATCTCGATCTTTCAAAGGAAGGTCGGCGAAAATTCATGAAAGTTCTGGCCCGTGATTTTGATATAGATAACCGGAAAGTGAATGGCCTTATCCGCGATTTCCAGGAGGCCGAGGACGAAGAATCGCGAATAAAGGCAGAAATGGAGCTATCGAAAGCATTAATCCCACCGCGGGTAAAATTGTTAAAACAGTTTAATACCCTGCCCAACGGGTTCAAATTTTTGATCGATTTCAGAGCGGGGCTGCTGCCAATCAAAGGATCAGACCCCTACCTGAAAAAACTCGATAAAGATTTGGGAAATATTCTCTCATCCTGGTTCGATATCGGGCTCTTAGACCTGAGAGAGATTACCTGGCAGTCGCCCGCCTCCCTGCTGGAAAAACTCATCGAATATGAAGCCGTCCATGAAATTCGTTCCTGGGCCGATTTAAAGAACCGGCTCGATTCCGACCGGCATTGTTTCGCCTTCTTCCATAATAAAATGCCGGACGAACCCTTAATATTTGTAGAAGTGGCACTGGTTAATGAAATATCCGGAGCTATTCAAAAATTATTGGATGAAGAGGCCGCTACAATCAAGCCCGAAGAGGCGGACACGGCCATATTTTATTCCATATCCGCCGCACAGCGGGGTTTATCCGGAGTCAATTTAGGAAATTTTCTCATAAAACGGGTGATAACGGAATTATCGAAACAGTATAAGAATCTTAAACATTTTGCCACGCTGTCACCGATTCCTTACTTCAGGAAATGGTTGGACCCGCTTCTTTTTTTGGGTGATGAGTCGATCTTAACAGCGCTGGAGATAAAAATTCTTCGCCATAAGACCGGCAATATAAACGCGGCCATCGGGCTGCTGACTTTGTTAAATTCCCCATGGAGCAGTGATCACGAATTATCAAAGCTGTTAAAACCAATATTGATGAGACTTTGCGCCCATTACCTGCTTTACGAAAGAAAAGAAGATAAAGCCTTTGATCCGGTTACTAACTTTCACCTTACAAACGGCGCCCGCATCGAACATCTGAATTGGGTAGGAGATCTATCCGAAAAGGGAATGAAGCAGTCGGCCGGTATAATGGCGAATTATTACTATGACTTACCCGATATTGAAAGAAACCACGAACTCTATATCACCGAATCGCACATAAATGCCGCGAAAGCGGTCAGGAAATGGCTGAAAAAATGAAGGGGTAAACTCCGATAGGTTAATATTACCGTCTCCGGTTTGTGCTAAAAGCTAACTCGAGGCCCCGTCAAAAAGGAGCACATTGTCTTTTAATCTTTTTTTTAACTCTTCTTTCGTCATCTTGTTAGATTTCCTCTACTTCTTTAAATTTAATTGTAGAGTAAAAACGAAAAAAAACAAGGCTCGTCGCTGCTGTGTCTTGACATCGTTTGCCATTGTTTTATAATACAGTCTATTATAAAAATTCGGAGGAAACATGGCACGAATCGAACCCTTTAAAGGAATTAGGCCGAAAAAAGAGTTGGCCGAAAAGGTGGCGGCCCCACCTTACGATGTGTTGAATTCAAAAGAGGCGAAAGCAATAACTTCTAAAAATGAATTCTCTTTTTTGCGAATCACCAAACCGGAAGTGGACCTGCCCGACGGCATCGATTTTTATTCGCAGCAGGTTTATGAAAAGGCCAGAGAAAATCTGGCAAAGTTTATGCATGATGGCATCCTGGTTCAGGAAAAAAAGAAAAACTTCTATCTTTATAAACAAGTATGGGGTGACCATGAGCAGGTCGGACTGGTAGCAGCCGCATCGGCCCGGGATTACCAGGATGATATTATAAAGAAGCATGAGTTCACCCGGCCCGACAAAGAGCAAGACAGGATGAAACATATCGAAGCTCTCGATGCCAACACCGGCCCTGTTTTCCTGACCTTCAAACAAACGGATACCATCAGCGCCCTGTTTGCCCAGGCCATGAAAAAGGCTCCCGAGTATGATTTTGTATCTGATAAAGGGATACGGCATATTTTTTATGTGGTCGACGATGAGGACATTATAAAGAAGATTAAGGCAGAATTTGCCGGAATAGATTTTCTCTATGTGGCCGACGGCCACCACCGCTCTGCTGCCGGCACAAAAGTGAAGATAAAGAGGGAAAAGGAAAACAAAAATCATACCGGCGCTGAAGCGTATAATTTTTTTCTTTCCGTCATTTTCCCTCACAACCAGATGAAGATACTCCCGTATAATCGGGTGGTAAAGGACATCAAAGGGATGTGCAAAGCGGAATTCTTTTTGAAGATTTCCGAGACCTTCGATTATGAAGAGACAGAAAAGAAGATGCCCGAAAGGAATCGTGAATATTGCATGTATATAGATGGCAAATGGTATTTATTAAAGGCAAAGGCGAGTAGTTTTGAGACGCAGCATCCGGTGGATTCTTTAGACGCCTCCATCCTGCAGAATAACCTTCTCGGCCCTATCCTGGGAATCGAAAATCCCAGAACCGATACGCGCATCGATTTTGTCGGAGGTATGCGGGGAACGGAAGAATTAGAACGTTTGGTTGATGAAGAAGGTTATAAGGTGGCATTCTCCCTTTATCCGACGTCCATCGAGCAGTTGTTTAAGGTTGCCGATTCGGGCAATGTTATGCCCCCCAAATCCACCTGGTTTGAGCCCAAGTTGAAGAGCGGTCTGGTCATCCATTCGTTATTGGAATAAGCGAGCAGGTAAGGAGGTATATATGATCGAGCTTGACGGTAAAGTGGTTTCGCAAAAAATCCGGGAAGAAATAAAAGAAGAAATCGAACATATAAAGGAGAAAACCGGGAAAGTCCCGGGTTTGACGGTTATCATTGTCGGTGAGGACCCGGCATCAAAAATTTACGTGAGAAGCAAAGATAAGATGGCAAATGCTCTTGGGGTCAACTCCCGGGTACTGCAATTTGATGAGACCGTCTCCCAGGAAAAGCTGATCGCTGCCATCAGGGAATTGAATGAAGATGAAAATGTGGACGGAGTATTGGTGCAGACACCGCTTCCCAAAAAATTCAACACCTGGCAGGTATTGGATACTCTCAATCCCGGCAAGGACGTGGACCGTTTCCATCCCGTCAACCTGGGAATGGTGTTGTTAAATCGCACCGAGATATTTCCCTGCACGCCGGCCGGTATACTGAAAATACTGGATTTTTACGATATCGATGTTACCGGCATGGCTGCCGTAGTGATTGGCCGGAGTTTTATTGTAGGTAAACCCATAGCCAGTATGCTGACCAACCGCCATGCTACGGTTACCCTCTGTCATTCGCAGACCAGGAATTTACCGGCTGTCGTAAAACGGGCCGACCTGGTTATCGCGGCCATTGGTCGGCCGGGATTTATCACTGCGGATATGGTCAAACAGGGGGCAATATTGGTGGATGTGGGCATCAACCGTCTCGATAAGGCAGCAACTGTGTCGAAATATTGCACGGAGTCTCAACAGAAGAAATTTGCTAAGAAAGGTTACGGCATCTGCGGAGATATCCACAAGGATGCATATGAAAAATCCGCTTATTATACACCTGTACCCGGTGGAGTGGGACTCATGACCGTCGCCATGTTGCTGCATAATACCTTACAATTATTCAAAGCCGGAAGAAAAAAAGAATAAAAATGAGGTATTATGGAAAAAACATAGCAATATGAAGGGGAAAATTTTGATAACCGGTGCATCCGGGCTGCTGGGCCGGGCGCTGGTCGATTTGTTTCTAAAAAAAGATTTTTTCGTCCTGGGGCAATATCATACAAAAAAACCCGCGCAAACAAAAAATTGTGAATGGCTGCCGGCCGATTTTTCAACTTTAACGGGTATCAGGGAATTTTTAAGAGAAAATAGGTTGCGATTCAAGGAGTGCAAATTCCTGGTAAATAATTATGGCCCGATTACCTATAAAGAGACAACGGAGCTAACGTCGGAAGATTTCCGCTGCGATTTTTTTCATAATGTGATAACCGCCGTGGAAATATCCGATTTTTTTATAAAAAACACCGCTCTCCGATCCGTAGTAAATATCGGCTTCGAGTTTGCCGGGATTATAAAACCCTATAAAAAAATCCTCGCTTACGCAGCGGCAAAAAACGCCCTGCTTCTCATAACCGAGTCCTTTGCCGAAAAAAATAAGGCTATTCGATTTAATATGGTTTGCCCGGCAACCCTTGCGGGAGCGGCTGTTAAAATGCAAAAAGGGCAAACCGTTTCCCCGGAAAAGGTGGCGCAAGAAATTCATGAAATATTACTAAAAGTCGGCTAAAACCGTCTGATTCAAGGAATGGATATTATGATTTTTAGAGTACTAAAAAAAGATGAACACAGCCTGGCCCGCTACGGTATTATCAAAACCAGGCGCGGCGAAATCGAGACCCCGGTATTTATGCCCGTGGGCACGGCGGGCGCGGTGAAGGCGTTAACGATACGTGACCTCAAAGAATCAGATACGCGCATCATCCTGGGAAACAGCTATCACCTGTTTTTGCGGCCGGGAATAGAGATTTTGAAAACCTTCGGCTCCCTGCACCGGTTTATTTCCTGGGATAGGCCGATATTAACCGACAGCGGCGGCTTCCAGATTTTTTCCCTTAAAGGCCACTCAAAAGTGAATAAAAAAGGTGTGGAATTTCAGTCCCATATAGACGGTAGCCGGGTTTTTTTTACTCCCGAAACCGTAGTGGATATCCAGAACGTGTTCGATTCCGATATCCAGATGGTGCTCGATTACTTCGCGCCCTACCCGGCGAGTAAAGAACAAGACCGGGTGGCAGTAAACATTACCCGCCAATGGGCCGAGAGAGCACGTGAAAGGTTCATAAAGACCAACCGGGAAAATGCCCAGTTCGCCATTATCCAGGGCGGATTGTCCCGGGATTTGCGGGAAGAATCTTTGAAAACCCTAACCGGAATAGGTTTCGAGGGTTATGCCGTAGGCGGGTTAAGTGTCGGGGAGTCCCGCACGGAATTGCAAAAAATGATCTCTTTTTTACTTCCCCTCATGCCGGCCGATAAACCCCGCTACCTGATGGGGAACGGTATGCCCGAAGAGATTCTCTTTGCCGTTGAACAAGGCGTGGATATGTTCGATACCGTCATTCCCACCCGGGTCGCCCGCAACGGTTTGCTGTTTACGTCCAGGGGAAGGCTCTCCATCAAAAATGAACGTTTTAAAACGGATAAAGAGCCGCCGGACCCGGAATGCGCTTGCTATACCTGCCGGAATTTCTCCCGGGCCTACCTGCGCCATCTCTATCATGCGAAGGAAATTAACGCTTCGATATTGAATTCTATTCATAATACCCATTTTTATCTTGATTTTATGTCTAAAATAAGGTATGCTATCGAGTTCACAAATTTTGTTGAATTCAAAAAGAATTTCTTATTTAACTACAACAAAGGAGTTTAAGATGTTTTTATATGGACAGCAAGCTGGCGGATCGGCCCAGGGCGGTGGTTTTTCAATGCTTATCATGATGGCGGTTATTTTTGCCATTTTCTTTTTCCTGATCATCAGACCCCAGAGGAAGAAGCAAAAAGAGCACCAGTCGTTGGTACAATCTTTAAAAGGAGGAGAAAGAATTATCACCTCCGGTGGTATTTACGGCACTGTAGATCGAGTCATGGATGATCGGGTCGAGGTCAAGGTAGATAAAAATACCCGGATCCAGGTGTTGAAAACATCCATTTCCACTATCGTGGATCAAAGTGGTCAGCAGCCCCAAAACAAATAAAATTACACTTGCTTAAAATGGTTTTGTGGAGGAAAAGATGAAAAAAGCAATGGGTTGGAAAATCGCATTGATTTTAGCCGTTATAGGATTATGCGTGTGGCGCTTCCTGGAAGATAAAATTGTCATGGGTCTTGATTTAAGAGGCGGTTCACATTTAGTTTTAGAGGTGCAGACAGGCGAGGGTTTAATTGTCCAGACCGACCAGTTTGTAACCAGATTAAAAAGTTTGTTAAAAGACGCCAGTATAAAATTTGATAATATTCTTAGAAGAGAGTTTACTAAAATCGAAATATCTGGCTTTTCCTTTGAAGATGAACGAAACATAAAGGATATTTTTGATGATGATTTCAGGGAATGGAATTATACCTTCTCTGCCGGTATGGCAACCCTGGAACTCAAACCCAACGAAGAGATGCGCTGGAGAGATCAAACCGTGAACCAGGCACTTGAAAAGATCAGGAACCGTATCGATGCCACGGGCTTATCCGAGGCAAAGGCGCAACGAATCGAGGGCTTTTCCCAGAAAGGCGACAAATTATTGGTGTTGCTGCCCGGTATCGATGACCCCGCCAGGGTGAAGGATATCATAAAAACTACGGCCATGTTGGAATGGAAAGAGGTTGTTTCCGGTCCCTTCGATACGGAAGAGGAAGGTCTATCCGAATACGGAGGCAAACTCCCCGATGACCTGGTACTGTTAAAAATGAGTCCCAAAACCGCGGGCAGGAAGGGATTCATGGTGTTAAAAGCGGCCAACATTATCTCCGGGAACGATCTACGGAATTCTAACCGCACCCGGAATGAATACGGCGCTCCGATAATCGGCTTTTCCCTGCATCCGAAGGGTGGACGGGCTTTCGAGAAGTATACGGCAGCCAACATCGGTAAACGGTTGGCCGTTATCTTAGATAATCGGGTTTTGATCGATCCGGTAGTCCAAACCGTGATCCCGGCTCATTCGGGTGGAGTCATAACCGGAAGTTATACAACAGAGCAAGTAGATGACATGGTGGTTATGCTGCGGGCCGGTGCTTTGCCTGCATCGATGAAGTTTCTCGAAGAAAGAACCATTGGCCCCTCTTTAGGCGCCGATTCGATAAGAAAGGGCATAATGGCGTCTATCGTCGGCCTATTATTCGTTATTGTCTTTATGTTAATTTATTACAAAGGAGCCGGAATCAACTCTGTTCTGGCATTGGTTCTAAACATCGTTATCTTGATGGGTGTCCTGGCCTATTTCCGGGCAACCCTTACCGTACCCGGTATTGCCGGTATTATTCTGACGATCGGTATGGCGGTTGATGCCAATGTTTTAGTTTTTGAACGGATAAAAGAAGACTTGAAAGCCGGAAAATCCCCGAAATCAGCCATAGATTCGGGATTTAAAAAAGCCTTTACCACGATCTTTGATGCTAACGTAACAACGATTATTGCAGCCGTTTTCCTGTATCAATTCGGTACCGGGCCGATACAAGGTTTTGCCGTTACGTTAATAATCGGTATTATTGCCAGTATGTTTACCGCTGTTTTTGTTTCGCGGGTTATATTCGACCTGGTATATTCCGGCAGGAAGCAGCTTAAAAAAATAAGCATTTAATAGGAGCAGGGCGATGAAGATATTTAAGAAGGAACCCAATTTCAAATTGATGAGTAAGCGATACTATGCCTTTGTTATTTCCGGTTTAATCATTTTAGCCGGGATTATTATGATGAAGTTCAAGGATTTCAACCTGGGAGTCGATTTTTCCGGTGGTACGATGATCGAGGTCAGTTTTAAGGATAAAATAAGTATAGATAATTTAAGGGAATCTTTAGCGAAAGTGGGAATTGCAGATTCGGAAATCGTAAGAGTTAAAGGTGAAAATAAATTCTTTATTAAAACCATGATGAACCTGGCGGAAGCTAAAGCCAATGAAGATTTCGACGAACATGAAAAAAGAGCGAATTTAATCCGGGATGCATTCAGGAAACCGGAAGAAAGAGAAAACCTGGCAGCCGGCAAGATCGATTTGAATAACAGTGGGCAGAGTGAAATCACCAATTTTCTTACTTCCCGGGGTATTTCCTTAGACGATGCTGCGGGATCCGCACAAAAGATAGTAGAATCGAGGAAAGATTCCCAGGATGAATTCGGAAATATGACCGGATTGATACCCGGAATGGCTGAAATAGAAAAATTAGACCTGAAAAAGAGAGTGCTCTCGGTATTGAAGGAAGGTACATTTTACGGCGGGTCTACTTTTTTGAGCACGGAATTTGTGGGACCTAAGGTAGGCCACAGGTTGAGAGGTCAGGCAGCCCGGGCCACTGTTTTTGCCCTGATCGGCATGTTGATATACATCGGGTTCAGGTTCAGACCCATCTACGGAGCTGCTGCGGTTATTACCCTGTTCCATGATGTCTTGATTGCCCTGTCGTTTGTTCTTTTCTTCAACGTAGAGGTTTCCCTCTCGGTAGTCGCCGCTATCATGACGATTGTCGGGTATTCTCTCAACGATACTATTGTTATTTTCGACAGGGTCAGAGACAATGTGAAATTGATGAGAAAAGAGGGTGCCGAACATATATTGGATCGCAGTATAAACCAAACCTTCAGCCGGACGATCGTTACCTCCGGTACAACCCTATTGACTGTCCTGGCATTATATTTTTTCGGCGGCGAAGTCATTCACGATTTTGCCTTTATAATGATTGCCGGAATTCTAATCGGTACATATTCTTCGATCTTTCAATCTTGTGCCTGGTTAAAAATATGGGAAAAAAGATTTCTCAGTAGAAAAAAATACAAATAGTACTTGAATTCTTCAATGATTTGTTATATATTAGTTTTTACTTACTAAAATAATTTTTTACCCTGGGAGGTTAAAAATGTTTGAAGAGTCGTTAATCGTGTCAGGTGGCAAACGTGAAGCCACGAAAAGATGGTTGACCTTCCCTGTGTCCATTCTTTTCCATGGCCTGGCTATTCTCGCAGTCATTGTCGTCCCA
>Ga0307378_10008511_pt1 | contig 13623 bp, 12 predicted proteins | sample UN1MG_FD_202238 | JGI IMG/M metagenome (GOLD analysis project Ga0307378, IMG submission 202238) | Soil microbial communities from Risofladan, Vaasa, Finland - UN-1 | ecosystem: Environmental > Terrestrial > Soil > Coastal area > Acid sulfate soil | place: Finland: Risofladan, Vaasa | collected... | reverse complement strand
AAAGGGCGGCTCGCGTGGAATTGCTTTGGACTCTCACTCGAATGTCTACGTGACCAACAGGCAATCACACAGCGTATTGAAACTCGACAATGCCGGCAAAGTGATATCGGAGTGGGGATGCGCGGGTGATGGAGACGGTCGATTCGCGGGACTAGGCAGCATAGCGGCCGACCCATCAGGCCACGTCGTCGTCGCTGATGTTGACAGAAAGCGAATCCAGAGGTTTGATTCCGAGGGTAAATTCCTGTCCCACTGGGGAGGCGGGGTCTGGCCCGGGGTCGCTAGTTCGGCGACAGATGCATCAGGTAATCTCTACGTAGCCTGCTGGGGACCTGACGAGGTGCAGAAGTACGATCCCGATGGAAAACTCATTGACCGGTGGGGAAGCACCGGCAGTGGCGATGGTCAGTTCTCGTATGCCCCGTCCATCGCTGTCGGTCCCTCTGGCAACCTATATATGGCAGACAGCGGCAACTGCCGCGTGCAGAAGTTCACCAGCGATGGGAGATTTCTGGCGAAATGGGGAACCAAAGGTGCCGGGGACGGCCAATTCAGCAAGCCGTTCTTCATAGCGGTAGATGATTCGGGCAACGTGTGGGTTGGCGATCAGCTTGCTGACGGAATGCACCGAATGCAGAAATTCGATGCCGACGGCAACTTTCTAACCAGGTGGACAAAGAAGATAATGACACCTCGCGGGATGCCATTGACCGGTGCGGTGGCGGTCGATTCTGCCGGGAACAGCTACTATGCGTTCGAGGATCACGTCGAGAAACACGACGCCAATGGCGACTTGATCGGTGTCTATGGCCGAGAGAAGTTCACCGAGTACAGGCTTGGAAAGGTCTGGGGTGTGTGTGTCGACAATGCGGGATGTCTCTACATCGCAGGCCCTGCGGCCCCGTACGACCTGCCTACCTTGGGCAATAGAGTCGATGCCAGCGGTTCCATCAGAAAATATAACCCCGACGGCAAATTGGTCAGTAAGTGGACCGCGGAAGACACGGGGGTAAAGGAGAGCCTTCCAAACGGCCCGATCACTGTGGATGGGGCCGGGAATGTATATGTCTCGTACTTGGGTGGTATACCTGTGTGCAAGCTCTCGTCCGACGGAAAGTTTGTGTTAGACTTCCAGATCGAACTTCCGGTACGTGGGGGCAACTTCAGCATACTCGGAGGTGTGGCGGTCGATAGCTCCGGCGGGGTTTACGCCGTGGACAGCGTCGGCGTCGATTGGGGTTATGGTATCCCTTCGATTAAGAAATTCGACTCGAACGGTGAATTCATCACGATGTGGGGAGTGCCGGAGGGGGCAGAAGGCAAATTCAAATATCCCGGTTTCATTGCAGTGGACGGTTCGGGCAACGCGTACGTTACCGACTACAGCAGTCAGTGCATACACAAACTCGACGCTCAGGGCAAGTACATCAAAAGCTGGGGTGGTAAAGGCACAGGTGACGGCCAATTCGATACCCCCGAAGGCATCACTGTGGATAAGTCCGGCAATGTCTATGTCTGCGACCGGCAGAACAGCCGCATCCAGAAATTCGACTTCGATGGCAAATTCCTAGCGAAATGGGGCAAGGAAGGCAGCGACGAAGGCGAGTTCCACTTCCCCGCCGCCGTGGCGATCGATAAAGAAGGAAACGTTTTTGTCGCCGACAGCGACAACCACCGCGTCCAAAAGTTCACGCCCGAAGGAAAGTTCCTGACCGAGTGGGGGCAGTTCGGAGAATCGCCAGGCCAGTTCAACGTGCCCTTAGGCATCGCCGTGGACGCCGCCGGCAACGTCTATGTCAGCGACAGCCACAACCATCGCATCCAGAAGTTCGCCCCTGTGCGGTCGCGGTGATAATTGGTCTAATTGAGTTGGACGGGCCAGCCCTTTGCCGTTAGAATATGCGGCATGAAAGCTTATCCATTGAAATTCAGGGCGATTTATAAGCAGCGGATCTGGGGGGGGCAGAGGCTGCGGGATGTTTTCGGGAAGGAATTGCCGCCGGGCGAGAAAATTGGAGAGAGTTGGGAACTGGCCGATCTGCCGGAGGATAAATCCGTGATTGCCAATGGCGAATTAGCTGGGCAGACTCTTCACTCGGCTATCGAGCAATATTCGAAAGAAATAACCGGGGCCGAGAATTTTGTGCTGCCTTTTCCATTGCTGATTAAAATACTGGATGCCGAGGATGTTCTGAGCGTGCAGGTCCATCCCGATTCGGAAACTTGCCGGCGGATGGGTAAAGGCGAGCCGAAGACCGAGTGCTGGTACATCATCGCCGCTGAGCCGGGGGCGGTGATTTATAAAGGGCTGAAAAAGGGTGTGACCAAAGAGAAGTTTGCCGAGGCAATCGAAGACGGCACAGTGGCCGAGACGCTGGTCAAGGTGCCGGTGGAAGCCGGCCAGTGCCATTTTTTGCCGGCGGGAACCGCACATGCGGTCGGGCCAGGCCTGCTGATAGCCGAGATTCAAACGCCGTCGGATACGACGTACCGGGTCTTTGACTGGAATCGGGTAGACGATGCCGGCAAGGCCAGAGAGCTGCACATCGAAGAGGCGCTGGAGAGCATCCATTTCGGTCAATCCAGCGACGATCTTTTCGTAACGACGATTGGCCTGCTGGCCGATTGCGAGTACTTTACGATAGACAAGGGTCACCAGGGCAAAAAATGCGAGCTGCTGCTGGCGCCCGGGAAAATGAAAACGCTGATTGCGTTGTCCGGCTACGGGACGATTCTGGGAACAGAAGGAGGTGTTGTAGAATTCAAAGCCGGCGATTGTTTACTCGTCCCCGCTGCTTACGAAGGCGCAGTGCGCTTCGTCGCGGATACACAATACCTAACAGTGACGATTTAACAGGTAGGGTGGGCCTTGGCCCACCGATAAATCTAACCTTCGAGCCAGACTTCGCTGTCGTAGCGGAGCATCACCAAATTGTCCTTGAAGCCGTCCGGGCGGATATTCGGTTTTCCGCCTGTCAGTTCCTGCAATATCCATTTCGGGAAGTCGGCGCCGGCCTTGATTGACAGCGGCGCGCCGCCCCCGAAGCGGGGATTTATCTCGATGTATTTGATCTTGCCGTCGCCCGTCAGAAATAGTTGGAGCGTTATAACGCCGGGACCGGCCTCGAGTTTCTCGACCAACGTGACCGCTTCGCTCATGATGTGGGCGTTTTTTGCCACCTGTCCCTTGCTTACCTCCCCTGCTCTTACCTCGATGCGTTTTCTCGGAACGACGCAGCGGACTTTCATGCCGAAATCGACATATACATCGCATGTGTATTCGGTGCCTTTGACCAGTTCCTGGCAGATGGCATTCGGAATTCTCTTGGAGTAGAACAGCAGTTCCTTACGATTATTGACGATGGCGTTTCCTCTGCCGGCGTAGCCATCCCAGGGCTTTAGAAACAAAGGGAAGCCGATTTCCGATTTCCGATTTCCGATTGACGATTTACTTTTTGTTAAACTTTTTCGGGCGGTCCGGATACTTATGGTCGCCGGGGTGTCGAAGTTATTTTTGAGCAGGAACTTATAGGTTTTTCTTTTGTCCTGACAGATATCAATCACTTCGGGATCCGAGACAAGGACACGGCAGCCCATCGCGGCGAATTTCGACTTGTTCTGCGCCAGAAGTTTAAGGTCCAGGTCAACCGTTGGAACGAGCAGTTTAACTTTGTTGGCTTTGACGATCGACAGGATTTGTTTGATATAGCCTGCGTGCGTGGTGGGTTTTACGCCGAAGCGTTGGTCGCACATTTGCAGAGCGGGACTTAGCTCGGTGGTATCAGTGCCGAGCAGCGATGCATTTATCTTCAGTTGTTTCGCCGCCCGGCGGAAACTTTCGAGCAATGAGACTCGCCTGCCGATGCACGTAAACAAAACATTCAAATGATTTTCAGTTTTCGATTTTTGATTCTTCAATATACGATTCCCTGACCTTAAATACGAATGTCCAGATTTTTGATTGAAAACAGGCAATAGTCAATATTTAATTCCAAATTTCCAATTCTTTTGACATTTTGCTCATATAGCTCTAAACTGATAATTTTGATTTGAATGACAGGTATGATTTATGAGCCAGTGGAAAGATAAAGTCAAAAACAGGGAAGTTGTCGTCGGCGTATTGGGGCTCGGCTACGTTGGCCTGCCTTTGGCCAGAGAGTTTGCTTCAGCAGGCCTGAAGGTCGTCGGCTTCGACATCGACGAGAAGAAAGTCCGGGTTCTCAATTCCGGGCGCAGCATTATCAAGCATGTGCCTCATTCACAGGTCAGACAGATGGTAAAGGCCGGCCGGTTTCGTGCTACGTCTGATATGTCTCGTCTCAGTACCGTCGATGCAATCCTTGTCTGCGTACCGACGCCGCTGACGGAAAACCGTGAGCCGGATATGCAGTTTATTGTCGGCAGCACCGAGACGATTGCAAAATACCTGCGGCCCGGCCAGTTGGTCGTTCTCGAAAGCACGACGTATCCCGGTACGACAAAAGAGCTTGTGGCGCCGATACTGGAAGGCAGCGGCCTGAAAGCCGGCAGGGATTTCTACCTGGCGTATTCGCCGGAGCGAGAGGATCCGGGCAATAAGGATTTCACGACCAAGACTATCCCGAAGGTCGTTGGCGGCCTGACGAAGAAATGCTGCCGGATGGCCTGCGAGCTTTATGACGCCGCCATCGTCCGGACGGTTCCCGTATCGAGTCTCGAAGCGGCCGAGGCGGCAAAGATTCTCGAAAATATCTATCGCTGCATCAATATCGCAATGGTCAACGAGCTGAAAATCGTCTTTGACAGGATGGGAATCGATGTCTGGGAGGTAATTAACGCCGCGAGTACCAAGCCGTTCGGCTTCAAGGCTTTTTACCCGGGCCCGGGGCTCGGTGGCCACTGTATCCCGATCGATCCGTTTTATCTGACGTGGAAGGCCCGGCAGTACGGCATGCCGACGCGGTTCATCGAGCTGGCCGGCGAAATCAATACGAGCATGCCGCACTACGTCATTACGAAAACAATCGAAGCGTTGAACGAGCATCGCAAGAGCCTAAAAGGCTCCAGGGTGCTTGTGCTGGGTCTGGCGTATAAGAAAGATATCGACGATTTGCGGGAATCGCCTTCGATCGAGCTGATTGAGCTGCTGCGGGAAAAGGGTGCGAAGGTCGACTACAATGATCCCTACATCCCCAAGACCCATAAGCAGCGCCGGCACGATTTGAAGATGGCCAGTAAAAAATTGTCGGCGAAAATGCTGGCCGGTTATGATGTTGTTCTGATCTCGACCGACCATAGTGATTACGATTACGAGTGGATTGTGAAGAACGCGAAGCTCGTCGTCGATACTCGAAACGCTGCCGCGGCGGTTCGCGGTGCAGGGAAAAAAGTTGTTAAAGCATAGGATGTAAAGGGAGTTTTAATGCGGATTCCAATTCTGGATTTAAAGGTTCAGTATGCGGCCATCAGGGATGAAGTTATGCAGGCTATCAGCGAGGTCTGCGAGAATCAGGCTTTTGCTCTCGGCCCGGCCGTGGCGGAGTTTGAAAAAAACATCGCTGCATACTGCAACAGCAAACATGCAATAGGCGTTTCGAGCGGAACCGATGCGCTGCTTGTCAGCCTGATGGCGCTGGATGTCAAGCCCGGCGACGAAGTCATTACGACGCCGTTTTCCTTTTTCGCGACGGCCGGCTGTGTCGTCAGGGTTGGCGCTAAGCCGGTTTTTGTCGATGTCGATCCCGACTTTTTCAATATCGATCCGGCCGGCATCGAAGAGAAAATAACCAAAAAGACGCGCGGCATTATCCCGGTGCATTTATTCGGACAATTGGCCAGGATGAAGGCCATTACGGAAATTGCTCTGCAGAACAATCTTGAAGTGATAGAAGACGCCGCCCAGGCGATCGGTGCAAGTCGGGATGGAACGCAGGCCGGAAATTTCGGCAACTGCGGATGCTTCTCGTTCTACCCGACAAAGAATCTCGGCGGCTTCGGCGACGGCGGGCTGGTCACGACAAACTCTGACTTGCTGGCGGATGACATCAGGACACTTCGCGACCACGGGCAGAAACCGCGGTACTTCTACAAAGTGATCGGCGGCAATTTCCGCCTGGACGGCATCCAGGGTGCGGTCCTGAACGTCAAGCTCAAATACCTCGATGACTGGAACGAGAAACGGAGACAAAACGCCGCCCTTTATGACAAGCTGTTTGCCGGTTCGCCGGTCAGGACGCCTGCGATTGATTCAGGCAACGTGAGCATTTATCACCAGTACACTATAATCGTGCCGGAAAGGGATGAGCTGCAGAAATACCTGGCGGATCATGATATAGGCTCGGCGGTGTTTTATCCGAAGCCGTTACATCTGCAGGATTGCTTTAAGGAGCTTGGCTGCAAACAAGGTGACATGCCGGTTACCGAAAGGCTTTGTAAAGAAGTTTTGTCGCTGCCGGTTTACCCTGAGCTGTCACCAGGGGATATCGAATATGTTGCCGGAACGGTGCTTAAGTTTTACGGAATAAATTAGGACGAATAAAATTGCTGAAAGTAAGCGAAAATCCTCCAATAATCTGGCCGGAAGCCGAATCGATTAGTGATTTCCAGGGTGAATGGTGGGTAGCTCATACCAAGAGCAGGAACGAAAAGGCCCTTGCTCATGATCTGATCCGCAAAAATATGTGCTACTTTCTTCCGATGAGCTGGAAGGTTCGGCGCAAGAGCCGGCGGAAAATAAAATCTCTGCTGCCCCTGTTTAGCGGGTACCTGTTTTTTTGTGGCAACGAGGACGAGCGAAGTGAGCTGTGGCGAACCGATCGTGTGGCGAACCTGATAGAAGTCAAGGACCAGGAGAAGTTGCTCAAAGAGCTGCTGCAAATTGAGCAGGCACTTCAAGCCGGTGCTCCGCTGATACCTCATAAGTACATTAAGACAGGGCAGAAGTGCAGGGTAATGGCCGGCCCCCTGCTTGGCCTGCAGGGCGTTGTCGTCAAAACCAGAGGCACAATGCGCCTGATCCTGCAGGTAGATATGCTTGGCCAGGCGGCAAGTGTGGAAATAGATATCGATATGATAGAGGTCGTCGATTGAGCGATCTTGTCAATCTGAACGCGATGCGGAAATGAAGGAGCCGATAGAATGCAGATTTGCGTGGTTGGCATTGGTTATGTAGGATTGGTAACTTCCGCGTGTCTTGCGGAAGCGGGCAGTAAAGTCATATGCGTGGACAATGACAGCGGTAAAATTGCCGATTTGAAAAATGGAGCAATCCCGATTTACGAGCCGGGCCTGGCCGAAATGGTCAAGCGCAATGTAAAGCTCGACCGGCTGGAATTTACCACAGATTTGAAATACGGCGTGGACAATTCACTTATTATCTTCATTGCGGTCGGGACACCATCGGCGCCGGATGGCTCATCCGATATATCCGCAGTCCTTTCGGTTGCCGACGGCATCGCCGAATATATCAGTGACTATCGAATCATAGCGACGAAAAGTACCGTGCCGGTCGGTACGTGTCAAAAGGTAACCGATGTTATTAAATCGAAAACCGAAGTCCCATTCGATTATGTCAGCAATCCCGAGTTTTTGAAGGAAGGCGCCGCTGTCGAAGATTTTATGAGCCCGGACAGGATAGTCATAGGCACAACCAATCCCCCGGTACGGACAATAATGCAGCAATTATACAGCCCGTTTATGCGAAAGAGCAGTCGAATACTTTTCATGGACCCGGTATCGGCGGAAATGACAAAGTATGCGGCCAATACGATGCTGGCGACGAGAATCTCCTTTATGAACGAACTCTCGGGACTATGCGAGAAGCTCGGCGCGGATATCGAGCTGGTCAGGCAGGGCCTCGGTAGTGACTCGCGGATCGGTTCGGCGTTTTTGTTTCCGGGTGTCGGTTACGGCGGCGCCTGCTTCCCGAAAGATATCCGGTCACTGGTTCATACCGGCTCCGAGCACGGCGTTGAAATGACGATAGCCAAAGCCGTCCAGCAGGTCAATATAAACCAGCAGGAGAGATTTGCAGAACGGATTCTGAAATATTTCGAAGGCGCCGAAGACCGGACGGTGCTGGCAGTCTGGGGGCTGGCATTTAAGGCGAGGACCGATGACGTGAGAGAATCGCCGTCAATTTTTTGCATTAAGAAGTTTCTCGATTGCCGGATGAAAATAAGGGCCTATGATCCCGAAGCGGCCTCCTCGGCAATGACGGCCCTGGACGGTCAGATCGAAACCGTCCAAAATGGATACGATGCACTTAATGGCGCCGATGCCCTTGTGATCTTTACTGATTGGCAGGAGTTCCGCAATCCCGACTTCGAAGTCATCGCAAAGAAACTTAAAAAGCCTGTCATTTTTGACGGTCGAAACCTTTACAATCCCGATATAGTCAAAAAAGCAGGAATCGAGTATCACAGTATAGGTAGAGCATCCGTTTGAAAAGCTATTCTGTCGTGGGTCAAAGGAAAGGATAAACCGGTGCGTATTGTTATAGTTATTAAGAGTTTGGGCATGCTCTTCGCTCTTATGGGGATTGCGTATCTGCTCAGGCCCGATATCGTTAAAAAGCTGATGGGATTTTTCAAAAAGGGCAAACGGATATACTTTGCCGGACTGATAAGATTTGCCCTGGCAGTTGTCTTTTTCGTCGCCGCTCGTGAATGCAGATACCCGTGGATAATATTTGCCTCCGGGATTATTTTCCTGATAAGCGGTTTTTTGATATTCATGCTCGGGCCTGAAAAGATCAGGCGCATTCTCGATTGGTACCAAAATCAGCCAATTCTTATTTTCAGGGTTATCGCCCTGGTCATTTTGGCATTCGGAGCAATAATTATCTTTTCGGCGTAGTCACGCAGCAATGACAGACGCTAATCACATTAAATAGAGGACGCAGACAGCATGAGAGCACTAATTACGGGAGCTGCCGGATTCATCGGTTCGCATTTATGCCAGCGGCTTCTTGCCGATGGCTGGGCCGTCGTTGGCGTTGATAATTTCGACGACTTTTACGACCCGCAAATCAAACGTCGGAATATTAGTGACTGCCTGAAAAACAAAAATTTCCAGCTCGTCGAAGCCGATATCCGTGACGGCGACGCAATGGGTAAGGCGGCCGGTGAAGATGTTCGGATAATCGTGCACTTAGCCGCCATGGCCGGCGTTCGTCCGTCAATCGCTCAGCCGCTGCTCTATGCCGATGTCAATGTGAACGGAACAATAGTTTTGCTTGAGTTGGCGAAAAAGCACCGAATCGACAAGTTCATTTTCAGCTCAAGCTCCAGCGTCTACGGCAATAATGAAAAAGTGCCCTTCTCTGAGGATGACAACGTTGATTTTCCCATCTCGCCTTATGCCGCAACAAAAAAAGCCGGCGAATTGATCTGTCACACATACCATCACCTTTGCGGCATGTCCATAACATGCCTGCGTTTTTTCACCGTTTACGGCCCCCGGCAAAGGCCTGACCTGGCCATCCACAAATTCGCCAGACTTATCGAGCAGGACAAGCCCATTCCCGTTTATGGCGACGGTTCGATGATGCGCGATTTTACATACGTCGACGATATCGTTAACGGCATTGTCGCCGCAATGGACCGGTGCGATGGTTTCAATATCTACAATCTCGGCGAATCCCAACCGATTACAGTCAACGATTTAATCGCTGAAATAGAAAAAGCCCTCGGCAAAAAAGCAATCAGGCAGTACCAGCCTCTTCAGCCGGGCGATGTCCAACGCACCTATGCCGATATAACCAAAGCCGCCGAAAACCTGGCCTACAAGCCTTCAACCACCATCCAGGCCGGCCTGAAGCAATTTGCCGCCTGGTTAAGAAAAAACGCCTAATTGAATATTACTTCCATAAATTTGGCGAAAGAAACTTGAAAACCATCGTCGTCTTAACTATTATTTGCAGCACCGAAGTGACGAAACGTTACGGTTTTGGAATTTATCCATTAAAAAATATTTAGGAGAAAAGCAGTGACAGACGAAAAGAAGGCGGATTTGGCCGGCCCGGGGATTGGGGACTACGACGAATTGGAGAAAATCCTGCCGCAGGATTACAGCTCTTTATTGAATCCAAAGGAAACCCAGCTTGCCACCTATGCCGTCAAAGACTACATTGAAGAAAACCTCTGCAAAGAACTCAACCTTATTCGCGTGACCGTCCCGCTGATTGTGGACGTCGAGAGCGGCGTCAACGACATGCTCGACCGCGACGGCTCACGAACCCCGATTCAGTTCCACGTCTCGAATGATCGCGACAAGAACCCGGTTGACGCTCAGGTCGTCCAGGCCGCCACTAAGTGGAAACGCATGGCACTGAAGCAATTCGGCATGGAGATTGGCGAGGGGCTGCTAACCGATATGCGTGCCATACGGAAGGACTACTTCCTCGATCACGACCACAGTGCGTATGTCGACCAGTGGGACTGGGAGCTGGCTATCACCGCCGAGCAGCGCAACCTGAACCTGCTGCGTGAGGTGGTGCGGAAAATCTGGAAGGTCCTCAAAGGCGCCGAAACACACGTCCAGGAACTCTTCCCACAATTGAAGACCGACAAATATCCCGACATACCCGACGAGCTGACCTTTATCCACGCCGAAGAGTTACTGGAGCGATTTCCCGACCTGCCGCGTAAGCAGCGAGAGAATGCGATCCTGCAGGAATTCCCCGCTGTCTTCATTATCGGCATCGGTTGGGTTCTCAAGGACGGCTATCCGCACGAAATGCGCGCCGCCGACTACGACGACTGGGTAACCGAGACCACAAGCGAGGCAGGCAAACCCATGCACGGCCTGAACGGCGACATTCTCGTCTGGAATCCTATAACGAAACGCCGGCACGAACTCACCTCGATGGGTATCCGTGTTAACGCCGAGACGCTCATGGAACAATTGGAGCTTTCGGGTCAGATCAATATGCTCGAGTACCCGTACCATCAGGCTATTGTCAACAACGAGATTCCGCTGAGCATCGGCGGCGGTATCGGCCAGTCACGAACCTTTATGCTTATATTGAAGAAGGCCCATATCGGCGAAGTCAGCGCGACCATCTGGCCCAAAAAACTGAAGGATATTTGCAAAGCCAAGAATATCCACGTAATCGAATAATATACTAAAATGCCAAAGGCGGCCGATCCCAACCGTCAGAGAATGAGGACGCCCGGCACATGAAGCTCTCGAAAAAAGACTTACTCGACATACCGGTCATCTCGCTTTTAGCGGCGAATGCGATACCGGTGTGGGGCGTCCTGTTCCTCGGCTGGGATGCTTTTTATATTGTTCTGCTGTACCTCCACAGGTAAGATTTGCCGTGCTGGCGCTGTTTATAAGTCACGGCGTCTCTTTCGTTCAGAATTATCTACTTAAAGGTGAGTACGCCACCGCCAAACCCGACAAGCTGATGGGCAGCCCCTACGGGCGCATCGTCGTAATGCACATTGCCATACTGGCCGGCGGCTTTTTGACGATGGCAATCGGTTCTCCCGCCCCCCTGCTCGTTGTACTGGTCGTTCTAAAAACCGTCCTCGACGTGAGCCTGCACAACCGCGAACACAAAAAAGCAAAAACTAATACCCATGCTTAGTAAACTCAAGGCCCAATGAAGCCCGATCTTATGCAAACGCGGCGAAGACACGCCTGGCATACTGAGAGCTTTTCCGGAAGGCTTCGATGGTGGACATTGTTTTGGGTGAGCCGGTCTCGACGGCCTGCTCCAGCACCATGTGCGGGAGGACGTTGATCTCCAGCAGATGCTTTGCCAACGCCGGATAGTCGATGTCGCCGTCGCACATTGCTTCGGTCCAGATGTTGTCTTTCGACTGGCGAAGATGCAGTTCGGTGACTCTTGAGCCGTAAAGTTTCAGCACGTCGAACAGCGCAACTGCCGAGTTTCCCGCTCCTCGGTAAATCCAGTGCGCATCCAGGCACAGCGTGACGTACTCCGGATCGGTGCCGGCCATCATGTGGTGAAACTCGCGCGCCGCGTTTCGCAGTTCGATGTCGTGATTGTGATACGCCAGCGTAAGTCCGATCGCTTTTAGCTCGCGCCCTAATTTTTCAATCGCCGCCGCCTGTACTCTAAGCTGGGCATCGTCCTTGTTTTCCGGCCCGCCCCAGCGGATCGGGCTGGGATTCGTTACGATGATTTTTGTGCCGAGTTCTTTGGCCTTGCGTGCAATCGCAAGCACGGATTCGATGCTCGCTTCTGCCTTGTCGTGTTCGTGAAGGATACTGTTGACATAGATCGACCGAATTTCGAGGCCGTGCTTTTTCAGCAGCGGTCCGAGCCGGTCAAGTTCCTGCGGATTATTAGCCAGCGGCTCGTAGCCATCGAACCGGCAGGCGGCGACCTCGCTTAGTCCCTTATCCAGCTCCTGGTTGAAATCGCGATTGTCCCGTGCGTAAAACACGGTCCAGGGATATTGGTTGCAGGCCAGTTGCAGCTTACCGCTGCGGTTTTGCGCGGCATTCGCGGCTGAACTTGCGCCCATCGCAAGCGCCCCGCCTGCGATGGCTAAATCTTTGACAAATCTTCGACGAGAAATGATATCATTCAACATAATCGTAAGCTCCCATTGAAAAACTCAGCCCGAAACAGATAACCGTTTCCAAAGCTCGATTCATACCGGCCGATACGCCGGTATTAACTCTGCTTAGTATGAACAAACCGGCCTTGTTCTGCAAGTGTATTCCTACATACATTTGTCGAATTATCAACCTATTAAAAAAAGGGGCCTATGCCGCACTTATTGGCATAGGCCCCGAAATGGTGCAAATCCTGATGTCATGCCTGCCGAAGCGAGAATCCAAAACAGCCCGCATCGAGGCATGCTACTTCCGCCGCGTTAAAACGGCTTATCGAACGGCTTAGTAATGCCGGCCAGTCCGGCCATCTCAGCATCCGACAGAACACGGTTGTATATCCGAAAATCATCCACCATACCCGGGAAGAAATTGGTGTTGTCTTCACGCTTACCTATGTGGACGTTGTCGGGAGTGTTGAGAACCACGGTGTCGTTGCTGCCGACAAGCAGACCGTCGCCGTACCACTTGATGGTCGTGCCGTCATACGACGCGGCCAGATGGTGCCATTGCATGTCGATCGGCATTATGTTCTGTTCCCAGCCGTACACGTGGAGACCGTACCAGCCGAGGGTCGTGGTGCCTGTGTCACCAACCAGTTCGATGTCGAAGTGGCCATAGTTTGCCGATGGGCCGGTGAAACCGAAGACGTCTACCCATGCGGGAGTACCAAGGACGCTGGCCTTTGCCCAGCCGGCGATCGTTCTCGGCTGAACACCGCTTATGCCGACACTGCCTACAACGACGTAGGCGTCAATACCATCGAGGCTGATTGCCTGGCCGAACTTGCCCGGCATATACAGCGGACCGCCGTTCGGAGTTCCGTGGTGCCCCCCGACACTGTCATTGGCATTGCCATCGAACGCGTACTGTGCCACCAGGCCGGCCGGGTCGGGCTGCACCGGTGTGATAAACTGGCGGGCAAGAGCATACAACCTGATATCGTCAAAGATCAATTTGCCGGTTGCGCCATTGTTCTGGACACCAATAACTATCTTGGTGACATTCTGCAGGGCGCCGAACTCCGAAAGGTTAATATTCCACACCTGC
>Ga0307378_10008510_pt1 | contig 13624 bp, 12 predicted proteins | sample UN1MG_FD_202238 | JGI IMG/M metagenome (GOLD analysis project Ga0307378, IMG submission 202238) | Soil microbial communities from Risofladan, Vaasa, Finland - UN-1 | ecosystem: Environmental > Terrestrial > Soil > Coastal area > Acid sulfate soil | place: Finland: Risofladan, Vaasa | collected... | reverse complement strand
ATTGCGCTGGAGAAATAAGTATGACTTTGAAAAAGGTTTAGAGATAACCATTCAATGGTATATGAACAACCAAGGTTGGCTTGATCGAATCAGAAGTGGTGAATATAAAAGCTGGTTGGAAAAGAATTATAGTTTGAGATGAAATTAATAGGATTAATTAATTATTTAATGAATTAAATGAGGAAGAAATATGAATTTCAAAAGAGATGAAATTGAAGGAGTTATTATTAATGAATTACCTAAATATACAGATGGAAGAGGTTATTTAATCGAAACTTTTCGGGAAGATACCTTCCCTAGTAGAATAAAACCTGTAATGAATTATATTTCTTTTACCAAATCCGGAATAGCCCGTGGACCCCATGAACACAGAGAGCAGACAGATATATTCTATTTTATCGGTCCAGGGAATTTCAGAATCAAACTGTGGGATAACAGACAAAATAGTTCCACTTACGGAAATTTTATGGAAATGATTGGCGGGCAGGATAACCTGATTACAGTGGCAGTGCCTCCCGGTGTAGTTCATGGGTATAAAAATATTTCAGATAGAGATGGAATGGTCTTGAATTATCCTGATAAATTGTATAAAGGCTGGGGAAAGAAAGAAGAAGTGGATGAAATCAGGCACGAAGATAAGGAAGATGAGTTTTATCTGGATTTTATCAAAGAGGATAAATAGAAGTTGATTTGGCTTATTGGAAATAAAGGGATGTTAGGTAACGATGTAGAAGAATTACTGAAAGAGCAATGGTTTTCTTATTGGTCTAGTGATAAAGAAGTGGATATTACGGATTATAAGGCACTGGAGAAATTCGGAAAAGACAAAAAGATAGAATGGGTTATAAACTGCTCAGGATATACCCAAGTTGATCAGGCAGAAAAGGAAAAAGGAGAATCCTTCAGGATAAACCAGGATGGGGTCAGGAATATTGCCTTATTTTGCAAAAAGAGGCAGATTAGTTTAATCCACATTTCCACTGACTATGTTTTTGACGGAAAGAAAGACATGAATGAGTATTATTCTGAAGAAGATACGCCTAGTCCTTTAGGTGTATATGGTCAAAGCAAATTAGCCGGAGAAGAAGAGATAAAAAAATTGTTAAATACTTATTTTATCATTCGTACTGCCTGGCTTTATGGTAAGAACGGTTTCAACTTTGTTAATACGATGCTAAGGTTATTTAAAGAAAGAGATTTGATAAAAGTGGTAGATGACCAATATGGTTCACCGACCTATACCAAAGACTTAGCTGAATTGATTCTTAAGATCATTAAAAATGAATCGAATCAATATGGCATTTATCATTTTACCAACGAAGGAGTAACAACCTGGTACAAGTTTGCTAAAGAGATTTATAGGCAGGCAAAAAAAGTGGGCTCAATTGAAATGAATAGGGAAGTAAGGATTATACCCATTAAGACAGAAGAGTATCCCACTGCGGTAGTTAGGCCTAAAAATTCAATCCTTGCCAAAGAAAAAACCAAAAAGGAATTCAATATAGAAATTAAATCATGGAATGAAGCCTTGGTTGAATTTATAGATAGCTTGCCCGATAGAATTTTATCTTAATTAGTTTAAATTGGGTAAACATTATTAAGCATACATAATACTATAAGATTTACAGAATAATAAAGAGGCATTGTTATGAATAGAAGCCTGAGAAATATTATGGTTACCGGAGGAGCCGGTTTTATTGGTTCAAACTTCATCCGTTTTGTTTTTAATAAAACTAAATTTAACGGGAGAATAATCAATGTTGATAAGCTTACTTATGCTGGTAATCTGGAAAACCTGCAAGAAATTGAAAATGAATATGGTGGAAATAGGTATTATTTTGAGAAAGTAGATATATGTGATTACGATAGAATGAAAGCAATATTCCAGAAGTATAATATTGATACTATAGTTCATTTTGCTGCTGAAACACATGTGGATAAGTCTATATTTGAACCAAAAGAGTTTGTACAGACCAATATATTTGGGACTTTTATTCTTTTGGAGGTAGCTCGGGAATACTGGCGGAAGATGGAGAAAGATGAGATTATATTTCATCATATCAGCACTGATGAGGTCTATGGTTCAGCTGAAGATAGGGGATATTTTTACGAAACTACAACCTATAAACCTAACAGCCCTTATTCTGCTTCTAAGGCTTCATCAGATCATTTAGGAAGGTCTTATTATAAGACTTATGGGTTGCCTGTTACTATTTCTACTTGTTCTAATAACTATGGTCCCTATCAATTCCCAGAAAAATTAATTCCTCTAATGATTTTAAATATTTTAGAAGAGAAGGCCTTGCCAGTATATGGTGATGGCAAGAACATTAGGGATTGGCTATATGTGGAAGACCATTGCCAGGCAATTTGGGAGATATTAAATAAGGGAAAGACAGGGGAGACTTATAATATCGGTGGAGAGAATGAATGGGAAAATATTGAATTGGTGAATTATCTTTGTGAAAAGATAGCCAAGATAAAGGGAAAAGATAAAGATTATTATAAGAAGCTAATTACTTTTGTTAAGGATAGATCTGGGCATGACAGAAGATATGCTATAAACTGCGATAAGATAAAAAGCAAATTAGGCTGGGGGAAACAGTTTGATTTTGAGGAAGGATTAGATTCTACCATCAAATGGTATATAAATAATCAGGTTTGGTTGGATAGAGTGAGAAGTAGAGAATATAGAAAATGGATAGAGAAAAACTATAAAGTAAGATAAAGTAATTGTGAAAGAAAAATTAATTAAGCTTGAATTGTATTTCTATTAGTATTTATCGATAAAATGCTCTTAAAAAAAGACAAAAACATTAATAGGATTTATCCCTATAAAAGTATTTTTACAAATGCTGAGGAAATATCATTTCTGAATAGGCAAGTTACAATAATTGAAGGAATAATATTTTTTATTTTTCAAACCAAAACAAGATTCCGATACTAATAGATTAGGTGAATAAGTGAAAAAAATATTAGGAATATCAGCTTTTTACCATGACTCTGCAGCAGCAATTTTAGAAGATGGCGTCATTCTTGCTGCTGCACAAGAGGAAAGATTCACAAGAAAAAAACATACGCCTGATTTTCCAGTGAATGCAATCAAGTATTGCCTTGAATATTCCGGTTATAGTATCGACGAATTAGATGCAATAGTTTTTTATGATAAACCTTTGTTGAAGTTTGAAAGGCTGTTAGAAACATACTATGCTTTTGCGCCCAAAGGTTTGCTTCAGTTTCTAACCGCTATACCGGCATGGATTAAAGAAAAGATGTTTATAAAAAAAATAATTTACGATCAACTTGAAGAGATACATAATTACAATAAAAAAAAGCTTCTTCTTTTGTTTTCCGAGCATCACCTTTCTCATGCTGCAAGTGCATTTTTTCCATCACCTTTCTATGAATCTGCTATTTTGACAATTGATGGTGTTGGTGAATGGGCCTCAGCTTCTATTAGCTATGGTCAAGATAACTCTATTAAGATGTTGAAAGAAATGCACTTTCCCCATTCGGTTGGATTGTTGTACTCTGCTTTTACTTATTATCTTGGTTTTAGAGTCAATTCTGGAGAATACAAGCTTATGGGTTTAGCACCCTATGGAAACCCGGAGGCCAAGCAAACGAATGACTTCATTACAATAATTAAGAATAACCTTATATCTATAAAGGAAGATGGTTCCATATGGTTAAACCAGTCCTTTTTTGACTATTCAACAGGGCTTAAGATGGTTAAAGATGACAAGTGGGAAAGTTTATTCGGTTTTCCTGCAGTAGCCGCTGATGGTAAAATTGAACAAAAACATTGTAATCTAGCATACGCTATTCAAAAAATAACCGAAGAGATTGTTCTAAAGATGGCAAAAGAGGCTAAGAAGCTTACTGGATCTGACTATTTGTGTCTGGCAGGAGGTGTTGCATTAAATTGCGTTGCTAATGGAAAGCTATTAAAGGAAAATTTATTCAAAGATATTTATATTCAACCTGCTGCGGGTGATGCAGGCGGGGCCTTAGGAGCAGCACAAGCTATTCATTACCTTTATTTTGATCAAAAAAGAGTCATTAATGGGAAATATGATTCTATGAACGGAGCCTATCTTGGACCCTATTATTCTGATAAAGAAGTTATAACAGCTTTAAAAAAACATAAAGCTGTTTACAATAAAATTGAGCCATTTGATGACCTTTGCAGCAAAGTAGCCATTCTTCTAAATGAGGGGAAGGTCGTTGGATGGTTTCAGGGAAGAATGGAATTTGGACCAAGAGCTTTGGGTAACCGAAGTATTTTAGGAGATGCAAGAAATAATGAGATGCAAAAGAAGCTTAATCTAAAAATTAAACAGAGGGAAAGTTTTCGGCCTTTTGCACCATCTGTGTTAGCAGAAGACTCTGCTGACTTTTTTAATCTTGCTTCAGCCTCACCATATATGCTATTGATTGCTGATGTTATCGAAGAAAGGCGAAACCATTTGCCCGATAACTACAATAAGTTAGATTTATGGGAAAAGCTTTATTTCCAAAGAAGTGATATTCAGGCAGTTACTCACCTGGACTTCTCAGCGAGGATACAGACTGTACATAAAGATACCAACTATAGGTACTGGAAACTGATTAGCACATTCAAAAAATTGACGGATTATGGTATTATAGTAAATACCAGCTTCAATGTAAGGGGAGAACCAATTGTTTGCACCCCTGAGGATGCGTTTAAATGTTTTATGAATACAGAGATGGACTATTTGGTTGTCAATGACTATCTTCTTGAAAAAACAAGCCAACCGGATTGGGACAATAAAAAAAGGTGGGTAACTCATTTTGAAAAAGATTAATTTTTCATTGAGAAGTGTGGCAAAAATACTTGTGGTTAATGTATTGGTTTTAGTGGCATTGCTTTTTATTTTAAACCTCAGTGCTGTTTTGATATATAACGCTTATCAAACTTATAAGACCTTAGCTGGATATTTTGCGCCAGAGCCTATCAGAAGAGAAATCTTACTACCTAACTACGAACATATTGAGTGGGCTGCCCAACACTTTATTGAGTTAGAAGAAGTTGAGCGGAAATATAAATCTTTTATAGGTTGGAGAACCTTGCCCTATCAGGGGCAAACTATTAATATAGATGAGAGTGGTATTAGGAATACTCCTCAATCAGGCTTGGTAGCAGAAGATGCGCCTAATGTTGTTTTTTTGGGTGGATCTACAATGTGGGGAGTTGGTGTTAATGATGAAAATACAATTCCTGCTCATTTTATAGATGTTAGCCAAATGCGTTTTAGGGCAGTTAACTTAGGTGTAATTGGTTACAATGCCTTACAAAGTTTTATATTTTTAAAACTACAGATGCTTGACGGATTGGAACCTGATATCATAATATCCTATGATGGGGTTAATGAGTTCTCAAAATACCGAAAAGGATTGGGACCATATGCACATAGCAGGGAAGCACAGATTCGTGATAGAGTTAAGGGTATTGACACCCAAATCATCGAACCCTTAAAGTTAAGAAACTTTTTTTTAGGTCCTATAGAATCTTTAATAAGTAAAATAATCGATATGTTAAATATTACGACACAAGAATCCGCAATTTCCTATGACTTAAGCCAAGAGCGGACTGAACGTATTGCTAAGGAATTATTGGATAGCTGGCTTTCTATAAAAGATTTAGCAGACCAAAATGATATAATTTTTATTGCTATTCTACAACCTAATGTAGCAACTGGAAACCCAAAGATAGATCATCTTGAAGGATACCTGAATGCTGATTTTATTGAAGTTGAACTGTCTAAAATGTTATATCCTAAAGTAGTGGAGTTAATGAATAGTCCTAAATATCAAGAACTGAAAAATAACTTCCTGGATCTAACCAGTGCCTTTGATGTTGATGAGTATATTTACATTGATTGGCACCATGTTTCACCGAACGGAAATAGGATTATTGCTGAACATATAAATGAACATATTAATCTATTAATTAAAGACAAAGAGGTGGAATAAATATGGAATACTTGAAAGACTTGTGGCTTTTCTTTAGAGAGAGAAAAAAATTTTGGCTGGTACCGGTAATTATAGTATTACTACTCATTGGTGCGCTTATTGTCTTTGGAGGAGGAAGTGCTATAGCACCATTTATTTATACCATTTTTTAGGAGTTTCTAGGAGGAAGAATGAACGCAAAAACTGATTCAATAAAAATTATACTTACCATAGTTATTGGTTTTATAGTAATATATTTAATCACCGGTCATAATTGGGCAATAATCACATCATTGTTCATTGGTCTTATTGGTATTTTTTCAAACTATTTAAGTGATGTTATTGCTGCTTTATGGATGAAGATAGCTGAAGTGTCAAGCTTTATTGTTTCGACAATTTTATTAAGTATTGTTTATTTCTTAATACTTTGCCCTGTTGCAATTTTATCAAGGACTTTCGGGAAGAAAGATCCTTTGGATTTAAGGGACACAGGAAACAGCACCTTTAAAGATAAAAGTGAAGAATTTGGTAAATCATCATTTGAAAAAATGTGGTAAAATTATCACATAAACAAAATGTAGTATAAAATTTTGAGCATTTTTAGAAATTAAATAATGCTTTGGATAATTTTTTTTATTTTGACAATTAACCGAGAGTCTCAAAAAATTAATATCATGGTTTCTTTATGTTTTTTAACATATATTCATTATTAAAAAAGATAATTGGATTAAGAGAGGATTAACTTTTATGAGGAATAGGAGTAACATATTTATTTTCTTTATTGTTTTAGCTTTGCTATTCTGGAATCCAATTTCTTATTATTTATTTTATGGGAAGGCTAGTTTTTATCATTCTAGTGTTTTGCATTTTATATTTTGGTTGAGTCCTATTGTAGGTATCGGTTTCATTTTCCTTATTAAGAAAAATAAGATTTCCCAGAAAACTAAGAATCTGATTTTTAGCCTTTCATTTTTACTTTTTTTTTATGGGTTTTTGGTTATATTAAATTCGGCAATTGGTTTTTTCATAAAATTGGATAATGAGTTTATTACTTCTGGCACATATTTTAAGAAAGGGTTAATTTTTGAACCTAATTCTATTGCAAGATATTCAACGGTTGAATTTGATTTTACAGCTGAAATTAATAGTCTTGGATTGCGTGATAGAGAAATGGTAATTGACAAAGGCAACCAATTTAGAGTCTTATGTTTTGGTGATAGCTGGACTATGGGTTGGGGCGTTGAGTTGGAACACAGTTGGCCTAAACAACTTGAAAAAATATTACATAGTCAAGGTTATAAGAATATTGAGGTTATTAATTGTGGAAAAGATGACGCATATACCACGCTTTACAAAAAGTATATGTCAGAAGCAGTTCCCTTATTGAAACCAGATTTGGTGTTAGTTGGTATACTTCAGCTCGATGATTTAGCCCAATTATATGAAAATAATTTTTTTATTGATAACTTTTATAAACAAAGCAAAAGTATAAGTTTGCTTGATGTAGTTAAATCAATTTATAATACTAAAGACTTTATTAGAGAATCATTTAATAATATTATTTATATAGCTCGAAATATTGCTAAAGAAGACATAATTGAAATTAAAGAAAATTGGAAAAGGTCGTCAAACCGTCAAATTCAAGAATTTAATCATTTACAAATATTACGCTTCAATACTTTAGATGAGACGGTACAAAACTTATTTAAAACCGGAAATCTAAATCCCGCGATTCTGTACTATGATATTAATTTTCCTGACAGGCTAGCTATATTTAATAACCCAAACCATCTTGCGACTATTTTTGCCTTAAAGGAAATGGATAGAGATGTTAATGAAATGAAAAATATTTGTCAAGAAAATGAGGCAGAACTTGTTTTTATTAATTTACCAGATTCTATCTTTACTGGACATAATGTAGTTTGTAATTCTTTAGACATACTAAATAGTTACTTTCTAGAAAATAACAATATTGATTTAATGTATAAATCTATTGCTTCATCAAATGAGTTGCAATACATAGAATTAACGGAAAGATTTATTGAGTTAAAAGATAAGAAGGCTTACTTTTATACTTACGATGGACATCCAAACGAAAATGGATATAGAGAAATTGCGAAGTTGATTGGAGAAAAACTTATCATTATGGATATTATTAAGGAGGAAAAATAATTTTGGAATTTTTAACTTGAGAATTCCCTGTGGCTTGCCACAGGGTAGATTCTGAAGTATTATGATTATATGGGTAAAGGAGAAGTCCAAAAAGGATATCATTGTGCTTGGCAGATACATTATCACCTAGTATTTCCAGTGAAGTATCGCAAGGCATTACTTGATAAGATGGTGATAAAGATAATAGAAGAGACAGCTTATGGCATACAAGAACGGTAGGCGATAGAGATGGAAGCTTTGGGAATGGATAAGAATCATATTCATCTTCTCTCCAGTGCCCATCCCAAGATATCACCAGGGGAAATAGTACGAATATTCAAAAGTATTACTGCAAGGGAGATATTCCGAAGGTATCCTGAGATCAAAAAAGAGTTATGGGGTGGAGAATTTTGGTCTGATGGATACTATGTTGTAACTGTTGGTGAGAGAGGGAACTGGTCAAAAGTGGAAAATTATATACAAAAACAAGGTAAACCGAAGGAAGATTTGAGACAGATAAGGCTGTTCTGATTTTTGATACCCTGCGGCTTGCCGCAGGGTAATTCATTTGTGGCAATAGTAGTTTTAGGGCTTATTGTCCCAGGATGTCTCCCTGTGGTACCACCTACAGAACAAAATGAACCAGGATCATTAACGAATAAGGCTTCAGGTGATGTGTGGTATGTTCCAAGTAATTATGCTACTATCCAAGACGCAATAAATGCTGCCACCGGTGGCGAAACCATCATTGTTGCAGCGGGAGAGTATGATCTCAGCAATACGATCGTCATCGACGAACAGGTAAAGATCTATGGGGCGCAAAGAGATATAGACCCTAGGCCAAGTACTGGAGGGAGATCTGGAGACGAGACTATTCTGCGAGGATCTATGCCAATTTTTGATATCAAAGCCCATGATGTGGAAATTAACGGTTTCAAGATCGAGAGCATAATCAATAACAGTCTCGTTAACATCATCCAGGATATCGACACGAGCTTTAACTCGCAAAACGCCACAGTACGGTACAACATCATTACCAATCAAGGCAGCACTATGAACGAGGCGGTGAAGATCCGGGTAGGAACATCCCCCCTCATTGCCTATAACTATATCGATGATATCCCCTCTCCCGGCGATGCGATCAACTTCGATCGTGTCACAAATGGTGTGATCGCCTTCAATGAGGTACGAAACAGTGGGAGTGAGAATGCAGCCATTTACGTTTATAGTTCCCTGAATACAACAATTGAGGGGAACCTAGTGGACACTACCAGTCAAAACGACGGTATCAAGCTAGGCAATAAAGGTGGCGATGATGAGGCTGAAAGTGGCGGATCCATTCTTGATAACGTCGTCCGGAATACTAAGCAGGACGGCATTTCAGTTTATATGAGCGATGTGCTGGTGCAAGGTAATGAAGTCTCTGGAAGCACCAGCGAAAACGGTGCCATCTATTTAGCTTATGGCATCAGCAACATTACCATCGAGGAAAACACCATCTACGACAATAACTTAAATACTGGAAAATGGGGAAATCCTGCGGGTATTTTAATCGGAACTGCGGTAAATGCCTCTTCGGTTACAATAAATAACAACGACATATATAACAATGATCCTAACGGGGTAACTAACAAAGCCACTGCCAATGCCAACGTCGATGCCACCTGTAATTGGTGGGGAGATGACAGCGGACCCAGTGGAAATGTTACTGATCCTGTAACTGGGACAGTGGCTGATGGTTCTGGTGATGTTGTTTCTACCAAAGTAAATTTTGATCCATGGATTGATGGTGGTGAAGCCCCAGTGATTGGAATCATCACAATTAATCAAGTAGTAGTAGAGCAAGGTACACCAATAAGTTTGACAGCTGACTTTACTGGCCCAATAGGGGGAATTGCAACTATTGATTGGGGTGATGGAATATCCGAAATAGCAAGCGTAAGCGATGGAACAGTAACTGGTTCCCATACATATACCGAAGCTGGCGTGTATACAGTAACAGTAACACTCACTATTACAAATGAGTGTGGTTCTATTAGTGGCACGAAAGAGTATCAATATGTAGTAGTGTACGACCCATCGGGAGGTTTTGTTACCGGCGGCGGATGGATTGATTCACCTGAAGGAGCCTATATTTCCGATGCGAGTCTCACTGGACCGGCAAATTTTGGATTTGTCTCAAAGTATAAGAAAGGACAGTCCGAACCTACTGGAAACACCGAGTTTAAATTCAAGGCTGGTAATTTAAACTTCCAATCAGATAGCTACGAATGGCTGGTAATCGCAAAGGCAAAGGCTATGTACAAAGGCACCGGTACAATCAACGGTAATGGTGACTATGGGTTTATGCTCTCCGCGATTGACGAGAAGCTCACACCAAGCACTGACGTCGACTTGTTCAGAATCAAGATATGGAACAAAAGCACTAGTACCATCATCTATGACAATCAGGTTGGCGATGAAGATGATGCTGAACCAGCAACCGCAATCAGTGGCGGACAGATCGTAATACACAAGTGAAAAAAACAGAGGACGGTTCACTGTTTCATTTTAAAAAGAAGATTTTAGTATGTTTTTCAGTCTATTTAAAATGAATAGAAGTAAGGCTTGGATTTTAATTTATGAAAAGGCCAGGCTTAGTTTTGATTGCAACGGAATTTTTCTTGGCAATTACATTCTAAGTCTGGCTTTTATCAACAAAAATTTTGTTACGATTAATTATATTTTAAATCAAGGCACGATTCTATTATTCATTTCAGGAGGCGATGTCTATTGATGGTATTGAAATAATTTAAATTACATTTCAGCTCGAACAAAAAGTGAAAAACAAAGGCTATCTGTAAGAAAAAAATATTTAAGTAAAGGAGTGAATTTTAATGAAAAAGTTAATGTATCTAATAGTATTATCTTTAATTTTAGGCCTGGTTCTTACCGGCTGTTCGTTACTGTCCAATATCAGTCAGGTTCCGGCCACCGAGCAAGGCGGCATTAACTACTTAACGAAAGGAACAGAAACGGACCCCAATGAATTTCTACTCTATGCGGGTCAGGATATTCCCGTCGGAACCGTAGAAGTCTGGAATGATACTGAAAATCTGTATGTTACATACAATACAACTGGTGGCTGGGTATTGACTGAGACCCACTTGGCAGTTGCTGGCTCACTAGTAGGTATTCCTCAAACCAAAACATACAATCCAATTCCAGGGAAGTTCCCATATAAGCATGAAAACTTGGGTGGTGTTACAAGCGATCCATACATAATCCCGCTGAATGGATGGGGTGTTGGTGAGGAACTTTACATTGCTGCCCACGCAAAAGTTATTCGTCCAATCGAGGATTGCTGGGAAACTGTTTGGCAAATCGGTGATGTAGAGGAAGTAAATGTAGGAACTGGTTGGCTGGAGAACTATGCAGATGAGTTTAATTGGGCAGCTCCAGCAGGGCCAATAACTGTGGGGCCAACCCTTGCAGTTAATGTACCTTCCTTCACTAATCCCTTTATAGTTGGGACAACGCCAACTTATGAATTTCCTTATAACTCGAACTATGTTAGGGGATATGCAACTAACTTCGATGTCCAATGGAATGGTAGTTTACCATTTGGTGGATTACTGACTATATCCTGGTCACCAGGTTCAAGCGCTTCAGAGAAAAAAGTAGTAAGTGACGACGGAATTATCCCGACAACTTTGAATGCCACAGGTACTGAAATCTCAGGTCAAAATTGGTTCATGGATAAATACCCACTTGTCGAGCATTCAGTAGTAGTAAGTTCACTTCCAGATGGAGTACATACCATTAACTTCCAACATACAAAAGGGGATGGAACTTTCTGGGATTGGGTTCTACTCGAGAAACCGTGTGTTCAGGAAGAGAGTGCCTGGGCAGGCACAGAAGTAGGAGAAATGCAATTCCCTGGTAAAAACTGGGCTACCTACTTCATCTATAATGTGCAAGGAATTTTAACTGGTACATGGTCACTCAGTGTAAATGGTGGAACATATATGCACGACATGTTCATCGTAACACAGTATTCGAATGGTGTACTTACTGGCACCGGAGGGTATCCGGAAAGTGGTCCACCCTATAATGTGGGGTTCGACTGGACGCTGACTGGTCAGCTAACTGGAACTTCCGTTACCCTGGACATTACTTACGTCAACAACTATAACGCAGTGCTTACGGGTACAGTTGACCCAGAATGGAATAGTATGGGTGGTACGGGCACAGGCGGTGTAGTTTCGTGGGTAGCCACAAGACTGCCATAGAATTTGGTTAACCATTCAAATCCTATAGAATAAAGAAACAGGGGGGTTCTCTGATTCATTTTAAAAAAGGGATTTTATGTTACATTTTAGACTTTTAAAATGAATATAAACCAACTTCAGATTTTGAGAATAATATAATAGGAATAATAGGGACACTGTAGATTCAAGTTACTAATGCAACAGTTTTCCAAAGACCTCATGCGGCGTTAAAAATTCTAAAGTTTTCCGCGGCCGGTCGTTTAACATATCCTGTGCTTTTTTGATGCTTGCTAATGTTACTTTTGAAAAATCTGTACCTTTGGGGAAAAATTGACGAATCAAAGCATTGGTGTTTTCATTGGTGCCACGTTCCCAAGGTGAGTGTGGATGCGCAAAATAAACTTGAATCTTCGTACTCTTGGTAAAAAGTTTATGTTCTGCCATTTCCTGGCCTTGGTCATAGGTTAGAGAACGCTTTAAGCCCTTGGGAAGATGTTTAAATTCTTTAGCGAAAGTTTCTCGTACGGTGGTCGCATCTTTATCTTTAAGCTGAACCAAGAAGGTCATACGGGTGGTTCGTTCAACTAAGGTGCCCAAAGCAGAACCATTATTATGTCCCATGAGAAGATCGCCTTCCCAGTGACCAGGAATAATGCGGTCTGCTATTTCTGCAGGACGTTCTTCAATGCTTATATAGTCCTGTATAGGGCAGGGTTTTTGACGAGACTTGCCGTGTATGCGGCGGTTGATATGATGGTAGCGTAAACATTTAACTAATTCTTTCCGTAAGGCGCCACGCGGCAAAACATATAAATAGGAATAGATACTTTCAGGTGATATTTGCATTGCCATATCCATAGGATATAATATTTTTAAGCGTTTGGCAATCTGTTCCGGAGACCATAGTTGGTCCAGGTGTTCAAGAACGTAATGTTTCAACGGTAGATTCATATCCATTTTCCGTTTTTTGCGGACCAGATGCGCTAATCGATCAGTGCGACGTTGGGCTTGAATAGCCCTGTATGGTTGCCCATATTTAGTATTACGATTAATTTCGTGGCAAATTGTACTGGGAGATCGACTAAGTGAAATCGCGATGTCATATTGGCTGCTCCCTTGCGCTATTCCAAGGGAGATTTCTTCACGTTCATTAACATTTAATCGGTGGTATTGGGACATGTGCAACTCCTTTCTTTTGGCATATTATACCAAAACTAGATATTGCACTAGCAACTTGAACCTAAGCA
>Ga0307378_10008509_pt1 | contig 13624 bp, 11 predicted proteins | sample UN1MG_FD_202238 | JGI IMG/M metagenome (GOLD analysis project Ga0307378, IMG submission 202238) | Soil microbial communities from Risofladan, Vaasa, Finland - UN-1 | ecosystem: Environmental > Terrestrial > Soil > Coastal area > Acid sulfate soil | place: Finland: Risofladan, Vaasa | collected... | reverse complement strand
GAAGAGCTTCCGGCCAGCAGGATCTCAAATCAAAGATCACGACATTTTTAAACACCGACTTCACGGCACAGAAAAAAATGAAAGACACCAAATTAAAGCACCAGGTCCCCCTCACTCCTGATGGCAAGGTGATCCTTACCGATGAAGAATACCGGGCAATCGAATACCTCCTGATTCGGGATAAGATCGATATGGGGGTGCTCAAACCCTTTCTTTCCGACCCTTACATAGAAGATATATCCTGTGATGGCGTCGGTCCCATCTTTATCGAACATAAGATTTTCAAAGGTCTCAAATCGGTTATAGAGTTCAAAGTCTCCAGCGAGCTGGATGAATTTGTCGTTAAGGTGGCAGAACGGATCAAACGTCCTATCACGTACCGGAGTCCTATAGTTGATGCCACCCTGCCCGATGGTTCCCGTATCAACATCGTATATGGAACTGCTATCAGCCGGCACGGGAGTAATTTCAGCATCCGTAAAGTGAACGATGTGCCTATGAGCATCCTCAATATTATCGACAGTAATGGTCTTGACTACCTGTCAGCCGCATATATCTGGATCTGCGTGGAGTACGGGATGTCATTGTTCGTTTCGGGAGAAACCGCAAGCGGAAAGACCACTCTCCTGAATGCAATCACAGCATTCATTCCCCCGGAAAATAAAATAGTTACCATTGAGGATACACCAGAACTGAATATACCGCACCGGAACTGGATACGGGAAGTGGCACTTGCAAAGGGGAAAGGAGAGGGAACAGGGGGTTCGGCTGCTGGTGGAGAAGTGACCATGTTTGACCTGCTCAAGGCTGCCCTGCGTCAGCGTCCCAACCAGATTCTTGTCGGTGAAATCCGGGGTGTTGAAGGATCCGTTGCGTTCGGTGCCATGCAGACCGGTCACCCGGTTATGAGTACATTCCATGCAGCATCGGTTGAAAAACTCATCCAGCGTCTTTGCGGAGACCCGATCAATATTCCTAAGACCTATGTAGACAACCTCAACCTGGTGATCATCCAGAGTGCCGTCAAACGACCCGATGGTCAGTTAGTCAGACGGATGATCAGTTGTAACGAACTGGTAGGTTTCAACCCGGAAACGCAGGGGTTCACTTTTGTCGAGATGTTCAGCTGGGAACCGATTACAGATACATTTACCTGGTCGGGGAAGGGCAGCTCCTATTTACTTGAAAATAAAATCGCTACTATGCTTGGCATGCCCGACAGTAAAAAATCAGAGATCTATCTTGAAGTTGAAAAGCGGGCAAAAATTCTCGAGCGACTCCACAAAGCTGGATACACCAAGTTCTGGGACTTATTCAGCATGATGACGAAGATCAAGAAGCAGGGGCTCTTAAAGATTGGTTCCTGATATGGTTGATACAATACCGGATCAGGATAAAAAACCAGAAGGCCGTCAAATCCCGTTTACCTCCCAGATAAAGGGATTAAAAGAGAGAATCTCGCAGATCACCGAAGATCGGAAAATGGGGGCCGATCTCCTCTTTTTAAACACGTATATGGCATCGCTTGCCATTGCAAATGCATCAAGGCCGGAGATTTTTGCGTATGCGTCAAACCGGAAAGAGTACATCTCAGCGAAGTATATTGCCAAAGTGGAAATGTTTGTAAAAAAATGGAATTACAGTTATTCCGAAGCACTGGGGATAGTGGCTGACAGAACACACAATACCATCGTTAAAAGCATGCTGAACCGGTACGCAAATTCAATAGACTCCGGTGTCCCTGATGATGATTTCTTAAAAAATGAACTTTCTACGGTCAGAAGCGTGTACCGAAGTCAGGTCGAGCAGGGACTCGAGATGCTCAAAAAATGGGGAGATGCGTATATCGCCATGCTCCTTTCCGGGACGGTTATTTGTGTTACCATCATGATCTCCATCGCCATCTATTCCCCCCAGGGTTTGGATGCTACCCTGAACATGGCCTACGCAATTGTCCTCACGATCTGTGTCTTTGGCAATCTGCTCATGTACACATCAGTGCCGGATGACCCGAAATCCCACGGGCTCATTGAAAGAACGTCTAAGGAACAGCAGACAATACATGCCATGGAGAGGATTATTTTACCCCTTGCCATAGGTGCGATTATCGTAATGGCGCTGTTGGGGATCAATGCAGGTTTAATATTCCTGCTGGTGGGAATCCTCATGGCACCCCTTGGTATCATCGGGTTTATTGATGACAGTAATATCACCCTCCGTGACAACGATTTTTCCACCTTCATACGGAGTCTGGGATCGATAATGGGGGGCCAGGGCACCACAGCTGTACATGCTCTTGCTACTATTGATAAAAAGTCTCTCACCGCTCTTGAACCTCTGGTGAATTCAGTCTATTCCCAGATGAACCTTGGCCTTGATAACAAACAGATTTGGGATAAATTCATCGGGGAATCGGGGAGTAACCTCATATATAAATATCTCAACATCTACCTTGACACAGTTATTATGGGCGGTCCCCCGGAACCGATCGGTACTGTAGTCGGATCTTCGGTACTCGAACAGACACTTCTGCGGGAGAAGAAGGACATGCATGCCCGCAGTTTTATCGTACTCCTCGCACCCATGCACATGGCAATGGTAGGTATTTTTGTTGTTCTTTTCCGCATAATGTTAACATTGACCGGCTCTGTCACGGCGATGATGGAAAAATTTGCGGCAACCACTGCTGCTTCTGGAGGCGCGAGCGCCGGAGGGGTGTCTGCGGGCAGTGCTCTTGGAGGGATGTCGATGTTCACCAACTTCCCCGAAAAGGAGATGGGCAACTTTGTAGTAGTGTCGCTTACGATCATTACGGTGTCCAATATTATCGCTGCACGGATTGTCGGAGGTGGGGATCGGTATATGTTTTATTTCTATGCAGCTTTATTCTGTACACTGACAGGACTCATACTATTGATTGCGCCTATAGGAGTTAACATATTCTTCAGCCCCGAGGGACTCTCGAATATGGGAAAAACAGTCACGGGAGCAATAGGAATGTATCTTATATGAAAGAAAGTCTGCGCAGGATTATCCTCTTTACCGTGATTGTGATCATCGGCGTAGTCATGATCCTGTTTGATGTACCTCTCACTCTTATGATCCCCCTGATCCTGGCAGTAGGATTTGTTATTCTCCTGCTTCTTGGTGCGATAACCGTTGCTGATATCAGGTCTGTTTTCACGAGGAAAAAATTAAAAAACACCAAAAAAATTTCCCTCATACAGCGGCTTGACGACATGAAATTTTTTGAAAAAAAACCAGTACAACCGGATAACAAACCAGCATCTCCCAATAAGAAGGAGGAGATACCAAAAACTGCTGCAAAAAAAACCGGCGTCGGTTCGCATCTGCGTTTATTTTTCACATCACTCGGTTCGCTGCGAACGGTTCTCAAAGAACGCAGCAAACATGCAAAAAAAGTGGAGCACATTGACAAGTTGCTCGATAAAGCGGTCAGTGAGCAGGTTAAAACCTCTGCACTCGACAGAGCCGGCAGTGGTGTCGATACAAAAATTCCCCTTCCCGACCGTGACGGGGGGCCTGGACTCAAAGGACAGGAAAAAGACCAGGATCCTTTCCTCTCCCTTTCCGGGGATGAATTTGACGTAAGTCTTCTTGACGGGTTGGACGACCAGGAAACCCCCACGTCACCGTATTCTGGTCAGATCCCAACCCCGGGCACCCCGGTAAATGGGTCCGCCCTGACAATCGATGAGCATGAGATCCCGATGCCCTCGCTGGATATCAGCTCAGAAGCGGACGATATCCTCAAAGATAATGAGGGGGATCTTGAAGAATTCATGGGTCTAGAAGGGGGGGAATCCATTGACCAGGACTTTAGTGATCTGGACAATGTGAATCTTGATGATATTGATCTTGATGACATTGATCTTGATGCCGATATGGAGGGAGAAACACCGTCAGCCACGGACAGTTCTCCATTGCCAGCCACGGATAGTTCTCCATTGCCAGAGGAAAGCAAGACAACGACGGTGAAAACAGACTGGATCGTTTCTGATGCTCCAAAAGGTGCGGGTCTGGCAGAGGATCAGATCTCCACCAAGACTGATATGTCCTCCTTTGCAGGAGGAGCTTCTGGCAGCGATATGGACATGTTAAGTTCACTCGCATCGGACATCAAGCATGTACCTAAAGAAAAAAATACCAGCCTGCTGAGAGATTTAAAAGATTTCAAAGTCCCGGCAGACGAAATTGAGAATGAATTGAAGGACATGTACGACAAGATAAAAGCAGGCCAGAATTCCGGGAAAAAAGCAAATCCACCCCCAAAGAAAACGAAATAAATCAGATAAATACGTTAATGTTCTACAAAGAAAACATAAAAGAGCAAAGATCACGTCGTGAGGATATATGAAAGAAGTTCCGGTAAAAATCCAGCACAACAACGAGTGGATTGTCGTTAAGCTTGGCATCGCGGATGGCCTGATCTCAATTCCAGCCCCCATCAATAAAGAAATTCTCTTCAGGACAGTTTCAGATGTTGCCGAAAAGAAAAATATTCTCATAATTACGGTAAAAACCGATACAGAAACAGTCTACAGGATCCTGTCTGTTGAAAAGGTCCTGCAGGTATTAAAAAAACTCATCCTCGCGTCATGCAATGCATACCGTCTTATGGCCTATTTCATGTCACCGGCAATCCGTGGTGGTGTGATGATCAAGGATGCGCAGTGGGATAAAGGGAGTGTTGTTGTCGTCAGTTCCGGGATCTGGTTTGTTTCTGCAACAAAACAAATCTGCGTCCCGGTTAAAGACGTGGCAACCATAGAACTCACCAAACGGGACGTCGAGGGCAAACCAACCGATGTCATAAAAATCGATCATCTTGATTCGGGAGAAGTGTCCTCCAGTCTTGTGCTCTGCCCGTTTTCCACCCTTCAGGTACTCTACAATTACCTCAGGGACACGACAAAGAGCATGGATATGAAAGGTACCGAGCTGGACAGCATCGACCAGCAGGTTGCCATGCTCGTGTATTCAGGGATGGACTCGCATGCAATCGAAAATATGCTCAATATCCCTCAAAAACAGCTGGATGTAATCTATGATAAAATCCTCAAACTCGGTCTTGGCGAAGTGATCACGGTACGAAGAGAGATCCAGCTCACTACAAAAGGAGTACGATATATTTCTGATGCTACAAAATCCCAGACAAACTAGCCTCTCTCGTCACAATAAATTCAATACTTCTTTAAGGAATACTATGCCTATTATTTTATTGATTGCCAATGGGAAAAATTCTGATTGTGGATGACACTCTGTTCATGAGAACCCTGTTAAAAAATATTCTGTTCTCCGGTGGACATGCAATTGTCGGTGAGGCAGGGGATGGCGTGGATGGCATTGCAAAATATAAGGAGCTGAAACCCGATCTCGTCACTATGGACATCGTGATGCCCAAACTGAACGGGATCGAAGCATTAAAAGCAATAAAAGAGTTTGATCCGGCAGCGAGGATTGTCATGTGCACCGCAGTCGGTCAGGAACAGATGGTAAAACTCGCCATCAGGAGCGGTGCAAAAGGTTATATTATCAAACCGTTCCAGGCACCGAAAGTTTTAGAAGAAGTCAAAAACGTCCTGGCCTCCTGACCGTTATGGTGAAAGTTCTCATTATTGATGATTCAGTGTTCATGCGCACGGTCATACGTGATATGCTGGCCAAAGATGCCTCTATTGAAATAGTGGGAACTGCATCAAACGGTCTTGATGCACTCGAAAAGATCCAGGCGCTCAGTCCGGACCTTGTCACGCTTGATATCGAGATGCCGAAAATGAACGGTCTTGAGGTCTTAAAAAAACTCCAAAAGATAAAAAAACCTCCCAAAATCCTGATGCTGAGCTCCTATGCCTCCAAAGATGCAAAGATGACCCATGATGCAATTCGTCTCGGCGCAGATGATTTCATGCTAAAACCAAAAGATCTCCCTCACGTGCGTGAGATTGCCGAAGAGTTAATTTCCAAGGTCAAACATCTTGCCACACTTTCCTCATCGGGTATTTCCCATAAACCCCCCGCCTCACCTGCCTCGTTTGCTGACCGGGTTGTACTCATCGGGTCATCAGCCGGGGGACCCCAGCAGGTCGATACGTTGCTTTCCATGTTGTCTCCCGATCTTCCTGCGAGTGTTATCATTACCCAGCATATGCCTGTCGGTTTCACGGCACCTCTTGCTGAGCGTTTCAACAGGATTGCCACCATGCCAGTTAAAGAGACCCGGAACGGGGACATGCTTGAAACAGGAAAAATTCTGCTCTCGAAAGCAGGTGTCCACACGGTCGTTTCGGGAGTGATGGGAGAAAATGGCAAAACGACAGGACGCATCGTTCATACCATTTCACCCCCTGTTCATGGGGTCAGACCAGCGGTGGATAAGACCTTTGAATCCGCTGCTCAGGTATATGGAAAAAACGCACTCGCGGTCATTTTAAGTGGCATGGGAAATGATGCAGGTGAGGGAGCACATGCAATAAAAGAAGCTGGCGGTGTGAGTCTTATCTGTGATGAGAAGGATTGTCTTGTATATGGCATGGCACGATCTGCAATCAGGAATAACGCGGTCGATCAGATCATTCCATTAAAAAACCTGTCAAAAGAGATAGAACGGGTAGTGCTGATGATGGAGGGAACCTGTGTCTGAATTTGAGGCATATCGCGGGCTTTTTGTTGCAGAATCCCGGGAAAACCATGAAAACCTGGTCAAGAATCTTTTACTCCTTGAACTGGGTTCATACCAGGAAGCCATAGATGAAATCTTCCGCTCTATCCATACACTAAAAGGGGCATCTGCATCCATGGGTTTTTCCCGTATGGAGCATCTCTGTCATACGATGGAAGATGTCTTCTCGCTCATCCGCAGCGGGACTGCTGATATTTCACCGGAACTGGTCAACCTGCTCCTTTCATGTTCCGATCTCATTGAACAGATGCTTGATGATATAGAATCGGGAGGAGATTCTTCGTCCACAAACCCGGATACCGATGTAAACGCCCTAAAGCAATGGATTGAACAGCGCGGCGTCACGCCAAAAGAGAAGCGAGAGGTTATGGAAATCCCGACACAGGCAGAACAGCCTCCTGGAATTCCACCAGTTGTGGAAGGGGAGAATCGTCAGGAATACGACATGCAAATCATTGTTGCAGGAGAATGTACGATGAAGGATGTGCGTGCCATGCTTGCCCTGGGGAACTTAAAAGCCCTTGGAACGATCCTTTCAGTTAATCCACCCCTTGAAGCGATTGATGAGGGGAAGTTTGATGGAACGCTTCAACTCCTTATTGCAAGTGATGCCGGGGAAGAGGCGTTAAAAACTGCTGCTTCAGGAACCGACATTGCTGAAGTTGAGATACGACCTGCTGAGAAACAGGAGATCCCAACTCCTGATGAGGTCCCCGATAGCATAAAAACCGCCGATACTGGTAAAAAACAACCCTCATCATCTGATAAAAGCCGGGAGATCAAAAACCTCCGGGTCAATATCCGGCAGCTCGACCATATCATGAACCTGGTCGAGGATCTCGTTATCAACCGGGGCAGACTTAAACAGATTGCCGAACAGCACAAAATAAAGGAGATGGACGAAGCGATCACCATGGTTGACCGGTCAGTTTCCGAACTCCAGAACCTGATGATGAATATCAGGATGATCCCCTTAAACCATATCTTCAACCGCCTGCCAAGAGTTGTTCGTGATGTCGCCCGGTATGATGGAAAAGAAGTCGATTTCGTCCTTGAAGGGGGAGAAACTGAACTTGACCGGAGTGTAATGGACGGGCTCAATGATCCGCTTCTTCACCTGATCAGGAATGCAGTAAATCATGGGATCGAATCTCCTGATGCGCGGGAAAAGTCCGGGAAGCCACGGAAAGGGAATGTCAGGCTCTCTGCACATCGTGACCGGGACAATGTAATCATAGAACTCATCGATGACGGCGCAGGAATCAATGTCGACAAGGTCAAGGCAAAGGCCATCGAAAAGGGACTGATTACCCAGGAAGTTGCCGATATATTCACCAAGGAACAGGTAATTGAACAGTTATTCCAGCCCGGTTTCTCCACCGCAGATAAAATATCCGACATCAGTGGCAGGGGAGTCGGGCTCGATGTGGTCAGGAGGTCTATCGAGGCGCTGAAAGGTACTATCCGGGTGGAAACAACCCCGGGTAAAGGAAGCCGTTTTGAGCTTTTACTCCCGCCAACCATGGCGATTGTCGACGTGATGATTGTCAGGATCAATGGAAAACGGTTCGGTATCCCTATCAGCAGTATTGTCGAGGTTGCAAATTTCAGGCGGGATGCAACCCACCATATTGGAAAAGGTGAAGCAATCCTGCTCCGTAACGAGGTACTCCAGATCCTCTGGCTGAATGAGTTGGTTGGAGTTTCCAACTCCTGTGAAATACTCATTGTTGTGCAATACCAGAAGCGGAAGTGCTGTATTCCGGTGGACGAAGTTGAAGGCAAGCAGGAAGTAGTTGTGAAGCCATTGAGCAGTTTTATCGGCAACATGCGGGGTGTGAGCGGTGTTACCATTCTTGGTGATGGGGGCGTCGTGCCGGTGCTTGATGTCAACACCATTGTGTAGGAGAAGATCATGAAATTATCGGCAGTTCAGGCAGATGCAATTCAGGAACTTGGAAATATCGGTGCTGCACATGCAGCGACTACGCTTTCCCAGATGCTGGGAAGCACTATTGAGATGAGCGTCCCCTCCATCAAAGTGGTGGATCTTGCCCAGCTTGGAGAGTACATGGGTGAAGAATCGGCAGCAATGGTGGCGTTTGAGCTCCAGGGTGATATTCCCCATGGAGGATATATCCTGTTTTACATCCCGCGGGAGTCAGCAGTCCGCATGACAAACACGATGCTCGGACTAACGGAAATCAACCGCCCGCTCAGTGAGATGGACGAGAGCGCACTGCTCGAAGTAGGTAATATCATGGTCTCCGCCTTTCTTGATGCCACTGCCGAACTGCTCGGTTTTGTGATGCTTCCTTCTCCTCCGTCACTCACTGTCGACATGGCACACGCGGCCATGCAGTCTCTCATTGCCCAGATGCAGGAAGAGACGAATGAAGTATTACTTTTCTCTACCGAACTTGTCTGCGAAGAGTATAAAGTAGATAGCGATATCATCCTGATGCCCGAAAGAAGTACTCTTATTAAAATGGTTGAACTGCTCGAAAACATGATGAAGAGCAGTTAACTAAAGTTCCTGAAAATGCCCCATCCCCACCCCCTTTACGAACAAATGGCGATGATCGGTATTGGAGAATACCGCGTCGGTTCTTTCCCGATGATGACCATTGGCCTGGGTTCCTGTATCGGGCTTACCATGTATGATCCAAATCTCAAGCTGGGTGCAATGGTGCATATCATGCTGCCCGAAAGTGCCGGCAGAATGGATCGACCGGGGAAATACGTGGATACAGCCGTTCCACTCCTTGTAAATGAGCTTATTGCTCTTGGTTGTAAGAACCGGTCCATTATTGCAAAGATAGCAGGTGGGGCTTGCATGTTTGAGTACTTTGGCACCAATCTCAATATTGGCAAAAGGAATGCCGAAAAAGTCAGGATTCTTTTAAAAGAACATACTATCCAGCTGGCTGCAGAGGATGTTGGTGGCAAGGTTGGCCGATCGGTCACGTTCCTGCCGGCCAATGAAGGCAAGGTTTCAATCCGCAGAGCAGATGGGACATCAAGCAATCTCTGATTTTCCCACAGAATTCATGTTTCTTTTTGTAATTATCCTGTGAGGTGGTGACTGCTTTTCCGGATTCACCGGAACCATCCGGTGATAATCTTTCCCTCCAGCAATCGTGCTGCATGTACGATGGAATTCCTAAAGAGAGAATAATTCTTTCTCCGGAAAATCTCCTGGTTTTTTTTAGGATTCGGGGCAATATCGGCTTTGTTGAAACCCTAAAGAGAACCAATCAATCGCTCTGGGGAGATCCAGAACCTCGTGCTTCCGTCCCCACCTTCTATGCATCCCCCCACAGTGCGATTACCCCTAATAAGATTAACCAGATTGCCAAAGGGGGCAAGGGGGATACTGCCCCTGGACTGCCTCCCCCTCTTGGGGAAAGAGGGGGTCCCCCTCCCGACTGCCGCAGAGAATTACCGGATGACTAAAAAAGGGGTTTTAACAGTGCAGCAATGGCAAAAAAGTCCGGGCTTGAGTTGCCAACTCAGGGTGATGAAGAACCTTTCTTTTTAAGTTCTTCGAAGCAAAACTGGTCAATAGAGTCCACAAGTGCTTTTTTTGCCCGCCTGACCCGGGTTTCGTTATCAGAAAAGAAATCTGCAGCAATATACCTGAGCGCGGTAACATAATACAGGGCAGGGGGATAATCCCTTTCAAATTCCGCCATCCTGCTCATAGCAGATGAATTATTTTTTTCCAGGAGATCAAAGGCAAGGTCAATAAGTTGGATAACGGAAGCAGGCATATCTTTTTCCATCGCCAACTTTCTGAAGGTCTGGTATGATGTTTTCTTTTTTGTGAGCAGGGAAAGTTTCAAACCGAGATAGATGGGTTCGGGATCGTCCGGATATTGCCGGATCAGCTGACTCACAACGCCTGCTGCACCACCAGCATCCCGGGTTTCCAGTTTGAAGAAATACATCTCCCGCTGAAAGTCAAAATCCGTTTCGAATCGCACGGCGCTGATATCCAACAGGCGCATCCTCATTTCGGCATTATGGGAATGTATGGCATTTTTCAGCCCGATTTCAATGAACCATCTCTCACTGGGGAACCATTCGAATCCCAAAAATACCATCTGCCAGAAAATTTTTTCAAGATACGCCGGGTCATCAATATCCAGCTGTTTCAGGCTATTTACCGGCGGCTTTTCGCGTGCAAGGGTCAGCATCGTCTCACGGGAGAGAAGTTCCATCTCACCGCCTGCCACCTGGTTTCTTTTTGCTTCTTCTGTCTCATCCTGCCTGAAAAACTCCTGCAGCGAGAGGACATAATAGCAATAAGCGACAGCAGTACCGATCTTGGCATCGAGGTTACTGTATTTTTTTAAAAAATCGAGTGCGTGGGCAACATCACCGGATTTTAACAGTTTCAGACCGACAACGATGTTGATCCCGATATCTGCATTTTTCCTCTTTTTTAAGCGAAGCACGTTCAGAATGACTTTTTTTATATACTCAAAATCATTGATATTGGTACTTGTATCAAGCAGCTTAAACGTGACGCTGTCGATAAACTCATCATAGGTTTGATCCGATATGCCAGGAAACGAATTTTCGAGAGTGGATATCACATGTCCAAAAAAGACCGGCAGATTTGCATCAACTTTTGCAGAATTTCGTTCGATATATCCAAAAAAATCCTTTTTCAGGAGGTGCAGCTTTTTATAGGCAATAGCATCTGAAAGCTTTTCTCCCTGCATACAGGAAAAAATGGCATGTTAAAATATTAAAAGGTATGACAGGCAATCATTGTTTTTTTATCGAACTTAGAGCGATGATGAAGGAATACCTGCAGGGTTATCCCATCTTTGGGAGAGTTCAAAGCACTCGGGATGAAACTCCTTCTGGGCGTTCGGTTTAAAAAAAAATCTCTCCATGGAGGGTAAAAACAATGCTATGTTGAGATAACATCAGTAGTTATGATACGTATCCTCGTATGCTGTTGGTTTCACGGGATGTATATACTATAAATCGACATTCACGGAAACCGGGGATTGTATCTCGTTTTTTACAGGTTTCACCAGCCCTCCTGAGAGATCTGCAACCCGGACAAGTCCCGGGGATTTGCCCTCCTCGCCACGAAAATCATGATAATACTACCCGAAAAGAGGGCAAGAACATCACCAGAGTCCACATACTATTCCGGGCAAGGTGCTAAAACAACCTCCATGAGTCCCTGGTATCCCGCATCCAACAACTGAATATTTCAGGTTTATTAAATCCAGTCAAAAGTTACATGCCGGATTCCCGACAGGTCTTGCCATTTTCCTGGAAAAGGATAGAGCCATCCCAGACGATAAACAATAGTTATTATAGGATAGCACATAAATTAAAAAATTGTATCAGGTGGTATAATTACAATCATTACTTTTTCTCATCATAAAGGTGGTACAGGCAAGACAACATCCTGCCTGAATATTGCCGGTTTTTGTCAGAAGGCAGGGAGAAAGGTGCTGGTTGTTGATTGCGATCCTCAGGCGAATGCGACCGCCGGGCTCGGTGTCGACCCCAGTGCTGCTTCCGGCAAAAATATGTATCAGGTGTTTATGAGTGGGATTGATGATTTTCCCAAAGTTATGATGCAGGATATCATTATAGAAACTGCTTCCGGCATTGATCTTGCACCTGCGCACCTTGATCTTGTCGGAGCGGAACCCTATCTCTATCACGCGAAATTCCCTGCCGGTGTGCTTAAAGAAGCGCTCACGGATGTCAATAACACGTATTCTTATGTCTTCATTGACACTCCACCGAGCTTAGGTCAGTTTGTGATCAACGGACTCTTTGCAGCGGATCATGTCATCGTGACCCTCGATTCGGGATCGTTTGCGCTCAATGGGGTTACGACGCTCTCGACAATATTCTCTGATATTAAAGAGGGTCTGGGTAAAGAGATTCGACCGGACATGGCAATCGTCAGCCGCTGGGGCGAGGGGTTAATGCAGGTATGTTCACAACCTGAAGCAGAAGTGGGAAATGATCTTTTTACCAGGATTCGGAACTTTTTTTACACACCTCCTCAACCTTCGCCTGAGGACCTGAAGGCCGCAGAAGAGCAAAAACAGGAACATATGCGGCTGCTTGAAACTCTCAATGAGATCAGGCACAGGTTTCCAAGCGTCTATACCGTTCCGTACTCTAATGCAGTGTACGAAGCCCAGAAACGTGGTATGCCGATTTCTCATTTTGCGCCTGAAAGCAGTGCAGGAATTGCGTACAAAACCATTGCAGAAGAGGTAACGAGATGGAACTAAGAGAGCTTGAAAATACATTAAAGAAAACCAGTGAAGGGAATTTCTCTGCCCGTGTCGATGAGAGTAACGTTGGCTTCGAATTAAAAGCAGTCGCACAGATGCTGAACCAGACGCTTGAAAAGGCTGCGGTGGCAAAGGAGTTAAAGCATCGTGCTGACGTGATGATCCAATACAATCCTATGGCGATTGCCATTTTGAGAAAGGACAAGACCAGGATCCATATCAACAAAGCCTATGAAACCATCTGGCGCGGTACCCGTGAAGAACTCTTAAAAAAGAAACTCAATGATTTTGATATTACTATTCTTTCCGGGGAGCACGTCTACTCCTGCTTTGAGACGAAGAAACTTGCGATCACCGACTGTCTTGTCACATTCCCTGACGGGGTTAAGAAATACCTGTCGCTCAATGCCATCCCTATTCTTACTAAAAACGGGGAAGTGGACGGTGCTTTCTATATCTGGATCGACAATACAGAGCTTCACGGAAAGATAGAAGCAGTAAAAATGGTGGAGCAGCGGGTGGACCGGATCATCCAGGAAAACCCATTTCCCCTTTTCACGATCGATACCGAACTTAATGTGAAAATCTCTAACCAGTCGTTCCTGGAATTCACGGGCTATTCCAAAGAAAAAGC
>Ga0307378_10008507_pt1 | contig 13625 bp, 19 predicted proteins | sample UN1MG_FD_202238 | JGI IMG/M metagenome (GOLD analysis project Ga0307378, IMG submission 202238) | Soil microbial communities from Risofladan, Vaasa, Finland - UN-1 | ecosystem: Environmental > Terrestrial > Soil > Coastal area > Acid sulfate soil | place: Finland: Risofladan, Vaasa | collected... | reverse complement strand
GGATCCTCAGCACCTGCAGCAGGCTCCTCCACGGTATCCGAAGGATCCTCAACACAGGCCGAAGGATCCTCAGCACCGGCAGAGGGCTCCTCCACACCTGCAACAGGATCTGCCGAATCCTCCGGCGCCGCAATAGAATCGGGAGTAAGCTCGGAGGAAGGATCCTCGACCCCGACAGCAGGCTCCTCCACCCCAGCAGCAGGCTCCTCCACGGTATCCGAAGGATCCTCAGCACTGGCAGAGGGCTCCTCCACACATGCAACAGGATCTACCGAATCCTCCGGCACCGCAATAGGATCAGGATCTGCACTGTCTTTGAACGCGCTATATGTCCCATGCAGCGGAAGTGAACAATCTTCCGCAGTACCTGACGGATCTTCCATAGTGGCAGAAGAATCCTCCATAGTGGCAGAAGAATCTTCAACAGTAGCAGAAGAATCTTCAACAGTAGCAGATGGCGTTAGCTCTGCTCAGGCCGAGAGCTCCGCTGTTGCTGAGATCAGCTCTGCTCAGGACATCAGCTCCGCTGTTGCTGAGATCAGCTCTGCTCAGGACATCGGCTCCGCTCAGGACGTCGGCTCTGCTCAGGATGTAAGCTCTGCTGCTGCTGAGATCAGCTCTGCTCAGGACATCAGCTCCGCTCAGGACATTAGCTCCGCTCAGGCCTTGTCGTCTGCAGAAGATATCAGCTCAGCTCAGGCCGAGAGCTCAGCTCAGGGCATCAGCTCTGCTCAGGCCGAGAGCTCTGCCCAGGCCGATAGCTCCGCCCAAGCAGGGATCAGCTCCGCCCAAGCAGGGATCAGCTCCGCCCAAGCAGAGGTAAGCTCCGCCCAAGCGATCAGCTCCGCCCAAGCAGGGATCAGCTCCGCCCAAGCAGAGGTAAGCTCCGCCCAAGCGATCAGCTCCACTCAGTACGAGAACTCTTCGCAGGGCGCTTCCAGCGAAGCTCCCCCGGCTCCCATGAACTGCCCCGGTGATCCTTGTGGTGCGTTATCCGCGAACTATACCGTGAACCTCGCGTTCACCGGCGGAACCTTCACATTCGGAAACTGCACAGATTTAGACGGTAGTTACGCCGTAAGCCGCGATTACTGGGGATCCGGGGACTGCACATGGGGGGGAGAGGGTGGTGGACCTAACTTCTGGCCCCTGGACTTGTACTGCACCGGACAAACCTGGGTTATTATAACGGGTGCCGACGGCTCAGCCTTCCAGTTCGAGAAGGACAACACCGACGGCACACCTGTGGGATCCTACACACAGGTATCCGGCACATGCTTGGGGGGTTCCTGTGCAGTGTCCTAGGAGCCCTGCTTGCGGTACTGCGCCTTCTGCCTTTTTTGGCGGAACAACTGAACTCCGTTTTGACTATACAGGAATTGGCTGGGAGATAGAATTCTACGACTCCGACACTGAGGAGTGGGCGTTGTATTTCAGTAAGGCCGATGCCGTTGGATGCTCTCCAGGAGGCACCTACACGCCGAACCTCGACGACGGAACCGCTGTTGTTAGCTAAGGATTTTATATGAACTCAAATTCTCCTGCACATGTATCTGTATCTGTCTGACTCTGTCTGACTCTGTCAAGTTACTATATAGAGAACACTGATGAATAACAAACACCGACAACATGTCATCTAACATCAGACATAGATATTTTCTGCCGTTCACATGCATCACATTGTTCGTCGTATCCTGCACCACGACAAGCACTGCACCGCGCAGCGTACCCCTAGAGGACGTCTTCCTTAGCATACACAACGAGCCATACGTCCTGCACAAGAACGACTGCTCCAACAAGGCGGCCAAGTATGCGCGAGCACTGTGCAACAAGAAGTACCCTGCGCAGATAGCGATCTTCCGCCCCAAGGAAGGCTGTGCCCAGACACATGCAGTCGTATCTCTGACGTACGCCAACGGAGAGACCTGGTACTACTGCCCGACAAGCAACACTGTTTCCTCTGACGGGAGTCGGTATGGTAGGTTGATCGTGCAGATACCGTACAACATAGTGGACCTGTCTGCTATATTCGGAATACCTCGAGAGGAGTTCGATATAGTAGAGGACCCGTAACACTGCACTGACCTAATGCACGCGTATTCGTACAAGCATGCGTAGGAGAGCTTGAATGATGGATTTATTGAAATACCTATTAACGATAGTAGCCGCACTAATTTTATACGCACTTAGCAAAGAGGAAAGGAAGGATGAATGATAGGACGACATGGGACAGAGTACGAGAGTATCTAGAAGAAATACGCCCTTTGAACAGCTTGTTTACGGTGATCACGCTGCTTGTACTAACCGCCGCAGTAATCGTCCTGTTGCCACAACGCGACTCTCGCATACAAGACGAGGCCGTGTTCCGCGGACACGCCGTCCTAAAGGGAGACGTACTTGTCTGGCAGGAGTCTCCGGCCGAGACGAAGAACAGGCTGGCCACAATAGAGCGAATGCACGATCTGCAGACAGCGTACGTAGAAAAGCTGGAGGCCATGAACGCAGAGCTGGAGGGCGTCAGAGATTCCCTGCGAATGGATCTAGCTAATTCCCAGAGACTTGTGGAGGAAGAGCGGACAATAGCCCTACAGGCCAGAGCAGATTACCAAGACCTTCGATCAAAAATATTCAAAGACGCCAGAGAGGCAGCCGTCGCGGAAGAACCAGTCCCGGCCCTCGAGGAAGATCTGCAGGAACCTTCACCTACCTCCGCACCGCCGCCTCCCCCTCCTAGGAGATGGTACCAGGTGTGGAAGAAACGAACAAGCGCTAAGTAAGGAAGGGCTGCCGTGAACATACCCGCTTTCGTAGACTCCCTGATAAACGGAGAATGGCAGAGCCAAGACAGTAGGGAGGCGATAATCGCAGAGGTAGAGGTGCTGTACGCAGAACTACGCGATTCCTCCACAGTCAAGGAAATAGTCAGGAACATTACGGAGGCGGTGCTGTCCGAGCACGACCTATGAGCGCGGGAAAAGGATACAGGGGAGGGCGCCGCGTGACGAGTGCATACTACGACAGGTATTCCCTAATAGACTTCAGCAAGGGTGCGGAGAAGGTTCCCAATAAGGCCGAGACCCCTCTATCGGATTCAGAAGCAGTGAAGATACTGGGTGTTTCCAATAAGGATCTGCGACCGACAAAGATCAGGACAAACAAGCCTAAAAGGGCTTGACATCGGCACATGTAGCCCTCTATTACGCTATATACAGACCACATATACCGAAGGAGGCTCAAAATGCCCGACGAAAAAGATGACCAGATCACCCTACGCGCCAACACCCCTGCAGGGGACAAGGAAGCAGCAGAAGACCTTACACTGTTCGACAAGACCTCGTACTCAGAAGACGACCAGGTAAAGGATCCCCTGCACGTAGAGTTCAATACGCTGGGCGGATCCGACATAGTGAGATCACGCTGATGCACTGCCCGGACTGCAAGGACAACACCCTGCGAGTGGTGCGATCAATGCCTGTCCCAGAGTACCCTCACCCACAAACTGTCCGACAGCGCATATGCACGACCTGTCACAAGGAATTCACAACCGTAGAGAAGATCTGCGAAAACGATGCCAAGGGAGGCAAAAAATAATGTCATACGGATTCGACCAATCATTCATACGACTGAACGACCTTCGCATGTACCTGGCAGCAGGCGGACAGGGCGGCGACAAGGAAAAGCTAATCAAGACCATCCTAGACGATCCGACAATCGAGATACGCAACTCCGGCATGCATTCCATATTCAAGGCGAATGCGAAGAACGTGCAGATGCGGGAAGAGTTCGACGATCTGTGTAGAATGACAAACAGCTTCCTGCAGACGGCAGAGGATCAGCACATCCCTATGGCCGACAGACACAACAGAGCGACGTGCGTGATAGTGGGGTGCGGAGAAGGATTCAACCTAGAGTTCGTGCAGAAGGCCTACGACAAGGGAGCCGTCATCATAGCACTGGGCAATGCGGTCCATTTGTATGACAAACCACAATACTGGATAGGGTCCCGCAGACCGCCGGCGTACGTGAACACGGGATTCAATTCCTCAGCCATCACCGCCATATACCCTAAAGAACACCGGGACGACAAGCTGTGGATGAACACGGGCGCACATCAGATGTGGTCGCAGATTGTGGTAAAGAGCTGCCCCAACACGTTGTTTTACAGCAAAGAGGTCGTGCAGGGCAAGACAACGATGGAGCAGGTCGCCAAAGATTTCATCGACAATCCCCGCATCACCAATCTGGCTAACGATTCCACGCTGTCCATCGGTCTGACGTTCGCAGCTTCTTCAGGGTTCTCCAACATTATCCTGCACGGAACCAGCTTCTCCGACAAGTACGCTTTCGACGAACAGATGCATCCGATAACAGCGGCGAGAAAGAAAAGATCCTATGCCGCCTTCAGCAGCGTGTTTCAGCATCTGTGGATAATGCTTGCAGATCGATACGTGAACGTGTGGGGAACGGAAGACGTGGATCTAGGCGTCCTGCGCATGCCGTCCGAAGAAGACCTGCTCAACAGCATCGAGTACTCTCAGGCGTTCAGCAGAGCAAAGAACAACATCAGCAGCATTTCTACCCCCGTGGAAGAGAAGATCCTGAAACTAACTACCCGTCTAGATGACCAGAAGAAGATGCTGTCTGTGGTGATGATCGCAGACAAAGTGGATGACCTCATCAAGCACTGGCCCAAAAACCTTAAAGGGATCGAGACGCTGCACAAGTGCAACGAGTCCCTTAAGGAAGCGCTCGCTCAGAAGGGAGCATGCACAGGCTGCGCCAAGAACAAGTTGTTAATCCCAGCGTTCCAACTGTTCGCCAGAGAAGCCAGCCTTAAAGAAGGCAAGGCAGCGTCCCCCATCAACAGATTGTGGAAGAAGGTGTTCCCGGACAACCTAACGATGATGTACAGCGGCGACGCCAACGGATCCAACAGCAGAGTAATCAAACATCCATCCATACAAGGAGAATCCAAATGAGCGAACTACACCAAATTCTAAGCAAGCGAATGGGCGGTGGGGGAATGGCCGGACGCAAGAAAGGCACCAACGACCCGTTTGCAAACCCTGAGAGAGACCTGGGACACTGCTGGGGCCTGATCTTCAAACAATCCATCATCGTCGCTGAGAGGCAGTACGCAGGCAACGCGCAGGCGCTACGGTGTCTGGACATGATCGCCAACATGCTGATCCTCACGTACAAAGAGGCGTATACGTCTCGGTTGGAAGGTCTGCAGCTAATGCCGCAGATGTACAAGGAACTGCTCGAGTACGGCAGCCTGGGCAGAGATGTGTACGGAGTATTCTCCGGCGCCGTTGTACAGACGCTCATGTGCTACCTGTTCACAGTTCCCGAAATGGGAATAGGTCTTCCTCCGGAGATCGGGGAACGCGTGGACGAATACAACGGCATCCTCACAATCCTCTCCAGCTTGAAGGACAGCACCCGAAAGAAGGTGCTGGCAGAGTTGGACGAGAACGGCATGTGGCCGCGCTGTGTGGACTACGGACCGCTGCTGAGAGAGATGGACAATTACGCAGAAGTTATCCGCAAGGATCAGGATCGTCGACTGGCCGAGCTGGAGGAAAAGGCAGATGTCTGAGAACCTTAAAGACAGGCTGAACAAGATTGAACTGGCAAAGTCCATGAACGTTTCCGTCAAGGAGCTGGAAGGTCTTAAGGTAACTGCCGACAAGGCCACGACAGACGCTCTGTTGGCCGGCAACGTGCAGGTTGTAGGGATCCCTAAGAAGGTTGTATCTCCTCGAGAACTGCGGCTAGGGCAGAACATCACAGGCGTAGCGCACCACACGTCCAAACCCCTTACTGCGGAGGAGATGGAGAGGCAGCTGCTGGCAGGAGCCCCTAAGAGACTTGTGTCGCAGCACGTAAAGCTGGACAGAGCCCTAGGAAAGCCTGTGCTGTCCGTGAGACCTCCTAATGCGCCGTCCATCCTAGACGAGGTGGAAGCCCCTGTTCGCATCATCATCCACCAAGGACAATCCCCAGGGGACATCCTGATGCTGACGGCGGCCGTACGGGATCTGCATGCAAATTACCCGGGCAAGTTCGTCACCGATCTGCGCACACCGTGCCCGGACTTGTGGCAAGGGAATCCGCTCGTTACCAAGCTGCAGGACAACGCTCCGGGCGTAATGCACCTGCGAGCAGAGTACGGACTTATCCACAGCAGCAACCAGGGATCCAACCACTTCGTACACGGGTTCGGACACGACTTCACCACCAAACTAGGTTTACCGATCAGGGCAGGAGAGTTCAAAGCGGACCTGCGTCTGGCCGACCAGGAGAAGGCATGGCTAAGCCAGGTGCACGAGATCCTCAACAAGACCGTTCCTTACTGGGTGGTGGACGCAGGGCACAAGTCCGACTTCACTGCCAAGCACTGGTCAACGAACAACTACCAACACGTTGTAGACAGTCTGCCTGATATCTGGTTCGTGCAGATCGGTGCAGACAACCCGCAGCATACGCATCCCGCGCTGACGGGAGACAACGTCATCAACCTTATCGGTAAGACAAGCCAACGACAGCTGGCACGACTCGTGTACAACTCGGCCGGCGTTATCACACCCGTATCGTTCCCTATGCACCTGTCTGCAGCGCTGCCTGCACATCCCATGTACAAACGCAAGCACCGGCCCTGCATCGTGCTGGCCGGCGGCAGAGAACCCGCGGTGTGGGAGCAATACTCCAATCACCAGTTTCTCCATACGTGTGGACAATTGCCCTGCAACATCGAGGGAGGCTGCTGGAAGTCCCGCACCATCCCGATCGGAGACGGGGACAGCAAAGACACTGCAGGGCTGTGTGAGCGGCCCGTGGAAGACGACAAGGGCGAAATCATGCCGCAGTGTATGGCGATGATCACGCCTGAGACGGTTGTCAACAAGATACGGGATTATCTAAGGTTCTACGACTACTCGTCGGACAACCCTTCGGAGTGGTCTGTCGTACCCTACGAAGGATTCACCCCGGCAATGAAGGAGGCCCGAGAGAAGGCGATCAACAAAGCCGTGAAGACGCCTGCAGTGCGACAACCTCCTGTATCGGCAGCCGCACCTGCAAAGCCTGTGAAGAAGCGGAGAATCACCACCCCCCAGAGGAAGAAGTAATCCGCATGGGCAGAGACTCCAACATCATACTCACCTGTGCAGGCCTGACAGAGGCGTGTGCTCCCCCAGCTCCGGAGGGGTACACGCTGCGTGCGTTCCGAAAGGGAGACGAGAGAACCTGGTACGACGTCTGGCAAAGGGCGGACAAACTGGGGCAGATCGACCGCACGGACATCTACAAGGAATTCGCCGCGCACAGGCAGTTGATACCAGACAGGATGTTCTTCGTCGACTACGAGGACGAATCGATCGCCACAGGATCTGTATGGATCACGGACAAACACAGATCGTACCCGCAACACGAACTGTGGGGACAGCTGCACAGCATCGCAGTAGTGCCAGAACACCAGGGCAAGGGAGTCGGTAAGTGGCTCTGCAGAAACCTGATGAATGCCTCGCTGGAAATAGGGTACAAGAATTTATACGTAGAGACCTCGCGAGATCGAGAAGACGCTGTACGGTTGTACATCGCACTAGGCTTTGAAAACAGCAATGATATCATCTAACACAGCAACAAACAGAGAAGCATACACATGAAAGTTTTAGTAGTAGGTGGAGCAGGGTACGTCGGAGGAGGTCTCATGGACCTTCTGGAAGGAACCAATCACGAGGTAACGGTATACGACAATCTTCTATACGAAGAAAGTTACCGGAGGCAAGTGCCTTTTGTGCATGGGGACGTAAGAGACGCTGAAAAGCTACTACCACTTGTGCAGGCCGCGGACGCAGTGGTATGGTTAGCAGGTATAGTTGGAGATGGTGCATGCGCGGTCGATCCAGAACTGACTACGGCCGTCAACCTAGACAGCGTCAAATGGCTGTCAGAAAACTTCAAGGGAAGGATCGTATACATGTCCACGTGCTCGGTGTACGGAGCAAGCGACGGCATACTCACAGAGGACTCACCGACCAACCCCCTGTCTCTGTATGCAGAGACCAAGCTGTCATCCGAGAAGTATCTAAAAGACAGCAACGCCATCATTTTCCGTCTAGGTACGTTGTTTGGCGTATCAGACACATACTCAAGACTTCGACTAGACCTTGTGGCAAATACACTGGTCGCCCGGGCGCATACGCACAAGGAAATAACGGTATTCGGAGGAGAGCAGTTCAGGCCTCTACTACATGTCCTGGACGCAGCACAGGCGGTTTTTGACGGTCTAGTCAGCGAACACACAGGCATATTCAATCTACATCGGCAGAACGTGCGCATATGTGATCTGGCATATCAAGTAAGGTGCCACTTCCCCGACATCACAATAAAAACCACTGAGATGAGCTTCGAAGACTCACGGAACTATAAAGTCAGTAGCGACAAGGCTAGGAAGGAGCTCGGATTTTCCACCAAGTTCACGATCGACCACGGAATCTTGCAGGTACGAGACGTGATTGAGAATAGAACAGTAGACCCTGCAAGCAAACGATACCATAACCACGGATTCATGCTGGACAAAGTGGAGCAATCCCGATGATTATTAGACATCCTGGAGTACTGAGTGGTGGTTTGGCCACGGACGATAGAGGTACGGTAGGCTTTGTCAACGGGTTCGATCCTCACGTGGAGGGCGTTAGACGGTTCTACACAGTATCAAACCATCGACAAGGATTCATACGGGCATGGCACGCGCACAAAGAAGAAGCCAAGTACGTGACTGTACTGAGAGGATCTGCTGTTGTAGCCGCCGTAAAGATCGAAGGGGACTGGAAGAACCCAAACAAGGGCACAGAGGTGGAGCGTTTTGTATTGTCCGCAAACAAGCCATCAGTACTATACATCCCAGAAGGCTATGCCAACGGGTTCATGAACCTTACGGAAGATGCGCAACTCATGTTCTTCTCAACATCTACAATGGAGGAGACCGAGGGCGATGACTACAGATATGAATCGGATTACTGGGATGCATGGGAGGTGGTAGAGCGATGAAAGAAGTACTCATACTAGGCGGATCAGGTATGTTGGGGAGAATGGTGTCCCTGGTATTAGCTCAGGATGCGGGGATAAATGTTACGGCAACGGTACGCAACATAGATACACAACGCATCGACCATCCCCGTGTTAAGACAGCGGTCCTAAAAATCGGCGCAGGAGAGGAGACGGCCTTGGACCACCTTCTCCGAGGCAAGCAGGCTGTCGTCAACTGTATCGGTATAACTAAACCGTATGTGAAGAACGAGACCTCGGAGGAGATCCGCAACGCAGTAGCATGCAACGTACTATTCCCACACATGTTGGCAGAGAAGGCAGCAGAAGCAAGATGCGCAGTGTATCAGATTGCCACTGACTGCGTGTACTCAGGTCTACAGGGTTGGTACGACGAGAAGTCTCCTCATGATACAACAGACGTCTACGGAAAGACTAAGAGCATGGGAGAAGTGAAGGCAGACGGATTCCACAACCTAAGGTGCTCCATTATCGGTCCAGAATACGGAAGAGGCACATTCCTGCTCTCATGGGTCCTTAACCAGCCAAAGGATGCTGAACTGACAGGTTATACCAACCATGATTGGAACGGGATAACCACATACCACTTCGCCAAATTGTGTAGAGGGGCCATTAGGAACGACGTACATCTTCCTGGAATACAGCACGTTGTACCACAAGGCAGCGTTAACAAGCACCAACTGGTATCCGCACTGGCGGCTGCTTACGGGAGAGACGACATCGTCGTTAAACGAGGGGAAGGCGGAACCAAATGCGACCGCACTCTTCTGACCAACGATAATGTGATCAACAATAATCTATGGATGCACGCAGGATACATGAATCTCCCCACGGTTCCTGAGATGATCGCAGAGATGGCTGAGTGGAGCAAGGATAACTGGTAATGAAGATCCTGACCATACTCGGAACCCGTCCGGAGATCATACGGTTATCCGTCATCATCGATAAGCTGGACCACGTGTGCGATCAATACATCGTACACACTGGCCAAAACTATGACCACGAGTTAGACAAGATATTCTTCGACGAGCTAGACGTACGCAAACCGGATACACACCTCGGCGCCCGAGGAACGTTCGCGGAACAAGCAGCCACCATCTTCGTCGGTCTCGAGAAGGTCATCGAGGAGCAGCGGCCAGACAAGCTACTGGTCCTCGGAGATACGAACAGCAGCCTGGGAGCCATCGTAGCCAAACGCATGGGTATACCCGTCTACCACATGGAGGCCGGAAACCGGTGCCACGACGATCGCGTACCAGAGGAGGTCAACCGCAAGCTAATCGACCACTGCAGCGACGTACTGCTACCATACACCCAGAACAGCAAGCAGTACCTGCTGGCTGAGGGAATACATCCCAGTAAAATCTTCGTGACGGGCAACCCTATATGGGAGGTCATGCAACGCAGAGGAACCTCCGACATAGCTGTACCAACGGATTACGCACTGGTAACCATGCACAGGGCCGAGACCGTAGACAACAAGGAACACCTTCAATCAGTTATATCTGCGCTTCAATGGTTGGCGGAAGAATCCAACGCACCTGTCATATACCCGATGCACCCTCGGACGCGTAAGCGGATAGAGGAGTTCGGAATCTGCGTCGACGGAATTGACGTACGGAAACCAATGGGTTTTGGAGAATTCATGTCTTACCAGAGAAACGCATCGCTGGTCATCACGGACAGCGGTACCGTACAGGAGGAGGCAACCATATTGGGCCGCAGAACAATTATCGTACGAGACACCACAGAACGACCTGAGACTCAAGAGTCCGGCAGCGTCATAGTTGCAGGCCGAGACACCGAAGACATCAAGAACGCCATACGCACGGTTACAACCTTGTCCGGAGGCGCAGCGAAAGCCCCATTAGGGTACACCGACCGGGGCGTCAGTGATCGGGTCGTGAAGATTTTACTAAGTAAGTTCAACAGATAGAGGAACAATATGTTTATACATAAGGACCACCGCATACCCACAATGAAAGGTCTACTTCCCTCAAAATGTAGATCAGCCTTAGACATAGGTTGTGGGGGTCTAAAAAACACAATCCACGAAGTTTTATACGGAGAACTACCCTTTGACGACATATTGGTGGTAGATACGCACGAGCCGAACATACAGGAGCGGGCGGACTTCTACAAGGAAGATTCGCGATACACATTCATGCATGCGGATGCAATGAAGGTCAACTTAGATTCTACATACGACCTAATTACCCTGATCCATGTAATCGAACACTTGGATGCAGACAATGCTGTCGTGCTACTAAGAAAACTTAATGCAGCGTGTACAGGCATTGTCCTGGTAGAGACACCTGATCAGTTCGAGGATGGAGAGCGCACTGCTGCAGAGGAGCACAACCCGCATCAGAGACACAGGTTTCTAGCCGATGAAGAATTCATGTCGAGTAATGGATATAGAAAGGTCTTCTCGTACAGGCAGAATCAGTGGTTCACAAACTCTGTGTACGCATACACAGCGACCCCATCAAAGGTGGTACTATGATACCAAAGAAAGTCTGGTTCTGTTGGGGAGGTCAAAAGATGTCATTCCTAAGATACATGTCAATATCGTCATTCAGGAAACACAATCCTGATTGGGAGATAAACCTCGTCAGAATCAATAAGCACCAGGGCAAATCTTGGAAGACAAGCGAACAGGCAGATGACGACATTGATGGAACACTTTACGAAGATCTACTTCCTAGGCTGAAGCGTCTAGGAGTGCAGATTGTAAACTACCCAGAAGATTATGGCGACATAGGAGTGCCGAATGCATCCATAGTACACACCAAGGATCTTCTCATGTGGCATATACTGGCCGAATACGGAGGAGTATCGGCAGATATGGATATAGCCTTCTGCGGACCAGTAGAGAGATGCCTCCCTGAAGCGGATGTTGCATTCTCATGCTACGATTTCTACGGACACTACAAACCAGTGTCGTTCATGGCATCCACAGGTAATCAGTTCTTCAGAGATGTATTCGAAGAGGCAAAGCGCAGATACAACCCCCATGTATACGAGAGCTGCGGTGCAGGATGTCTCCCAGCAGGACCCATGGAACCTATCTCCAGACATTGGCAAGACAGTGTATCTGTGGCCAGACTACCTACCGCGGGTGTGTTTCCCTTTATAAACCCTGGACAGGGTCAGGCAACTTTTGATAAGTATCATGCACATGCGTTCTGCCGAGACAGTTCAGACCTTCTGTCACCTGAGACCTGCGGAGTGCATTGGTATGCAGGATCACCTATGGGATACAAAATGAACAATCTGATCACAGAAAGTAACGTGTTCACCCACGACAACACAGTATGCAACATAGTCAAGAACGTATTGGAGAAGGACAATGCCTGAGTCACAACAAACAGCAGAAGGACAGAGAATATTTATAGATCTGGTAAGCGGAGTGCCAGACGCTAGAGTCCTAGACGTCGGAGCAGGAGAGGGGAAATGGTCTAGGATACTCAGAGACCTGGACAATGTATCCGTAATGGACGGAATTGAGGTATGGGAACCGTATGTGGCGAAATACGACCTGATCCCTAAATACGACACGCTGTTTATAGAGGATGTACGGAACTTCAAAATGACCCCAGGGGAGTACGATGTAATTATCTTAGGGGATGTGTTCGAACACATGCCTCGACATGACGCGGAAGTGCTGCTGGAACGCATTAAGAACTGCTTCCCGATGATCTTGCTCAGCCTGCCGGTTTCGCACTGTGAACAGGATGGGGGATACTGGGGAAATCCTTACGAGACACATCATTATCAATGGAAGAGCCAACAGGTAATAGAGGAGTTAGGGTTCGTAGAAGCTCATGTAGGGCCTAATCCAAATGGCCTAGTTCACGTCGGATCTTTCTTTATTCGAGAGGGTAAGCGTAGACTGTGCGACAATGATATTTGCTCTAAGGTAGGGTACGATACATTTCCACCAGACTCAGATGTACCCAATGGATGTGCAGACGAAGTGTGGCTGGAGGGTGTCCTATCCATGCACAATATAGAGTCACGCATAAAACAAGCATCAAATGCACTGGAGTCCGACGGAATGCTTGTAACCATATCTTCAGACATACCCGAGGAGCACATACGAAAAGTCTGCGAAAGGCTTGGTTTTAGAGTCGTGCAGCTTTTCCGCAGAGGGTCCCTCACTATCATGCGAGGAACCAAGCATAGACTCAAAAGACAACGTAAACACAGGAAGAAATAAGATGACAACAGCGCCTAGAGTATCCATAGTTCAGTGCGTAAGTAAAGCTTATGACATGATGAAATTCGCCACAGACGCCATATATGATAACGCCGGCACGGACGACTTCGACTACGTCGTGGTTACATGGGCGCCTACGGATAAGATAAAAGATTATCTGACAGACCTGCGGAAAGAACGCCCTAACGTACACTTGGTGGATCACTACACTGACCACAGCGTGGGGTTTGTACCTAACCTGCGGGCAATGATGAACGAAGGGTTCGATAAGGGATTCGAGCTCAACGAGTACGCAGGACTGGTGAACACGGATATGTACTTCGGAAAA
>Ga0307378_10008504_pt1 | contig 13628 bp, 16 predicted proteins | sample UN1MG_FD_202238 | JGI IMG/M metagenome (GOLD analysis project Ga0307378, IMG submission 202238) | Soil microbial communities from Risofladan, Vaasa, Finland - UN-1 | ecosystem: Environmental > Terrestrial > Soil > Coastal area > Acid sulfate soil | place: Finland: Risofladan, Vaasa | collected... | reverse complement strand
TTTCTTTTGCTCGGCCGAAGGTTTCAATATCTTCCCATTTCTCGGCACCGCAAATGGAGGCGCAGAGTACGATGGCGATGATATCGATCAGCTTGTGTCGTTTGTTGTCTTCACGCGGATCCGGTAACTCGCTAAAATGATCGAGAATGAACTTTTGAGTTCATCGTCCCTCCCAGAGTATCGCTCTGGGAGGATTTTCTCACTAGCGGGAACCACCTGTATAGTACTAGACAGGGGTTTATTAGTCATCTGTTCACCACCATATGCATTTGCCCCGGTCAAAATATTCGTCCAGGAGGGAAAACGCCTCAGTGAATTATGTAAATTTTTAACTACCGTCTGTCGAAAGTAAAGCGTATGAAAGAACTGTTTATTCTCATCCTTGCCCTGTCGGCTGTCGGTGTTTTGTCAGCCTCGCCGGGACAGGCAGTGGATTCCAACAGCGACGGCCAGGCCGATCAATGGTTTGAAATCACCGAGGGACGTATCGAAAAAGTCAGTATGGATCGGGATTTCGATACCTTCCTCGACTACATCGTCGAGTACGATCTGCAACACCGCAAGATCTACGAAGAACTGGACTTCAACCACGATGGAGAGATGGACGATTTCTACTTTTTTGAAGATGGGAAGTTGATCCGTCAGGAGATTGATTCGAACTTCGACGGTATGATCGACGTGTGGGTATATCTAGACGGGCTGTATATTCACAAGTACGAGATGGACAGCGACTTCGACGGCATGATCGACGTGATCAAAGACTACGGGCAGTAGCATGGTCATCTGCGGATATCACGCCGTAGAGGAAAGCCTGCGATCGGGGACTCGGGGTACTCTGCTGATATCCCGAAGCAATCCCCGTGTAGAATCACTCCAAGTTCTAGCTCAGGCGAAGCGGATTGCTATCAGAAAGGTTAACGCAAAAGAGCTCGACCGGATCTGTGGGCATGACCGACACCAGGGAGTGGTCTTGCTGCCCGAACCCTCCCGGTCCCCGGATAAACGGAACCTTCGGGAGGTTCTGAAGACGATCAGCGGATCGAATCCGCTGATCCTGTTGCTCGATGAGCTGAATGACCCTCACAATCTCGGAGCCATCCTGCGATCGGCGGATCAGTTCGCAGTAGATCTGATAGTAACTACGGTTCGCCGAAGCGTTTCCGAAACCCCCGCCGTGATCAGAACTTCATCAGGGGCGAGTCGCTACGTACCGATCATCGCAGTGCCCAATCTCGTGCGGGCGATCGATCTGTGCAAGAGCCGGGATTACTGGATTTACGGTGCGGATGTGGGCGGTGTGAGCCTGGCTGAGCAGAACTTTCAAGGTCCGGTCGCCCTGGTGATGGGGGGAGAACACCGAGGATTAAGGCGTCTTGTACGGGAACGCTGTGATTTCCATATTCGGATTCCCGCCGGGGGACATGTGGATTCCTTCAATGTTTCCGTGGCGGCGGGGATTCTCCTCTACGAGGTGCGTCGGCAGCAGGGTTTCCCGGGATTTTTCTAATCCCCTGCGATGTCTGTAGCCATGTTCAGTTGTTTGATCGTGGTGAAGTTTTTCATGATTTTTGTGAACAGGAACAGGTTGTTGTATCCGTATGAAATACGGGCAAGATATTCTTGAGATTTTCTCCCCGGCAGGGACTTGATATTGCTAACTTGAACCGGAGTCTTCAGCTTTGCATCGTTTAGGATCTCCAACAGAATGACACAGAGATTGTAGAAGCAGTTGGCCCCTTCGTCGACCAATTTTCTGGAGTCCTTTTCGATCGCTTCCAGTACCGTGGTGAGCATGTTGTGCACCGGTTTGCCCTGGTCCAACAGTTCGATGTATTTGGGCAGTTTCTTCGTCGACTGGGTGCCGGAGCCCTGCAGTTCCTCCTCGAATTGGATGATTTTGCCGAGCATACCGTCGCACTGGAAGTATGTGTTTGTGAACATGTTCTGGAAAATCTTGTTCTCGAATTTCCCCTCAACGATGATACGTTTCAACGCCTCTTTCAGCTCTTTATCAAAATGAGAGCGGATGTAATTTTTCAGGATACGTAGAGGCCGGATCTGAAGGAAATTGTCGAAATCCCGTTCCTGAAGAGCCTGGTCGACATCCTCCTGATACCCTTCGATTTCCTCAGGCTGGCCGTTGGGAAACAAACGTTTAAGATCTTCTGCCACGGCGAGTTCCCGCAGTTGCCCCTGTATTCTGTCCTTGCTACGCTGGTAGCTTATTTGAAGGCGGTTTCTGAAGGCTTCCAAAAAGGAGCTCTCCTCCTGGATGGATGCGGGAACAAAGTGTGGATCCTCCTGAATCAAGCGGAGGAGAGATAGAACCGTATCGGTTCTCAGGCTCTCTAGAAGTATTTTCTGAAGCCGGAGCAGGATTTTCTTCAGCCTGGCCTTTGCCTCTTCAGAGCGATCCCGGGACAGCCGTTCCAACAGGAGACCGAGGTTCTTTTCCACGTCCTCAGAAAGATCAAAACCCGCCAGGACGAAGTAGAAATCCAGCAGCTCTTGCAGGATCGCATCCTCGGATACGGATTGCAAAGCTTCCGGATCGGCGCTCTCTAAAGATTTCAAGGCAGGATCAAAGAGGTGCAGCATGGGCAAGAAGTTGTGCTGGCTGAGAGTAATCAGCCTATCCAGAATTACATAGGAATTGTCAAAGCCGTGGAACTCGCTCGTAGAAAGCCCTCGAAGTAGTTCCTCGAGTTCGTTGCTGCTTTTTAGAAGCTCACTTTCCGGGTCTGATGATTTCAGCACCCTTTCCTTGAGAGAAGCGTAGGAAAAGGAGGAGTATAGGTTCTGATGCTCCTCCGGAAGTCTGGCGGTGACCAGATAGTCTTTGTATCTTTGAGCCAACTTGTGATCAGGGTTGCTGACGGTCTTTTCGAAAACTTCCCGCAGGGGGCGTAGAACCAGAGCCAGGTTTAAAACCGAACTCCCGAAGTTGGGGAGAACCTGCCGGTTCGATCGGCGGTAGTAGAGAGGGCGAACCTTCCTGACCTCGTCGTAGAGGGCGCGCAGGGCTCGTCGCCGTTCCAACTCCTGAGGGTTGCGAATAAAAAGTGCGATAATTATATCTTGTAGATACTCAAAGAAACCGGCCACGCTTTGAGACTATTATACCCTGAAACAGCCGTTACATAAAACCGTTTGGACTAAAGAATTTTTCTACCAGCTTCTGATAATCTTCAACACTTTCGGCTCGTACCGCCCGAGCGCGAAGTTCCGCTGCCCCGGGTATGCCTTTGCTGTAGTAGCAAAAGTGCTTTCTCATTTCTTTGCAGCCACGTTGCTCTCCCTTAAAGGTGACAGTCAGTTTGAGTTGCTGCAGCGCAGTTTCCAACCTCTCCTTGGTTGTCGGCTGCGGGCTGCCCCGCTTCCCGCTGAGCAGTTCCCACGTGGCTCTGAAGATGAAAGGATTACCCAGTGCTCCCCTGGCAAACATGACTCCATCGCAACCGGAAGCTCGGAACATGCTCCGGGCATCTTCCGGAGTTAGAAGGTCCCCCGATCCGATCACCGGTACACTGCTGTGACCTTTGAGGGTTTTGAGATGAGACATTTGAGCCCGCCCGGAGAAACCTTGAGTACGGGTTCTGGGATGCAGGCATAGCATCGCCGCTCCTCCCCGCTGCGCCGCTTCTGATGTCTGTAGAAAGTTGATACTGTTCTGATCCCAGCCGCTGCGGAGTTTTACCGTTACCGGGCGATCCGTCTCCCCACCCATCGCCCGCAGTATGGTCCTGATCCTCTCGGGCTCCCGAAGGAGCGCCGCACCGCAGCCGCTCTTCAGTACTTTCGGTACCGAGCAACCGCAGTTCAGATCGAACAGATCGGGGCGGTGGACTCCCAGCATCCGGACCGCGCTTGCGGCGGATTGTGGGTCTGAAGCGAAGATCTGGACCGCGAACAGGGTTTCATTGTCGGCTCGTCGAAGAAGCTCGAGGGTTTTCGCATTGTTCCTGATGATCCCCTCTGCCGAGACCATCTCAGTGTAGCAGAGATTGGATCCCCACTGGGTGCAGATCGACCGAAAAGCGGTGTCGGAGTACCCCGCCAACGGAGCGAGCAGCAGATTCCCCGGTATGGTGAGTCCGGGGAGAGTCAAACTTTTTAGAAACAGTTCCAAGTTGCCTAAACACTCTTGTCTTCGCCAGTCAGTCCTCGATCTTGAAGACAGCAGCACTGTTCTGATAGAGGATCTCCGAGAGCTCCTCTACCGGCATCTCCCTCATCTCGGCAATGAACGCGGCTGTTTCTCTCAGGTACGAGGGCTTGTTCCTCTTGCCTCTGTAGGCCGCAGGGACCATGAAGGGCGATTCGCTTTCGATCAGCATCCTGTCGAGGGGCATCTGCTTGGCCGTCCCGTGGAGGTTCCGGGCATTCCTGTAGGTGACATTGCCGGCAAAGGAGATATATAGATTGAGCTCGAGGGCCCGTTCAGCGTAGGCGAAATCCTCGGAATAGCAGTGCAGCACTCCGCCCCGATCGGGAAGCCGCTCTTTCAGGATTTCGAGGACATCGCTTCCCGCTTCCCGGTTATGTATGATGACGGGCAGGTCTAGTTTTTGAGCCAGGTCCAGCTGGCGTATAAAGAGCTCGACCTGGGAATCTCGATCTCCAAACTTGTGGTAGTAGTCCAAACCAATCTCACCAACCGCCACCACACGGTCACGTTTGCTGCCCTCGGTGATTTTAGCTTCCCAGTCATCCCCAGGTCGTGAAACCTCGGAAGGAGAGATGCCGATGCTGTGATAGATGTGATCTTCTGTTTTAAGATTTTCGTATATCTGGTAGAAATCCCGAAGATTGTTGCAGATACTCACAATGCCGGCAACGTCTTCCTGCTTCGCTTCCTGTACGATCATCAACTGCTCGATCGCATCTTCAGTAATTAGACCAATATGTGCGTGTGAATCGAAGAGTCGCATATCTCTCCACTTTTGTTTAAAAAAAAATTCAGGATTGTACGGCAATTAATCCAGGCTCTGAGGATACCATGTACGGCTTCAGGTAGTCAATAATGAATCGACAAATAGATTTGACAAATACAAAGGCACATGGTAGTGTTTAGGCGATTGTACCTATTTATCATGATATAAGTCCGTTCACAAAACAGATCAAACCGGTCGATTATAGAGAGGGGAGATTTAGGTGTCACCGGCACATCAATATAAGAAACTAGAGAATGAAATCGTAGACAGCCTGGGTAAGAGACTGCGTGTTTTCTGGCAGGGATTTTTAGCTTTCTTCAAGAAGGCCCATCAAAGGGGAAAACAACGCTTTACCGTGATGTTTATCCCTCACTCGGAAAAGAGAATATTCAATTTCCAGATATCCGTTTTTACCTTGATTTTTATCGTTTTTCTGCTTTCCATCCTGCTGATCAGCTTTATCGGCCTGACCACCCATTTCACGACCACCAACGACCAATTCCTCAAAATGTCCAACAATCTAAACGCCAGTGAAGCTTCTCTGGAGAGTTTCAAGGACGAGATCGTTGAGCTGCGCAGGGTGGTGAAGGACTTCAAGGGCCGAATGGAAGGCGTTCTGACCGAAATCGGGACCGAAGGAGCGAAGAACTACCTCGAACAGGGTGTCGGCGGCGATCTCTCCTCCCTGGTGAGCTTGGAGGACGTGGAGTTCGGCAACCTTCGGGATCTCAGCGATCTGATCAGCTTGCGCACCTATCTGGACAACGCCGTCGAACCCCTCGGAGAAATTCACCAGGTCCTGGAAGCTCAACGAGAGCTTCTCGTGGATATACCGACCCTCTGGCCTCTCAAGGGGGTACACGGGAACGTGACCGGCAGATTTGGGCCGGCAATACACCCCTTCACCGGCGGTTGGTACCTGCACAAAGGAGTCGATATCGCTTGGGGTTACGGTGTGCCTATCGTAGCTACGGCAAACGGCAAGGTACAGAGAATCGACAACGATCCCATGGGCCTGGGTTGGTACATCGTGTTGCGGCATAATTACGGATTTCATACCCGTTACGGCCATTTCGACAGGATCATCGTCCAGAAGGGTCAAGAGGTTCGACGGGGACAGATCATCGGCTACATGGGCAGTTCCGGGCTCTCCACGGGTCCGCACCTGCACTACGAAGTCTGGATTGGTACCCAGGTTGTCGATCCAGAACAGTTCTTGAGCATCCGCAGTCCACTGATAAAGAAATCTGTCACCTCTGGTAGATAGGAAACCTTCATGAGTGACGTCCAAATACCCGGTGGACCTTACATTAATTCGATTATAGGTGAAGGGACCCGCTTCAACGGGGAATTTGATCTAAATGGATTGCTGCGTATCGACGGAGATTTCTGTGGTACTGTCCGAACCGAGGGCAAAGTCCTGGTTGGAAAGAACGGTCGGGCTGAATGCACAGTATATGCCGGCACCGTGGTCATCGGCGGTATTGTCCGAGGGAATATTTTCGCCAACGAGAAAGTGGTGATCCTCTCTACGGGGATCGTTTTAGGCAATATACACAGTCCGCGCTTTATCGTTGAAGAAGGGGTGATCTTCAACGGCACGGCAAAGATCGTGCAGGAAGGCAAAGGCAGCAAAACTGCCGCAGCCAAGCCGTCTGTCGAGCAGGTCGAGCCGGAGTCCTACGCCCCGCCTGGAAGTGACAGTTCCCATGATCAGGAGGAAGCCAAGAGGCCCGTTTCCGCAACTGGTGTAGCCGGTGGTTCCGGTGGAACCGGATAGCAGCAAGGCCGTTATTGCGGGTGAGGTCCCTGTGGGGGCATAACTACAGCGAGGTGGTGGGATGGAAAGAATCGAGTCTCTTGACGGTTCTTATCTGTCGGGGCGTTCCCGACGTAAGAGAAGCAAATCTACAAAAAAACTAAAGGCTAAAAGTTTCGACTCGGTGGTTGAGGAGTCGGCTCAGGATCAATCCCCGTACTTCGATCTCGATGACAACAGCGAGCATAGAGAAAATCTCGAGGAACTGCTCGATGAAGTGCATGAAACTGGAGAAATCCTGGTTGAAAGCCAAAGTCTGGAGATTATCAAGAGATACCGCCGGGCGGTTCGCTCGTTTCTGGATTACGTAGTCAGCAACATGCTCGCTGTGGAGGAACAGACATCGGGAAGCAACATCCTGCGGCGCAAACGTTTCACACAGGTGAAAATCATAGACGGCAGGTTGGAGCGCCTCGTTGCAGAGGTACTGCAGAACCAGGGTAAACAGCTCGATCTTTTGGAAAAGATTGACGAGATCCGCGGACTTCTGGTTGACTTGATTGCCTGATCCACGAGAGAGGAACCATGGAAGAACAGAAAAGAACAGCTGAGGCAACCCTCTATCATGTGAAAATAATTCATTCAAGCGCTACCGATATCTACGGCTGGGATGAAAGCCCGGGTCTGCAGCCGGGTGACCTGGTCGTCGTTCCTACCCGCTACGGCCTCGAACTGGGTCGGATTCAAGGTCCTGTCCGAGCCGGGTGGGGGGAGAATAAAGATCAGCAGCAGATCCAGCGAAAGGCTACACGGGAAGACCTGGAGCGCTACGAACTTTATAAGAGCAGAGAGGAAGGTGCATTTCAGACCTGCAAAGAGAAAATCGACGAGTACGGTCTTGACATGAAACTGGTCAGTGCTCATTACTGCATCGACGAGAAGAAGATCCTTTTCTACTTCACCGCCGAGAACAGGGTGGATTTTAGACAGTTGGTCAAGGACCTGGTCAGTATTTTTAATACCAGGATAGAGCTTCGCCAGATCGGTGTACGGGATGAGGCCCGAGTGTTGGGAGGTATGGGGGTCTGCGGTCGTACGTTCTGCTGCCACGGGGTTACGGATAAATTGCGGGCGGTGTCAATAAAAATGGCCAAGGAACAAAACCTGACCCTGAACTCAATGAAAATCAGCGGTCCCTGCGGGCGACTGTTATGCTGCCTTGCCTACGAGTGCGATTCGTATAGGGAAATCAGAAGAGCTCTACCTTCGGAAGGAACCCGGATCAGGTCGGGGGAAGGCACGCTCAGGTTGGTTAATGTAAATATTTGCAGCCAGCAGGCCAAGCTGGAAGCAGAGGACGGAACAGCCGTATTTCTCCCCTTCGAGAGCTTTTTTTATGATTCGATGCGCGAGCAATGGCGAATCCAGGAGAGCTGAGCCGAGGTTTACTCGATTTTCCCCGGCAGGAAATCCAGTAGCCGGCGCAAATCACTGATCCTGTACGTGGGTTGCGGAACACCGGTCGGATATACGGCCTCCGGTGGCGCAAACCAGCAGGTATCAAGGTCTGCTGAGGAGCCACCCCGAATATCCGAGCTCGGGCTGTCCCCTACGCAGAGAATTCCATCTGGCGCACAATCAAGGGTCCTCGTTGCCAGGTCGAAGATTGCAGGATCGGGCTTGGAAATGCCCACTTCTCCCGATATAAGGATATCCTGGAAATACTCGGCGATCCCGGAACGGGAAATCCTCCGCCGCTGCACGGTGGCAATTCCGTTGGACAGCAATACCAAGGGAACCTTTGAGGAGAGCATCCGCAGCACGTTGAGGGCGTGGGGTAGCAGAAAGCCTTTTTCACTCAAGGAGTCGATATACTGATCCCCGATATCTTGCGGATCCGGCTGCCGGGCGATGTGATTCGGGAGAGGAAGTGTGTCGAGAAGCCGACGGAAGCGCTCTGTCCGCAGCTGCTCTTGAGAGATTCCGCCCTGTTCGAAGAGTTTCCACAGGCTGTCGTTTATGCTGTGATAGAGGAGGTAGGTGCCTTCCGGAAATCCGTTGTACCCGTTCGCCTTCAGAGCCTCCCGAAGCGCGGCCTTTTCAGCCCCGTTGAAATCGAAAAGCGTGTTGTCCGCGTCTAGAATGAGGGCGGAGTACGTTTTCCGTACTGGAGTTTTTTTCACGTCGGAGGCTTGACCTTTTCTGCAATATTAGTAAATTTCATCTGATTTTGGTTACGAAGTGTATCCTGAATCTGAGTCGTGGCGCAAGGACGCTTCGCACAATACTTTTCAAAGGCTCTGCCTCAGGCAGGGTGCCTGTGACAGGGCTGCTACTTAAAGCCCATTGAGTTGGAAGACACATAAGTAAGGAGGAGGAAAAACTATGGCTGAAATCAGCAAGAATGCTCGGGTGAACGTGGTTACGCAGCAGTTCTTCTGCGCCTGCGGCGGGGAGATCAAGATGAAATCAATATTTGCCAACCGCAAGATGAAAAACGTCGCCACCTGCACCAAGTGCAATCGCAGCGAACGCCGACCCAGCGACTTCAGATACTAAGAGCAACAGATTTACTTTTTGAGCACAGAAAGCCCATCCGGCCGTATGCTGGGTGGGCTTTTGCTAGATCTCCTATCCCTGCAGAAACGCACTCCACTGCCGGTTGGCAGGGGTATCGAGAACGATATAATCCGTGTCCGTGCAGACACAAACAACAGTTCCAGCCAAGATGTCCAGAAGCGGGGCAGGGCGCATCTTCTCCAATTTCTCCAGTACCTCCCGCGGCTGCAGGGACCTGCGTACCCATGAGCGGGCGGCGTTAGAGTTGACAATGACGGCCCGGCGGATTTTATTGCGGGGGATTTGCACGCTCTCGGTCAGCTCTTCTCCTCCCCTTCGTGAAAAAAGTGACTCGAGAATCGATTTACGCCCCTTCTTGGAATACTCGTATACCAGGTAGTTTTCTGAGGCGTAGAGAATCCCGAACGTGTCCGGGATCCCCCGGTAGTGGGTGTGAGAGATCGATCTCATGACGATGGGTTCCCCCAGCTCCTCCGCCTTATTGCTCCAGTACTCCTCTATGTCTCGTTCTTTCTCCATTTTTCCACCTGTCCAGATATTTCTCTGTGGGATCTGCCGATGATGTCCTTGATCTTTCCCCGATCCGCCGTTGCCGGGTACAGGGACAGCAGTTTCACCCGGTAGATGCAGTTGCGCAGATTCGCAATCAGCCCCTTGAAACGAGCGATTCGATGACCTCCGTCCACGGCGACCGAGACAACCGGCATTTGGGTTTCGCCCAGGATCGTACGCACCGCAGCGGAGTGGAAGATCCCGACGGTGCGGGATCGAGTGCCTTCGGGAAACACCACCGGACACACTCCCTTCCTGGCATCCCGGGCCAGCTTGATCAACTCTTTTTGGGCGTCGGCGAAGTTCCCTCTTCGATCGATCAGGACATGTTTCCCTTTGCGCAGTGCAATAGAGACAGAGGGAATTCCTCGTCTAAGTTCCCGTTTCGCAACAAAGCCGACGCTATTCCCGGAAAACACGTAGGCCAGTATGGGAATGTCGACCAGACTCTGGTGATTGCTGAGAATCATGAACTGCGCCGGCAGGCGTTTACGTAGACCATCTTCGATGAGGAGCCGAAAGCCGGCGTAGGTCTTTACGGCAGCTAAAATGCGGCGAGCACCTTGGATCTGGACCTGGCTGAAGCGTTTGTAATCTTTCCGTCCGTAGAGGGAATAGGATATCCGTAAGCGGATGTCCAACACCAGAAAGATGAAACCCAGGCAAAGTAGAGCAAGGATCGTTCCCATGGCAGTATCCTGTGAAGAGTAGCATGCTTTTTCCAATTGTGAAAAGCTGCATAATTGGCTATAGTCCTCTTCAGTATGTTTGAAGAGATCCTCTTGTATGCCGGCGTGTTTTTTGCGGGGAGCATCGTTATGCTTCATCTTGTCTGTGCGGTGGGAATCATTCTCAACCGGGTGCGGGATGTACTGCGGAGCAACGAAAACCCGTCCCCGTTGCCTTTTTCTGTTTCCGTGATCGTTGTGGCCAAGGACGAGGAGAAGAACCTCGCTCCCCTGCTCGACTCCCTCGAATCTCAGAGCTTTCAGGATTTCGAGACTGTGCTGGTCAGCGATCGCTCCCAGGACAAGACCCTGGAAATCATGAAGACCTACGCCAAGAAACACGGTTCCGGGGTGAAAGTGCTCGAGAATAGGGAAGATCCAAGAGATTTAGGGCCGAAACAGTTCGCTCTGGACATAGCCGTTTCTGCAGCCGGCGGTGAAATCCTGGTGTTCACAGACGCGGATTGCACGGTTCCAAGCACCTGGGTGGAGAATCTCCTGCCCTATTTCCTCGATCCTAAGGTCGGCCTGGTGTTCGGACAAATCTCTCTGAAGCAGGAGAAGGGGTTTTTCAAACGCTTCCAAGCCTTCGACCAACCGCTGATCCATCAGTACAACTCCGCAACCGCAGGTCTGGGCATTCCCGGGAGTTGTTACGGGAACAACCTGGTTGCTCGAAAGGCGGTGATCGATCAGATCGGCGGTTTTCGAAACCTGGGATACACCCTGACCGAGGATGCGGCTTTGGCAACAGCCACGGGTAAGAACAAGTGGCGGGTCCGGGTGTCGACACGGACAGATACGATGATTCAGACTGTGGCTCAAGGCTCCTGGGGAGATTTCATCAACCAGCATTTGCGCTGGAACGGTGGCGCCTTTTACCACGAGGATTTCGCCACCCGGTTTTCCTACCGCTACATCACTCTATACCTTATCGCCAGTGTTCTGGCTGTTCCGGTGGCGCTGTTCCTGCCCTTCCTGTTCGTGCTTCCCGCCGCCTCTCTTGTCAGTGTGGGGTTGATGGCCTTCCTGGCGGGAATCTTCTACCGTCGGGACAAGAGCTGGTACCTCCTGAGGCTGGTACCCTACACCTGCTTTTTCCTCGTATTCTACTCCTTTGTGACCGCCCTGAGCATCTTCAAGGTGCCTCCTCGTTGGAAGGGCAAAAGCTGGCAGCCCGCTCATCGGTAACAAACCCCCCAGAAAATCCGGGCTCAGTGGCTCATTATCAGAAAGATTCAGCGGTCCAAACGTTATTCCCGAGTGGCTGGGCAGTGCCGCAGCCAGCGGTCGACCTTCTCGCCGAGCTGGTCGGGGTACAGTACCTCGATATCCTGAGGTTCCTCGAGCCATTGGGTTTTCACGTATCCCCACGAGGCCAGGCAGCCGATGATCCGGGGGTCCCTGGCCCAATCTGCGGTCAGATGGTCGATCTGATCATCGATGAACAGAGCGTTCGTAAAGCCTCGCTCATCCAGGGTACGGAGGATCGTTTTTTTCTTCTCCTTGGCCCCGCAGCTCAGCACCTGGTGTGGATCCATGCGGATGTTTTTCGCCTCCAGAGTTTCGACGATATAGTCCGCCCTCTTGGTGGAAAGGATGTACAGGCAGGGAGAAGCCGCCCAGCCCCCGAGGGAAGGGTAGACGTGGGGGTAGATCTTGTTCAGACCGATCCAGTAACGGCGGTGGTTGACCAAGAAATCGCGGCGGGCGGTGTAGAATAACTCCTTGTATCGAGCCATCCTTTCTTCTCCCCGCTCCACCAGCTGAGCGTCGAACTGCTCCTGCGACCGAATCGGTATCTGATTATCGATGAGCTCCTGGATGAGGATGAAGTCTTCTCCGGCCCGGACATACGGCCTGAGCTTTGAAAACTCTCTACGCAGGGTGATGGGTACCGCGGTCTCCCGCTTTCCCAGATGGAGACGGTAGTATCCCTGCCAAGAGCTCACCAGGCACTCGAGGAGGGAGTCACAGATGACTCCGTCAAAATCTAGAAACACCAATCCTTTCATAATCACCGCTTATCCTATATGCTGTGCCCACCATGAGTTCTTCCGGTACAAAGACATTCCTCTTGCTCACCGCCCTGGTGTTGACTCTTTCGGCCTGCACCACGACCATACGTGGCCCCGAGCTTTCACTGGAGTACTACAATCTAGGAAATGCATACTACAATCTGGCCGACTACGACAAGTCTATTCTCTACTACCAGAAGGCGATCAGCATCGATAATGAGAACAGAAAGGCCTATTTCAACCTTGCCCTGGCATTCATTGCCGCGGGCAGGGCCGCCGAGGCGCAAGGGGTGTTGGAGGATCTGATCGTCCAGGACCCTGATAATCAGAGCCTGATGGAAGCCCTGGCATTTGCCTGCTACGTCCAAGAAGAAAATGAAAAGGCGATCCAGATATACAGGCGGGTCCTGGAGGTGTCTCCGGAGAACAACAAAGCCCGGTATAATCTCGGCATGCTGCTGTGGAAGCAGGAGGACAGGGAGGCGGCCCTCGACACCTTCGCTACGATCCTGGAAAACGATCCCGAGGACATGGAAGCTTTGTATCACCAGGGAGAGCTGCTTCTTCAGCTCAACCGGCCGGCAGAGGCTGTGGAGGTTCTTGAGGCCTACCTGCAGAAGCAGCCCGACAGCGCCGACGCTTATATGCATCTGGGCGATGCCTACCGAATCCTGGAGCGCTACGACAAAGCACTGGAGGCCTATGCGGAGGCTCTCATTTACGACGAAAAACGTGGGGACGCCTGGTTTTACAGTGCCGTAATACAGCTAACGAGGATCGAGGATCCTGATCGAGGTTTGACGGCTCTTACCGAGGCATTGGAGGCTGGATTTCAGAATTCAGAACAAATTGCCGAGCTTCTATCCGCCTCGGAGTTGTTGGAACGGGATAAAGTCACCGCCCTGTTTCGGCGACGAGGTTTGCTCCCCGAGGCCGAAGAAACCGAGCAACAATAGACTCTTTTCTTTCGATTATTCCAGTAGACTCTTAATCTGGGAGAATGATTCCTCCGGTGATGTTGAGGAGTCGATGTCCCGGAGAAACCCTTTGCTTCTGT
>Ga0307378_10008499_pt1 | contig 13635 bp, 8 predicted proteins | sample UN1MG_FD_202238 | JGI IMG/M metagenome (GOLD analysis project Ga0307378, IMG submission 202238) | Soil microbial communities from Risofladan, Vaasa, Finland - UN-1 | ecosystem: Environmental > Terrestrial > Soil > Coastal area > Acid sulfate soil | place: Finland: Risofladan, Vaasa | collected... | reverse complement strand
TGGATGCTTGAAGCAAAGCTCAAGGAACTGAATGAAGAATCAGATATTGACAGAAAATCACAGGTAGCGTAAACTATGAGAACTGGAGTGGCCATTAAAACCTCCAACTACGATCGGGACAACGTCATTTAGACAGGAGAACCTGATTGGTGGAAGAAGGGGGATGTTGGTTGTTTTTGTAGTTGCTATTGGGGGCGGAGTTGCTTATACTGGGGTTATTAAAATTTCGGAAGGTATGCAGAAAGGGATTTGCTTGTGCAGACGGCTGGGGCGTAGGATGAGTTTTGTGGGAGAGCGCGAGCATCAGGAGGATAACGGACAAGGCTACGGGAGGTCAGATATGAGTTCAGAGAAACAAAAAGCAGAAAGAATAGGACGGAGGGAATTTCTTTCACGGCTATCGGCTGCGACGGCGGTTTCTGCACTTGCACTGGGTGATATCGGCCGTGGTGAAGCAGACCGGCCCGTAGAGAAGGCTTCGACGGAGCTGCCGACGATACGGCTTGGTGAGCACAAGATAACGCGGCTGATTGCGGGGAGCAATCCGATTCTTGGATATTCGTATATGGGGCCTTTGATGGATCGGGAAATGAAAGAATATTTTACGACTGAGCGGACGGTTGATTTTCTATGGAGGTGTGAACGAGAGGGCATCAATACGCACCAGTTAGGCGGGCCGGAAAAAATGGGGGAGATTTGCCAGAGGCTTCGCGGGGGAGGGTCCAAGCTGAATTTCATCTGTCTGCATGCGGGGGGGCCAGAGCGGATGTCGGTAAAGAAGGTTATCGAAGAGATAGGGCCGATAGCGATAGTTCATCACGGTGGCGTGACCGACAGGCTGTTTCGCGGTGGCAAAAGCGGAGAGGTCCACGATTTTGTCAAGCGGGTTAAAGACGCCGGAGTTATGGCGGGGGTATCAGCGCATAATCCCGATTGCATCAAGCGGGTTGCCGACGAAGGGTGGGAGGTTGATTTATTTATGACGTGCTTTTACTACATAACGCGACCTGAGCGTGAGAAAGAAAAGATGCCCGAAGTGGTTACGGCGCAGGTTGACAGGGCGTTCTTTGCGACGGACCCGCTCGAGATGACGAGGGTTGTGAGACAGGTCGAGCAGCCGTGTCTTGGGTTCAAGATACTTGCGGCTGGTCGTATGTGCCGTAACGAAGATATGGTTGGAAAGGCGTTCAGGTTTGCGTTTGAGCACATCAAGCCGAGCGATGGTGTGATAGTCGGTATGTATCCCAAGTACAGCAACCAAATCCGGCAGAACGCCGATTTCGCACGGCAGTTCGGCTGAGCTGATAATTACAAGCGGGCTGCTACGCGGGGGTTTATATTCAAAGCTGTGAGCAGGGGGCCGGTCTCAATAAAATGTTGGTGACTTTTGAGACGGTGTCACTGTAATAGGGGTCTGCTTTTAGCTTTTCCCATCCGGGGGACTTTCGGAAGTTGTCCCAACATTTGTCCTTTTGCTCAGTATTATCAAAAGCGAGCATATAGGTTAGATTGGGGAGGTCTGGACCTATAACTGCTCGGCCGAAGAAAACGGGATTCAGGTCGGTTTTGCGAAAGAGGGCGATTTCGCCGCCGGTATTGAACATCTCGACTTTTTTTGAGGCTTTGATTGAGTCGTGGCTTTCGTATATGCGCAGCTGGAAGATTCGCGTGTCGGCCTTTGTGGGGATTTCCAACCGGGGCATTTGTTCGAAAGCGAGCAAGAGGGAAGTGTTGATGCGTTCATAGGCCGGGTCGGATATTGGGGCGTTCAAGAGTTTTTCGTAGTCTTTGCGGTATTGCGGGTCAGAGTCTATGAGAGAAGAGGCAGCAAGGACGGAGTTTAGAGAATCGTGGAGCAGAAGGACGTAAAGGTCGGGAGTATCGGGCTCCAACATTTTGAAGACGCCGACGGGTTTGATAGCGATGCGGTTTAGTGCGGGGATTTCGGCGGCTGCGAGGTAATCGAGGATGAGTTTTTGTTTTTCCGGCGATTTCAAGATGTATTTTCTCAACTCGTAGTATTGAAGCTGTTCTTTAGAGGAGGCGGTATCTGCACGGCTTAGACGGTTAACGGGGGCTATTGCAGCCAGAGAAGCTGCAGCTAAAAAGTCTCTTCTTTTCATTTCTTCGGTCTCCAATTTAAGATGTTAAACTGAGATATTCATTTGAGATAAAATTAACGCTGTCAGGCGTTTTTTCCGCAACATTTTTTGAATTTTTTTCCGCTTCCGCAGGGACATGGGTCGTTTCGTCCGACTTTAGGCTGTTCGAGCTTAATCTGCTTTATTTTCTGCTCGGGCTGCGGTGCCTGAGCGGCGGCCCGCTGGCGTTCGGCCATTGCGAACTGCCCGACTTCATCGTGTGCGGTTTGGCTGACATTCCAGACACTTCTTGCTCGTGCTCCGGGGTCGAGACGGACCTTGAAGATGATGTCGGTGACCCTGTCCTCGATGGTTTCGAGCATTTCGTTGAACATTCTGAAGCCTTCGTGCTTGTATTCGGTCTTCGGGTCTTTTTCGGCGAAGGAGCGGGTCCATATACTCCCCTTGAGGTGGTCCATTGCGAAGAGATGGTCTTTCCAGGTGCTGTCGTACACCTGGAGCAAGACGTATTTTTCGAGGCTGCTAAGCTCTGAGCGGAGGAATTCGGAAGCGATTTCGGAGAGCCTTTCTTTGCACCGGTCTTTGTCGGCGAGAGAGTCGGGGGTCAGAGAGGCGTCAAATCTTTCGTTTGCCCAGTTGATTAGCTGGTCCGTATCCAACTGAGCGATTTTCTCATCGAGATGCTGCAGCAGCCGGCCATTGTTATAGCTTTTGCTTAATTCGAGCAGTTGATTCTGGAGCGCCCTTGGTTTGAGGTTTTGAATTTTTTCGGGAGAGAAGCCGGCATCATATTTTTTGTTTGCCCAGTCGGCGAGAGCATCAAAACCATAGACGTTGGCACCTTCGGGGCCGTAAACCATATTCATAGCGAATTCGACGGGGTATTCGATTTCTCTTTTTTTGTACTTTTCCGAGGCCCGGTCGATAATGAGCCGGCGAATCTGTGAGGGGTTGGAAGTTTTTATCTGTTCGAGGTCGAGGTTTATATCGAGTTTGGCACGCGCCCATTCGGCAATTCTATGGGCGGAGAAATCCTCTTTTAAGAACTCAACCAGCGGGGAACAGTCTTTTTTGTCAATCTGCTCGTGTGCGGCAGAGATTAGCTGTTCTTCGATTTCTTCGGGCTGCTGATTTTTAATTTTTGCGGGACTGAGGCTTACTTTGAAAGCACTCATAGCCCACTTGCACAGGCCGGGAATGTCCCAGCTTCGCGGGTCAGAGTAGTCTTCGAGATATTCGCCCAGCGAGAGCGAGATTTCATTTGCTGTATGGTCTTTTCTCTGCTGCCTGATTAGGTTTTCGATTTCTTCTATTTTGACGTCGTCGATGTCGGAGGGCCTGAGGTCGACGCCAAAATTAGTTCTTGCCCATTCGATGATGCACTTTTGTGGGTAGTCGGGTTTGAGGATGGTGTCGCAGCATTTTGTTACGGCGGCATCAATCATTTCCAGGATGATTTTTTTGAGTCCTTTTCCGGTGAGTATCCGGCGTCTTCGTGAGTAGAAAATTTTTCTCTGGTAGTCCATTACCTCGTCATATTCGAGGAGGCTTTTTCTTATTTCGAAGTTTCGCTCTTCGACTTTTTTCTGTGCTTTTTCTATGCCTTTGCTAATTCTTTTATGATAGATTGGCTGACCTTCCTCCCAGCCTATCCAGGAGAGGGCCTTTACTGTCCATTCTGGGGCGAAATTTCGCATGAGGTCGTCGTCGAAGCTGAGGAAGAACTGGCTTGAGCCGGCGTCACCCTGTCTTCCGGAGCGGCCTCTCAACTGGTTGTCTATTCTTCTTGCCTCGTGGCGTTCTGTGCCGAGGATGTGGAGGCCGCCGATATCCGGAACCGAGGGACCAAGTTTAATGTCTGTTCCTCGGCCGGCCATATTTGTGGCGATTGTTACGTTTCCGCGATTTTTGCCGTGGCGGTCTTTGTGCTGTTGCCCGGCCTTTGCAACGATGAGGGCTTCTCTTGCGTGCTGCTTAGCGTTTAGTACTTCGTGTTCGAGGCCGAATTTTTTTGTGAGGGCATCTGAGAGGGCCTCACTTTTTTCAATGCTGATTGTACCGACGAGTACGGGGCGGCCGGCGGCGCTGATGTCGTTTATTTCCTGAGCGATGGCGTCGAATTTTTCTTTCATTGATTTGTAGATTACGTCTTCGCTGTCGTCTCTTACGCAGGGTTCATTGGTTGGTATAATAATGACATCGAGGTCGTAGATGTTCATAAATTCTTCGGCTTCGGTGGCGGCGGTTCCCGTCATACCGGCTATCTGGTCGTAGAGCTTGAAGAAATTCTGAAGAGTAATGGTGGCGAGAGTCTGAGTTTCCTCTTTTACGGCGACGGTCTCTTTTGCCTCTACGGCCTGATGGAGTCCGTCTGACCACTGTCTGCCGTGCATAAGCCGGCCGGTAAATTCGTCGACGATGATGACCTTGCCATCCATAACGACATAATCTTTTTCTTTTTCGAAAGTAACGTGAGCACGGAGGCTCTGCTCGAGCAGATGCGGCCATTCCATATTGGAGCCGGTGAAGAAAGAGCCTACGCCGGCGATTTCCTGTGCGGCAGTCACACCTTCGTGAGTTAAATGCACCGCTTTTTTGTCGTATTCGACTTCGTAGTACTGAGTTACCATTTCCAAAGCGGCTTGAGCTTTTTCAAGGTCCGAGCGTGCCTTTTCGATGGCATCCTGCGCCTTTTGGCTTCTGCCGGTATCTTTTTCCTTTTTTGCTTCGGAGAGTTCGCCCTGCGCGGCGGCCCGGGCACGCTCGGCAGAGTCGATTTGCCTTTTGATTCGGTCATAGCCGCCCTGCAGGGTCATGAGTTTTCTTGCGACCTGGTCGGCTTTTTTGTACCTGGTGACATCGTCGAAGGCGGGCCCGGAGATAATCAGAGGCGTTCTTGCCTCGTCGATTAAAATCGAATCTACCTCGTCGATAATGGCGTACTGCAACGGTCCCTGAACCATCTGTTCGAGGGAGATTTTCATATTGTCGCGCAGATAATCGAAGCCGAACTCATTGTTTGTTCCGTATGTGATGTCGGCGGCATACTGCTGTTTTCGTTCGTCGCCGGCGGTGTCCATATCTGCCTGAATGGCTCCGACTGTCATACCGAGTGCGTTATATACTGGCTCCATCCATTCAGCGTCTCGCTTTGCGAGGTAATCGTTGACGGTAACAATGTGGACTTTTCTTCCGGTCAGATAGACAAGGTATGCGGCTAATGTGGCTACGAGCGTTTTGCCTTCGCCGGTAGCCATCTCGGCAATTTTCCCTTCGTAGAGGACGTTTCCGCCGATGAGCTGGACGTCGAAATGCCGCATCTGAACGTTTCTTCTTGCGGCTTCACGAACAACGGCAAAGACTTCAAGCAGGATATCTTCAGGTTTTGAGCCGGCCTTTATTGCGGCTTTGAATTCGGCGGTTTTTGCATTGAGGCTCCGGTCGTCGAGGTTTTTTACCTGCTCTTCAAACTGGAGTGCCTTTTGTGCGAGAGCCAAATATGCCTTTATCAATCGCTCGTTGCGAGAGCCGAAGACTTTCAAAAGAGTTTTGCCTATTTTATCAGATGGCATAATCAGCCTCGCAGTGCGTATTATCCATAAATTTCATTGCCGCTGGCTATTGCTTAACCCGCGTTATGTACTGGCCGGTACGTGTGTCTATGCGGATGAGTTCTCCGATTTTAATAAAGGGCGGCACCTGAACGACCAGACCTGTTTCGAGGGTTGCGGGCTTTGTTTGGTTTGTAGCAGTTGCACCCTTGATTTCCGGGGGGGTGTCTGTAACCTGCAAATCCACCGTGTTCGGCAATTCAACTATAATCGGGCGGCCCTGATATATACTGACCTGGAGCTGGGTGTTTGGTTTTAGATACTTCTGGCCATCTCCGAAAGCATCATCATCAAGACTAATTTGCTCATAAGTTGTGGTGTTCATGAGAACGTGTTCGCTGCCTGAAGAATAAAGGTATTCATATTTTCGTTTATCGAGGAAAGCTTCTTCGACAATTTCTTCGGCGCGAAGGCGGAAGTTTTGAATTGAGCCGTCGTTGAGGCTTTTTAGTTTTGTCTGATAGACAGCTCCTCCTTTGCCGAGTTTGACGTGCTGAAAGTCAATAATAGAATAAAGTTTATCGTCGATTTTGACTGTCTGTCCTTTTCGCATCTCAGATGCTCGCATTGTTCGTACCTCGTGATTCGTGGTTTATTTCACTATTAACGCTTTTTGTGGTAAGTATTACAAAATTGCAGGCGGGTGTCAAGAGAACAATGAGCATTCATCGAGGCTGAAAGCATTTGTTTATTTTTTAAATTTTTTCGGGTGTTTTTGGGTTCGGTCTTTTTTTGATTTTTTCTTCGGTGGTTTTGTTTTCTTTTTTTGTGTGGTGGTTTTATTTAAAGGCTCGACAGGTGAGAGGTTTAGCTGTCGGGCGGGAATGTTAACCGACAGAATTCTTACTTTTACAGGCCGGCCCAAATGAATTGTTCGGCCGGAATGCTGACCGATGATACATTGAGCTTTCTGGTCGTATTTCCAGAGGTCGGGTCCCAGGTCCTGGGTTTGAATAAGGCCTTCGATGCCGAATTTTTTTGACTGCGCGAAAACTCCGAAAGCGGCGAGGCCGGTAACGACGCAATCAAGCTCGTCGCCGATTCGCTTACTTAACATCTGCAAAAGCAGAACCGTTCGCAATTCTCTTTCAGCGTCCTCGGCCCGCTGCTCAGTAAAAGTGATGTGTTTGCCGATTTGGGTCAGGTCGATATCCGATGAAGGCTGCCGCTTCATTAAGTAACTATCCAAAAGGCGATGGACGAGGAGGTCTGCATATCTGCGAATGGGGCTGGTAAAGTGGCAATAATTGGTTGAGGCAAGGGCGAAATGGCCGATGTGTAGTGGGGCATACTGTGCTTTTTCAAAACTTCGCAAAACGGCCAGATTTACGGCCAGTGAGCTGTCTAAGCCTTTGACAGCAGCCAAGAGATTTTGTATCGCCCATCGGTCGGGTGTTCGCGGCAAGGTAAGGCCCAAAGTGCGGATGAGATTGGCGAGATTTTTCATACTGAGGGTGTCCGGCTCAGGATGAATGCGTCGGCAAAAGGGGACATTGAGTCTGTCTAAAAGGCCGGCGACAGCTTCGTTTGCTTCGACCATAAACATCTCGATTATGGTGTGGGGATAGCAGTCATCAGCGGGGCGTGCATCCACGACCTGGCCGGCTTTATCCATTATCAGTTCGGTTTCCGGCAAATCCAGATGCAACATTCCATTTTTAGCTCGGCGTTTGTTAATTGTCCGGCTGAGGGTTTCCATATTCTTTAGCAGTTCAATCACCTCAGGTGTGGTGTCTTTGGTGTGTCCTTTGAGTATTCCGTCGGCTTGTATGTAAGTCAATCGCTGGGTCGAAGAGATGATGCTATTTGCGAAGCTGCGAGAGATGATATCGGCCTTAGAGTCGTAAGTTATATAGACGCTCTTGGCGAATCGTTTTTGTTTCGGCTGCAGGCTGCAGATGCCGTTACTTAAGATTTCCGGCAGCATTGGAATTGTTTTTCCGGGTAGATAAACGCTGTTTCCCCGCTGCTTTGCCTCGAGGTCAAGCGGGGAATCGGTCGGGATAAAAGAACCGACATCGGCAATGTGAACGCCTAAAACCCAGTTTCCACTGCTATCTTTTTCAAGGCTAATTGCATCGTCGAAGTCTTTCGCATCAGGAGGGTCGATGGTAATAATCACCTTTTGAGTAATGTCATCTCTTTGGCCGAGGTTTTCGGGATTAAATTTTTTTGCAGCGAGAGAGGCCTGCTTTGTGCACTCGTCATCAAATTCTCCAGGCAGATGATACTGGTTAATTATCGACTTTATCTCGCTTTCGTAGCGGCCGGCTTTTCCGAGTACGTCAATAATTACGCCTCGCGGGAGATGCTTTTCGGTCGGCCAGGTGAGTATTTCCACAACGACCTTATCTTTTTGGCGTGCATTTTTTGCGGTGACATCGTCTATACAGATTGGTTCGGTGAAGGCCTTTCCGTCTGGCTGAACAAGCCAGCCCTGTTGTGTTTTCATTAATGTTCCGACGAATCTATTCTGAGCTCTCTGGAGGATTTCAGTTACCCGGCCGTTATATCTTATCTGGCCTGCTCTTTTGCTGGTTTTTATGACTTTTGCGCTGACGAGGTCACCGGTCATCGCCCCTGCTGTTGCGGGCGGGGGTATGAATAAATCGCCGTGCAAATTCGGTTCGAGAGGTGTAACGAAGCCGAAGCCCTTGGGGTTTGCCCTGAACGTACCGATGATTTGGCCGGCCATTGGAGGGAGGGTGACGAGATTTTTAGGGCCTATGCTTACCCTGCCGGCAATTCGCAACTGTTCGAAGGCGGATTTAAATTCAGTGTAATCCTGAGAATTTACCTCTAACGCTTTAGCTAATTGTGCAAGTTTGACCGGTTTGTAATCGGCGTGCTTTAATAGCTTAATAATCTTTCTTTTGAAAACTTCCGGCATATGCGCAACCTCTCGCGGGGCGTGACCTGCAATAGCAGATTCGCTCGACGAGTCAGCCTTTTTTCGCCTTTAGATTGTTAAGCTGTTTTGCCAGACGAGACTTTTTTCTTGCTGCGGTTTTTTTGTGCATTGTGCTCGTAGCGGCAGTTTTGTCGAGTTTTGCTGCGACAAGACGAAGCTGCTCTGCTGCCGCTTCCACATCACCTTCGCTGAGAGTTTCCTGGAGGTGCTTTATTTGTGTCTTTACCTGACTTTTACGCTTGCGATTAATCGCTTTTCTTTTTTCGTTTTGCCTGACTCTTTTTTTGGCTGATAACGAATGTGCCACCTTAATCTCCTAAAAATCATAATTTTTTCATTTAACAATACTAAAATCAACTTATCGGGACTTGCCGAGAGGTTTGGCTACTGAGCCTCTTTTCTCAGCTGGTCTACTCGCTGTCGAACGTCTTTGTATGCGAAATCAAGCTGGGCGATTTTTCTGTAAATATCCAGGGCTTCTTCCGTATCGCCATTTTCCTGGAACGACCTTGCCAGATTATACCTTAATTCTTTTGCGGTTGCATCCTCTTTTAATTCGTAGGCGTTAATTGCCTGAGAGAAAATATCAATAGCGTCTGTAAACCAGCCTTTTGCATAAAAGCACATACCAATTTTGTCCATGGCGGCAATCCTGCGTCTCGGGTCTCTCTGTGCATCCTGAAATAAAGGTATAGCCTCGTCATAACGTTTATTCCTGAATAAACGAATTCCGTATTCGTACCTGGCCTGGTGGTCGGTGGGATAATTTTCCATACAAAGACGATAATGCTCTAATTCGGTGCTGTTTAACTGTTCTGAAAAAGCTGCAAGAGTTGACCTTGCCTGTGCATCGGCGGGTTTGGATTCAAGAGCACTTTTGGCGAGCCTTACCTTTCTTTTCAGCTGCTTTAACTTTATGAGTCCGGCCCGCTGCTTATAACTGAAGTCTTTTTTCGTTTTATATGTGTTTTCGAGCAGTTGTATTGCCTCATTTTCAGCTTTGTCATTTTCCAAGTCGGAGAGGGCACCTGCCAAATTGTATATGTTTCTGGGCAGATTTGGTTCCTGAACAAATGCTTTTCTGGCGTTTTTGACCACAGTAATCCGATAATCTTCGGTTTTTACAACACTTTGCTGTGCATGAAGTTCTTCCTGGGCCTCGCGGTCTTTTATAGAGTGTTTAAAGTCGCCGCTGATGTCGTATCCTCCTTTTGCCACGGTCATTTCTGCAGAAAGCCTTTTGTATTGGTCTGCAATTTCCGGGTCTTCTGGTTTTATCTTGGCTGCTTTTCCACAGGCAGCAATCGCCCTTTCATACAAACCGAGGGCCGCATATGAATCTTTCAACAAGACATATACCTGAAAAGAAGGTTTTGGTGCGGCATTATTTGTCTGGAAAGTCAAATCAGCAATCCATTTCGCTGTTTTTTTACAATCAGCAGCGACAGCAGCTTTTAGCATAGCCTCTGCATAGGGCAAATGGTCAGGGTCTTTTGCAAAGAGATATTCAGCGTTGAGCATTTGTTCAGTTGGTGTTTTGCCTCTGAGGTGTTTGACTTTTTCAACCATTGAGGGTTTTTTGCCGCCTTTTTTCTGTCGCTTTAAGGCCAGTTCGAAAAGTTTGAGGTGTCCGTCCTCCAGGGCATCCGGGTTGCAGCGTAGGCCGTCAAGATACATCTCAATAGCGTAATCAAAGTTTCCGGTTTCTGCAATTTTGCGGGCTTTTTCAAAAAAGACCCATGCCTTAGTTACAGCTGGGTCAATCTGATTTTCTGACATATCATTTACCCCATTTGCTTTTTGCCCGCTTAGCAGCAGGCTGTAGTCCTCTGCCGGAGCAGGGCCCTGCTGATTTCGGCCAGCTGAAGCGGTGAGCTTAACTGAGAGGGCTTTTAGCTGTTCAATCAGTTTTGCATCACCGGGGTCAATTTTTAGAGCGTTTTTTCCTGCAGCGAAGGCCCTATCGACTTCGTTAATCGCCAAGTACGAATCTTTTAATAAAATATATATCGGCAAAGAAGGTTTTTTTGCAGCATTATTTGCCAGGAAAATCAGGTCAGCAATCCATTTTGCCGTTTTTTTGCAGCCGCTGGCGACGGCAGCTTTTAGCATGGCTTCTGCATAAGGCAAATGTCCGGGGTCCTTTGCGAGAAGATATTCTGCATCAAGCATTTGCTCAAGAGGCTCTTTTGGCTGCAACCTTTGTTGTTTTTCTTCTTCCGAGGGTTTTTTGCCGCCCTTTGCCTGCCGAAGCAATCCTAATTCCCTAAGCTCGATATGGCCCTGTTCGAGAGCTTCAGGGGCAAGTCTTAAGCCCTCAAGGTACGTATCGATAGCATTATCGAAATTTGTAGCTGTGCCTAATCTTCGGGCTCTTTCAAAAAAAACGCCCGCTTTATCCAATGCCTGACTACTATCTTCTTGGGACATAAATTCTAACTGATACCTTTCTCCAACATATTATTTGACCTACTTTATCATAATCTTTAGGGCAATTTTGTCAATAAATAAATACTTGTATAATGGGCAATGGTGTGCTATATTCGGTTTTTGTTGATAAACGACAAGGAATCGAGGCGGAAGTGACCGGTTTAAGGAGAAACTACGCATGGTAACAGCTCTTGAGCAATATGACCCACAGATTTACGAACTAATAAGGCAGGAGCAGGCCCGCCAGAGCGGTTCGATACGTCTAATTCCGTCTGAAAATTACGTATCCAAGGCAGTGATGTTAGCCAGCGGAAGCTGCCTTACAAATAAATATGCGGAGGGTTATCCGAACAAGCGTTACTATGAGGGCCAGCAGGTAACCGACCTAATCGAAAAGATAGCTCAGGAGCGAGCGAAAAAGCTGTTCGGCGCCGACCATGCGAATGTTCAACCTTACTCGGGGTCGGTTGCCAACTTAGCGGCATACTCGGCGTTGCTAAATCCTGGCGATACTATTATGGGAATGTCTCTTATCGACGGCGGACACCTTACTCACGGTTGGAAGGTTTCTGTGACGAGCAAATTCTATAAATCAGTGCCTTACCGTGTAAGGCCTGATACAGGGAGACTGGACTTTAACGAGATAGAAGAGCTTGCCAAAAAACATCAGCCTAAATTAATTATCTCGGGAGCGACGGCCTATCCGAGAGAGATAGACTTTGAGATATTCGGGCAGATAGCTAAAGGGATTGGGGCCTACCATGTCAGCGATATAGCCCATATTGCAGGTCTTGTAGTAGCCGGCATTCACAAAAGCCCTGTGCCGTATGCCGATGTAGTATCGAGCACAACACATAAGACACTGCGAGGGCCTCGTGGGGGGATGCTTCTTTGTAAGGCCGAGCACGCAAGTAATGTTGACAAGGCGGTTTTCCCGGGGCTTCAAGGGGGGCCGCATATGCACACGATGACGGCAATAGCAGTTGCAATGGCCGAAGCAGATACGCCGGAGTTTGTAGCGTACGCGAAGCAGATAGTTAAAAATTCAAGGGCGATGGCAGAAAAGCTGCTTGAATATGGTTTCAACCTCGTATCCGGCGGGACGGATAATCATTTAATCCTAATCGATTTGCGAAACAAAAATGTCCCCGGCAGGAAACTGGCAAAAGCACTGGACAGGGCGCGAATTGTCAGTAATTACAATACCGTCCCGGGCGACCCTGCGCCGCCATCGGACCCGAGCGGATTGCGGATAGGGACCCCTGCTATTACAACCCGTGGGATGAAAGAGGCAGAGGCCAGGCAGGTTGCGGGTTTTATAAATAAGGTGGTTGAAAATATTGACAATGAAACGGTAATCGAAGAGGTCGGCAAAGACGCTTTGTTGTTGTGCTCACAATATCCTGTGCCGGAACACTTTATAATACCAAACAAAAACAATCACATTCAATAATAGACAAACAAATGCTCAAAGAAATGTTCCCGATTATTCTTATTTCCCACAGAGGCGAGGTCGTTTTGGTTTCTTAGATAAAAAACAGTGAAAGCGGCAATATTTACGGAACAGAAGATGTGTTTATCGCATCTTAACAAATGAGGGCAGCAGGACGGGCATAGTTTGGAAGATGGCTGCAAATAAATTAAGAACAGCAATACTTGGTCTTGATAAGGGCGGTATTAGTTTGCTTCAAGCGGCGTCATCGGTCGATAGTTTTGAAGTTCAGGCGGTAGCAGACAAAGATGTTAAGCTTGTCGAAAAGATTGCCTCGGAATATAACTGTGCCGGTTATGACGATTACCGGCAACTGATAATTCAAAATCAATTCGATTGTCTGCTGGTTGCTGCAGGTCTGTACAGTTGTGACGAATATATCAAGATGGCAATGAAGAAGAAATTCAACATACTAAAGCTGGCGCCTCCGGCGAGAAATGTTGAAGAAGCGATGGAATTTGTCCGCATAGCTGAAGAAGAACAAATAAAGTTTGCTATTGCGAATCCGTGTCGATTTGCGAAAAGCTTTGTTGCTCTTCGAGAGTTTCTTCAAGAAAAACAGTTAGAGCAGATTTTTCTGATAACGGCTTTATGCTCGGTCGGTGGGGAGGGTAGAAGTGTTTGGCAAAATGACCCGAAGCTGGCCGGCGGGGGAGTACTGCTGTACAACTGTTACGAGATAATCGACCAGATGATGTGGAATTTTTCTATGCCGCAGCAAATATATTCGTTGAATACCAATGTTGCCAGCGATAAACAACAGAGACTTTATTTGACAGAAGATACGGCGATTGTAACGATGAAATTCAGCGATACTCTTTTTGGGAATATAACAGCATCCCGCTGTGCTGCGCTGGGTGGTGAAGAGAAAGTCCTGAAAGTTTACGGGAAAGAGAAAAATTTAACGGTCAGCTCCAACAAATTCATCGTCAGCGACAGTTCCGGACGAGTGAGCGAGGAAAGAGAATACGACGACGACCAGTTTGGCCGTGAGAAGGCACTTTTGGAAAATTTTGCCCTGAGCATATTATCGCCCGATAAAAATAAGGTCTTGAGCGGCGGCAGAGAGAATCTGAAAAATATGGTTGT
>Ga0307378_10008495_pt1 | contig 13642 bp, 9 predicted proteins | sample UN1MG_FD_202238 | JGI IMG/M metagenome (GOLD analysis project Ga0307378, IMG submission 202238) | Soil microbial communities from Risofladan, Vaasa, Finland - UN-1 | ecosystem: Environmental > Terrestrial > Soil > Coastal area > Acid sulfate soil | place: Finland: Risofladan, Vaasa | collected... | reverse complement strand
CAAATCGATCCGTTTACCATTGAGACCGAGAGCGGGCGTGTCGAAATCGACGAGGCGGACTCGTTGATCCGGCGCCGGACGGTTGAGAATGTCTTCTGGGGCAACGTGGCCAAACTGACGCGCCGCGACGGCCGCAGCTCGCTGACGGTCGGCGCCGAATGGCGGCATCTCAGCGCCGATCACTACGCCGAGTTGAAACGCGTGGTCCCGACACCACCCGACTTCACGCCCGGCCAGCGTTACTACGACTACCACGGCGGCAAGAAGGTGATCTCCGGCTTCGTGCAGGAGATCATCGCGGCGTCTCCCTGGGTCACGATAACCGGCGCGCTCCAGGCGTCGCTCAAGCAGTATGAACTCCGAGACGATCAGTTCCCGAATTACTACGGCCAGCGTGTGAATCATTCGACGTGGTACAGCTTTCTCTCGCCGCGGATCGGCATCACGCTACGTGACCCCCGCGGCTGGACGGTCTTTGTCAGTCTGAGCCACAACGAACAGGAACCGACCAACGACGAGGTCTTCGATCCGCAGGACTTCTGGTCGGACGCCAATGCCTTCTTCCGGCATTTCAATCCGACAACGGGCGAAGGCGAAGACCCGATTATGAAACCGGAACGTGTGACGAACTGGGAATGGGGCATCGCGTACGATCATCCCCGTCTGCGGGCCGAAGCCAATTTGTTTCACATGCGGTTTACCAATGAGATCGTCTACAACGGGCAGATCAACGATGACGGCGTGCCGATCCGCGCCAATGCGCCGCGGTCGTACCATCAGGGTGTCGAGCTGAGCGCGCGGGCCGATTTCGGTCGCGGGGTGACCGCGAGCGGTAATCTCGCCTTCAACGACAATCGTTTCGCCGATTTCACCGAGTTTGTCATCGACTGGGATACGTGGGAGGTCAGCGAGGTCAATCGCGGCGGGAACGTCATCGCCGGTTTCCCCAAACACCTCGCCAATCTGAGGGTCAATTACGATCACGAGTACTTTGGTGTGTCGGGGCATCTGTTCCGTTCGGGACGTCTCTATATCGACAACACGAATGCGAAAGACGCGTCGATCGATCCCTATTGGCTGGTCAGTCTGCGCGGTGAACTGCGGCTCGCGTCTCTGACCGGCTGGCGGGGTTTGAGCGCATTTGTGCAGGTGAACAACTTGTTCGACGAGGAATACGAGACCGGCGGATATTTCGATGACGGTTATCCGTTGTTCATCCCGGCGGCGAAGCGGAATGTCTTCGCCGGATTGCGCGCCGCCCTGTGAGCGCATCCGGGTAGACGGTCCCAAGGGTCGCGTCATTGCGTCGCCTGGATGACGGCGCGGGGCCCGGCAGGGAATAGCCGGGTCCCGACCTGTAGGTTACGCGAGGCAAGCAGGTGATCGGAAAACTCCACACCGCCGACTGGATCATCATCGCCGCGTTCTTTCTGTTTCAGGCGTATCTCGGTTTCCGCCGCAGCACGCAACGAGGGCAGCGCCCCGACGCAACCGATTATCTTCTGGGCGGGCGGCAGCTGACGCTCCCCGCGTTCGTCGCGTCACTGGTCTCGACCTGGTACGGCGGGATTCTGGGGGTGGGCGAGTACTCGTATCTGTACGGCGTTTCGAACTGGCTGGTTTTCGGAGTACCCTACTACCTCTGGGCCACCGTTTTCGCGATCTTTCTGGCCCGACGCGCCCGTCGCACGCACTTCATCTCGCTTCCCGACCATCTGGGGCAGGCCTACGGTCGCAGTCCCGCGGTAGCGGGTGCCGTCGTGGTCTTTGTGATGACCGTCCCCGCCGCCTACATCCTGATGGTGGGCGACGTCGCTCGGCTGTTGCTCGGCTGGCCGGTCTGGCTGGGCGTCATCGTCGGTGCGTTTCTCTCGGTCGTGTATCTGTTCGTCGGCGGGTTTCGTGCGGCGATACGCGCCGATCTTCTGCAATTCGCCTGCATGTTCGGGGGCTTTGCGCTCATTCTGCCATTCGCGATTCACCAGTACGGCGGCTGGTCGTTCATCGTGGAAAACGTCCCTGCGACGCATCTGACCTGGCACGGCGGCAACTCGGGCTGGTTCATTCTGTCGTGGTACTTCATCGCGATGGCCACTCTGGTTGAGCCGGCGTTCTACCAGCGTTGCTATGCGACACGCACCGAACCGATGGCACAGAAAGGGATTTTCTGGTCGATCGCGTTCTGGATTGTCTTCGACTTCATGACGACCACCACCGGTCTCTACGCCCGTGCCGCCATGACCAATCTGCCGAGTCCGCAGACGTCGTATCCGGCATTGGCCTTTCAGGTCCTGCCGCCGGGAGTTTTGGGTCTGTTTCTCGTCGGCCTGTTGGCGACGATCGTCTCGACCGTCGATTCGTACATGTTCCTGGCGGCGATCTCTCTGGGCCGCGACGTGGTGTCACGCCTGCGACCGACGTCGGACCGGGGGGTGAAGACACTCACCCGCTGGGCGATCCTGGTATCGGCGATTCTCGCGGTGGTGCTGGCGTTGAGTTCGCGTTCGGTCATCGGACTGTGGCGCGATCTCGGTTCGATCGGGGTGCCGATGATCCTCTTGCCCGTACTCTATTCATTCCGCAAGAAGCGATTCTCGATAACCGCAACCCGGGCGGTGTTGTGGATCGTCGCACCCGGGATCGTCTCCGCCTTCTGGGTATCCTGGCGGATCGCGACGGGGGGATACCCGTTGGGATTGGAGCCGATTTTCCCGGGGTTGATCGTGTCGGTGATTCTGTTCGGGTGGAATGTCCGCGGGGAGTAGGGTGGGCTATGCCCACCACCCGCGGGCGATCATCTCGTGATTAAGAGGTGGGCGTAGCCCCGCCTTGCGGGATCTTCGACCCACCGTACCGTGATTGCTTGCGGGGAATGTCCGCGGCCGATAGAGTGAGATCCACAGAACCGGCAAGCGGTATCAGGCCGGGGAATCACGAGAGATCCAGCTTCATCCGAAGCTCCCCGTCCTCATGGTCCCCGGTGTACACGAAACCCATCTTGCGGTAGAAGCCGCCCGGGTCGCCTTCGCCCCAGCGGTGACTCAGGTACAGGAGCTTCGCGTTCGGGCGGGTCTTCACATGGGCAATCAGTAGTTCGAGAGCCCGGCGACCGTACCCTTTCCCCTGATATCGCACGTCGATCATAAACCGCCACAGCCAATACTGCGCTTTCTCCGGAATCTCAAAGAGCATCACAAAGCCGACGGGGGTGTCGTCGGCATAGATCGCCCGGAACCAGGCCTCTTCGTGGAAATATGCCTGGGCGATCGACTTGGCATTCGACGCCACAAACTGCTCCTGCCTCCGGGACACGTGCAGGTCGAGTATCGCCTGGAGTGTTTCTCTGGTGATCTTGCGCAGGGTGATTTCCGCCATGTTACGTAACTCCGGAGGCACCGCGAGCAAATAGCTACGAAGAGTCTGGTCCTGCGTCACGCTATCGTCGCGGATGGACCCCCCGGTCTGAACCTGAAGATACCCCATGAGGCGTATCTTAGAAAGATGAATCGGTCGGGGGCAACGCGTGCGGTTCTTCAGCCGCCGCCCGCGTGGCTCGGCGCTACACCCGCCACCCGTTCACGGCTTCCGGATGAGCCGGGGCCAGGCGCACGACGCGCTGTTCGGCGCCGCGCGTCAGGGTCACATCGACCGACGGCTCGTGCTTGAGATCGCAGTACCGCGCAGTGATCGCCGCTGCTCTCTCGATGTCCTGTTCGGATGGTTCGCCGCGCACGACGGTGACCGGCGATCCGGTTCCCAGCACCTCGACGAGCCAGTCGTTCGGCTCGGCGTACGACTGGATTTTGACATTCTCGTCCTGGTTGCGGCCGACGATCGCCCGGACCTGCGGCGACAAACGGAAGTGCCGTCCCGCCCGCAGGAGGTTTAGATCGGTGAAGCTGGGGTGCTGAGTGTGATTCAGCAGATCGCGCAGTTTCCGCGAGTACTCCGGGTCGGTCAACAAACACCCCGACGCGGGCGTCGGAAAATCCTCCAACCCGAACTCGCGCGCCAGCTCGAACTGACGTTGCCGACCGCGCCCGGAGATCGCTTCGAGCTTCTCGCGGTCGATCCGGCCGTCCAACTCGGGGATCGTCGGCGCCAGAAGCTTCGCCGACAACGGCCGCAGGAGCCGTCCTTTCAAACCGGCCTCGCGTTCGGTCAGTTCGAGACGGGGACGCAACTGCGAGAAGGGACGTTGCCCCAGAACTTCGCCGGTCATCACGGCGTCGGCACCGACCATCTCCATGTACTCTTTCGCCTCGCGGAGCATGAGAATGCGACAGTCGACGCACGGGTTCATGTTCCGTCCGTACCCGAAAGTCGGATTCTGTACGATCTTGACGAACTTCTCGGCCAGGTGCACGAGCTTGACATCGAAGCCGAACCGTTCGGCGATCGGGTAGGGATTCGACGAGCAGGAGGAACGGTCGGACAGATCGCAACCGAAGTGGGTCATCATCGTCAGGGCGGTGACGCGCACATTTTGTCGCAGCATGAGCAACACCGACAGGCACGAATCGAGCCCGCCGGAGAACAGCGAGATCACGTGTACCCGTGGGGGCGATTGCGGGTCGGAATTCTCAGTCATCGAGGTCCTGCATCACGGAGCCGGGAACAGAACTCCCGGCCGCGCATGATACGCATGATGAAACGTCACCGTTGTTACAAAAGCCAGAAGAGGGAGTTGGCCGCCAGCTCCAGAAATGGCTGCGGGTAGACGCCGGGGATAATGCTGATCAGAGCGGCCAGGACGAGGGCCGATTGCAGGCCGAGCGCGGCGCCGTCGCCGGTCACCACCGGACCGTCCTCCGGCTCCGCCCACATCCACATCGCCACAACAACCCGCAGGTAGTAGTAGAGCGAGAGCGCCGAGAAGAGCACGGCCCATACGACGAGGCCGATGTAACCGGCGTGAACCGCCTCGCTGAACAGGACGAACTTCCCGGCAAAACCGACGGTCGGGGGGATACCTGCCAGACCGAACATAAAGATCGTCAAGACCGCCGCAGTCTTAGGTCGGCGTTTGCCGAGCCCGGCGATGCCGTCGAGCGTCACGACGTCGCCGCGATTACCGAGCGCGCAGATCGCCGCAAAGGCGCCCACCGACATTCCCGCGTAACCCAACAGATAGAATCCGATCGCGCCCACCGCACCCGAACCGCCGGCGGTGAGTCCGACCAGCGCGTAGCCGACGTGCGCGATGCCGGAATAGGCGAGCAGGCGTTTCAGATCACGTTGCCGCAACGCCCACAGATTCCCCACCAGCATCGAGAGCCACGCCACCGTCCAGAGAACCGGCTCGATCGGGAGATCGACGAAGGTCGTCTGCGTGAGCCGCAGAAGCAGTCCGATCGCCGCCGCCTTCGGGGCGGCCGAGAAGAAGGCAACCGTGGGGGTGGGTGCGCCGGTGTAAACGTCGGGCGCCCACAGATGGAACGGGACCGCGGCGATTTTGAAAAAGAAGCCGACCGCGATCAGGAGCGCGCCGATCCACCACAACGGCGCGGTCATCATGCCGCCGGTCGCCAGCGCGCGACCGATCCCGTCGAAGGAGAACGACGCAGTCGCGCCATAGACGAGCGCAATCCCGAACAGCGTGAAACCTGAAGCGAAGGCACCGTTGAGGAAATACTTCGCCCCCGCCTCGACCGATTCATCGGATCTGATCCGTCCCGCCGCCATTGCATAAAGAGGCAGCGAGAGAATCTCGAGGCCGAGGAACAGGACGGCCATGTTATTGGCCAGCACGAGCAGATCCATGCCGATAACCGACACCAGCATCAGGCCGAAGTACTCCGAGCCGAAAACCGATGCGGCTCCGCGTCCCCGCCACGACCCGGCCGCGGTCAACGCGGCGAGGATTGCACCAACGTGGATGATCAACCGGAAGAGATGGGCGTACCGATCGGCCAGGATCATCCCGCTGAAGCCGACGTCGATGTAGTCGAAACGGCGCCAAATCAGCAGTGCGGACACGAGCAGAATGATGGCGGCGAACCAACCGAGGTTGCGGCGTCCCTTACCGGCGACATCCAGCACCATCACCAGCAGGGCGCCTGCCATCAGGACGATTTCAGGAGTGATCGCCGCCAGATTCACGGGGTGACCTCCGGTACGGGCGGCGGGGCCGGGGCGAGAACGAACGGCGCGGTCTCGTCGGTTTGGGGCTGCTCGATCAACTGCGCGGGACGGACCTGCTTGAGCCAGGCGTCCAGCGCGGGATTGATGCGGTCGAGGATCGGACGCGGGTAGACGCCGATCCAGAAAATCAGCGCAATCAACGGAATGAGCGTCGCCAGTTCCCGAAACGACAGGTCACGCAACGACGCGTTCTCTGAATTCGTAATCGGGCCAAAGAACACGCGTTTGACCAGCCACAGGAGGTAGCCCGCCGCCAGGATCACCGCACTCGTCGAGATAATCGCAAAGATCGGCCGCGATTGAAACCATTTGTCCCCGGCAAACCGATCGAGGAGAGCGTGACGATCAGAAACGCGATCGTAAAGACCGGGACGACCGCGAAGATCCCGCCGTAGTCCGCAATCTTGCGCGTGTGGCGCCGCTCGTAGAGCATCCCGACCAGAAGGAACAACGCGCCGGTCGAGATGCCGTGGTTGATCTGCTGCAACAGCGATCCCGACACCCCGATCAGATTGAACGCCGCCAGTCCGAGCATGACGAAACCAAGGTGCGAGACCGACGAGTAGGCGATCAGGCTCTTCATGTCGGTCTGCACCAGCGTCATCTTGGCGCCGTAGACAATCCCGATCACCGCCAGAATCCAGATCACGTCGATAAACGCGTTGAAACCGTCGGGGAAAAGCGGGATCGCGAAACGGAAGAACCCATAAGTGCCGAGCTTCAAAAGCACCCCGGCCAGCATCACCGAGCCCGCCACCGGCGCCTGCACGTGGGCATCGGGCAACCAGGTGTGGAAGGGGAACATCGGTACCTTGATCGCGAACGCCAGCGCGAACGCGGCGAACAACCACAACTGGGTCGAATACGGAATGTCGAGCGCGTACCAGTCGAACAGATTGAACGTTCCGTTTCCGCCCGCGGCGCTGAACTGGTACATCCACAGAATCGCCACCAACATGAGAAGCGACCCGACCATCGTGAACAAAACCAGCTTGATGGTGGCGTAGATACGCCGCTCGCTCCCCCAGACGCCGATGATGAAGTACATCGGGATCAGCATCGCTTCCCAGAAAATGTAGAAGAGGAAGACGTCGGTCGCGACAAAGGCACCGAGAATACCGGCCTCGAGGAAGAGCAGCGACGCATAGAACCCGCGCCGTCCTTTGGTGATGAATGTGAACGAGGCCGCGATGCTGATCACGGTCAGGAGGGCCGTCAGCATAACGAGAAAGAGCGAGATCCCATCGACACCCAAACGGTAGGCGATCCCGTAACGCGGAATCCACTCGGCGTATTCGACGAACTGGAAGCCGCCGCCGGGCTCAAACCCGAACCACAGCCAGAGCGAGGCGACAAACTCGATCGCGGCAGCGAACGTCGCGATCCAGCCCGACCGCAGACCCCGATCCGCGGGTGCGATCAGAATCAGAAGGCCGATAGCGGCCGGCCAGAATATGAGAAACGTCAGCAAACCCATGCTCGTGTCTTATCCGCTCCGCATGAACAGAGCCAGCGCCCAACCGATCGCGATGACGCAGCCGACGGCAAAGGTCACCGCCGCCCAGCGGAAGCGGCCGGTCGACAGACGCACGCCGCCGGCAGCCAACATCTGCGCCAGACCGGCGATCCCGTTGGCAGCACCGTCGATCACACCCAGATCGAAATAGCGATAGACCGCGCGTCCCGCCCCAAGCAGTGGCTTCACGATCATCGCATCGTACAGTTCATCCACCCAGTACTTGTTGAGGAGCAACTGGTAGATCCCCGCGAAGCGTGTTTTCAGCGCCTCGGGCCGCGACGGGTCGCGCACATACCAGCGGTGCGCCCACACGATTCCAACCACACCGATCGCGACCGACAGGGCGATCAGACCGTATTCGACCGCCAGAGAATGATGCCCGCCGTCATGTCCGGCGGCGAGGGCATGCTCGGCACCGGCAAAGACCGGGGCCAGGAAATGCTCGAACCAGGCGCCGCCGCCTAAAACCTTCGGCCACCCGATCCAGCCGCCGATCACCGAGAGCACGCCCAGGATGGTGAGCGGCACCGTTATCGAAGTGGGTGATTCATGCGGGTGGACATCCTTACCCCAGCGCGGAGTGCCGTGGAAGGTCATGAAGACCAAGCGGAACATGTAGAAGGCGGTCAGAAGCGCAGTGATCGACCCGACCAGCCAGAGAATCCAGTGTCCGTGCGGCGAAGCGAACGCCTGCCACAGGATTTCGTCTTTGGATACGAATCCCGCCAGCGGCGGAATACCCGCTATCGCGAGCGCGGCGACCAGGAAGGTCCGGTAGGTGACCGGCATCTTCGAGCGCAGCCCGCCCATGTGACGCATGTCCTGCTCGTCGGACATCGCGTGGATAACGCTCCCGGCGCCGAGGAACAGAAGTGCCTTGAAAAACGCGTGCGTCATCAGGTGGAAGATCCCGGCGGCAAAAGCGCCGACTCCCAGCGCGAGGAACATATAGCCAAGCTGGCTGATGGTCGAGTAGGCCAGGACTTTCTTGATGTCGTTTTGCACGAGCGCCATCGTGGCGGCGAAAAGCGCGGTGGCGGCACCGATGATCGCCACTACCAATAGCGTGACCGGCGCCAGCGCGAAGAGCGTCGCGCAGCGCGCGACCATGTACACACCCGCGGTGACCATGGTGGCGGCATGAATCAGCGCCGAAACCGGAGTCGGGCCTTCCATCGCGTCGGGCAACCAGACATAGAGAGGTATCTGCGCCGACTTGCCGGTCGCACCCATGAACAAAAGCAACCCGATCGCCGTCATCGTTCCGCCGGCGGCGGCGGCCACCATCGGCGCCCGCTCGAAGACCTCGAGGAAATTGACGGTGCCGAAGTGGCGGAAGATCAGGAAGATCGCGATCGCGAAACCGAAATCGCCGATGCGATTAACGATGAACGCCTTCATGCCGGCGTTGGCCGCCGACGGGCGCCGGAACCAGAAGCCGATCAATAAATACGAGCAGAGCCCGACACCCTCCCAGCCGACGTACATGACGAGGAAGTTGTCGGCCAGGACCAAAAGGAGCATGAAGAAGACGAACAGATTCAGAAACGAGAAGTAGCGCGGCTGATCGGGGTCGTGCCCCATGTAGCCGAGCGAATAGACATGGATCAGGAAGCTGACGCCGCTGACCACCAGCGCCATGACCGCCGAGAGCGGGTCGAACAACAGACTGAACGAGGCGGAGAAATCACCGGCGATGATCCAGGTGAACGGCGTCACGATGAACTGCCGCTCATCGAGACCGAGCAGGGCGGCAAATGCTCCGACCGACACCGCGAACGAAACAAAGACACTCGCGCAGGCCACAAAGCCGGAGACCTGCTTCCCCCACCGTCGGCCGAAGAAGCCGTTGAGGAGGAAGCCGAGTAGCGGCCAGAGCGGTATGGTCCAGACGAGGTCGAGCATCAGGCGCGGTCGCGCGTGTGAATGTCTGCGACTCCTCTACCCTTTCAGCAGATTGAGACGATCGACGTCGATCGATTTCTTGCGGCGGAAGACCGCCACGAGAATCGCCAGACCGACCGCCGCTTCGGCGGCGGCTACGGTCATCACAAAGAAGACCATCAATTGTCCGCCCATGTCGCCGTGCACGCGGGCGAAGACGATCAACAACAGATTGGCGGCGTTGAGCATCAGCTCAACGCTCATCAGGATGATGATCGCGTTGCGGCGTGTCATCACACCGATTACGCCGATCACGAAAAGGATCCCGGCAAGGACCAGGTAGTTGGCCATCGGAACGGGGAGCATCGGTTAAGCCTCCTCCGGGTCGTTGGGCGTCTTGCTGCGCGCCACGACGATGGCAGCCAGCGCCGCTGCCAGTAGCAGGATCGAAGTCAGCTCGAACGGGAAGAGATATTCGCCGAACAGAGACCGTCCGATCATCTGCACGCTCCCAAATCCCTCGGGCACCTCTGGGGGAACGCCCCGACCGCCGCTGAACAGCACCGTGAGTTCGCCCAGAAGAACAAGCCCCGCCACCGCGCCGAGATACCGTACGCCGTGCAACGGATCGGCGCCGAACTCATCCTTGCGCAGGTTGAGAAGCATCACCACGAACAAGAACAGAACCATGATCGCGCCAGCGTAGACGATCACCTGCAGCGCCGCGATGAACTCGGCGGACAACTGCAGGAACAGGACCGCAACGCAAACGAGCGTGACAATCAAGTGCAGGACGGAGTTAATGGGATGGCGGAGGGTGATCACGCGCAAGGCGGCCACTACCGCCACGATTGCCGCCGCCCAGAAGATGATCGCATTCATCGCTAAGAGAATCTCTTCACCAAGGGCGGCTCAGAATCGGATCGCGCCGCCGCGCGTTCAGCGGAGGAAGATGGAGCGCCCTTCGTGGCCAGTCAACCCCGAAAAGACAGGGCGGCACCCAGGGCGCCAGCGGAGCTTATTGGGGGACAATGAATTACGCGAGCGCGCGTACTCAGATGTCACTATTTGAGGAGGACAAGTTTGACAATCGTCGCTTCGGACGCGCCCACGAGCCGCGCCAAGTACACACCCGATGCCAGGGACCGTCCTGTCTGATCCCGTCCGTCCCAGGAGAGTGTGCCGGACAGACCCCCGCCAGCCAGATCGTAATCCCTTACCCGCTGGCCGAGGACGTTGTAGATCTCCAGCGCCTGCGGCGAATCGGCCGCCGACCAAGTGAGCAGAACGGCGGCATTGAATGGGTTGGGAGTTGCGGTGAGGATCATGCGGGTCGGCAGCCGTTGTGCAGACTCGTCATCCTCGACAGCGACAACAACGTCGGGGTTCCAGACATACAGCCCCGAGTCCTCGAGATAGAATAGCTCTCGCATTCCTAACTCGAATAGCGGCCCGGTACGCAGGTCAACCGCGGGCATGTCGTGCACCGTGTCCAAGACCACCCCGGTCAGCAGGTCTCTCAATTCCCATCCGGCACCAGTGCTTAGTGGTAGTATTACTTCACCAACGCCGTCCTCATCCCAATCGAAAAGTGTCAAGCCCGAGTAAGTCGGCTCGGCCTCCCAAGGTGAGGCTGCCATCCACAGAGGTTGTGAATCGCTGATCCGGATTGCCCCCAGAAATTGATCAACAGAGGGCACAGGGTACTCCGGCACAGAGTAATACACGAGGATCGGCTCACCGGTTGGTGTACGGTCGGTACAGTCGGCATAGAGTGGCCTGCGCATGTACAGAAACGTGGCCGAGCCTCCCTCATACCCTGAGGGCAGACCCGCGGTCGCGAACGCGTGCCAGTACTGGTCGACGAGATCAATCTCTTGCGTCCATCTGGTCCAGTGAATGAGGCCGTCGTCGCAGACCTCAATCACCGGTTTGAAAAGAGCAAGGCTGGGATGATCCGCGCCGCAACCGGCAGGAACGTGCCTCCCCCCCTCACCTCCAGGCAACGACACCTGTGCATATCCAGAAAAGAGATCGTGCACCTCCCAAGCCCAGTAACTTCGCCAACCCTCACTGCAGAGGTCGTCCTGAAGGCCCAGCAGGATGCCAATCTGCGGAGGAGCGCCCGATGGGTAACCCCAGAGTGCTGTTACACCGACCCACGGAACACCGGTTATCCTCCATAGAACCTGCTGATCACTCGTGCGCGAGTCGAAATGGCACACACTATCGCCCAGTACATACACGTACTCGAGAAACCCATCACCGTCCCAATCCCCCAGACCCCAACGGTATGGGGCAGCCGGAATCACGACCGGCTCGGCCACCCATGTTGAGGTCGCCGGATCGAACAGGCCGCACCGACGTGGCTCCCCCGCAGTCAGGATCGCCAGTTCCCAAGTGCCGTCGCCGTCGATGTCGGTAGGATACCAACTGGAATATGGGCCATCGAGGGGAGCCTGACCATCGACTTGGTATCCGAGCTCGACCCGATCAAATTGTGTATCGCGGACCGACTGGGAGCCCGCGAGGGCAGCGGGAGCCAACCCTATCAAGGTGACGGATACAACCACGGCCAACATGGTCGCCAGAAATGCCGTGCCCTGGCCTCTCGCGCTGAGTCTACAGTCAGTCATCATGACCTCCCGACGCTGACGGCACTGGATAAGCTCTGTATCCAATTTCGGACATCCTCTCATCGAGCCAACTCATAATCGTGTTACTTGAGAAGAACGAGTTTAACAACGGTCGACTCGGACGCGCCCACGAGTCGCGCCAGGTAGATGCCCGATGCGAGCGGCCGGCCGGTCTGGTCGGCTCCATTCCAGGACAGACTCCCGGACCGGGAATCCCCGGCCAGATCGAATACGCGTACACATTGGCCGAGAACGTTGTAGATCTCCAGCGCTTGCGGCGATTCGGTCGCGGACCACGTGAGAGTGACCGCGGCGTTGAAGGGGTTGGGGACGGCGCGCAGCATCGGTGGCCTGATGGCAGTCGTTTGAACGGTTCTGTCAATGGCGTCCCCGTCGTCCCAGACATAAAGGGCATCTCCCTTAACGTAGAAAAGATCGAACCGACCCGGCGTGAACAAGGCACCAGCACGCAGATCGGCCGGCGGCAGACCCTCCAGTGTGTCGACGGAATGGTTTGAGCGCACGTCCCGGACTTCCCACCCCTCCCCGCTTATCAGTGGCAGGATCAAGTCGTCACGTCCGTCATCAGTGACATCGTAGACAGCAACTCCCGCGAAGATGTCCCCCCCGGGCGGACAATAGTGGCAATCCACCACTTGCTCCGACCAGCTCGGCCCTCCTGATACACCGAGGTATTGCGGTGCGCTCACGCCCGCCCCATGCAAAGACAAGACGTACCAGGCGACGCCATACCCGAATCCGTCAGCCGGCGGAATGACAGCCGCGTGTCGCAGTCCCCACAGAGATGTGAGGAGTTCCATACGTGTATGGAGGCCGGGCAACGTGAAAAGCATGCGGACGGACCAGTCGTTCCGGAGGATGCGGAGGTTCTGCCAGTAATACCCTTCCTCTCCCATCATTGGAGGTTGCTTGTACCAACTGTAACCCTCGTGAACGGCCAGACGGGCTGAGTTGGTCTCCGAAGGCCAGTAGAGCGGGCGAACACTCCCAAGTCCACCGGGGACTGCCGTTACACTCTCACCAGTCAGCAGCCGGTAGACCTGCCAAACGGAACTGCTCTTCCTGCCATCATCGCCCCAAGGCGCCGAGAAGCCCTGGAGAATCCCGACGAGAGCGTGACCCTGATTGTCATCGCCCCACACGACCATATCTGCCGGGGCAAAATTAACATTCCAGAGAACCGAGTCCCGTTCGGTGCGCGTGTCAAAGCGACGAATGGCGCGGTCACTGCGGTAGGCATACTCGAGTGCACCGTCACGGTTCCAGTCCCCAACACCCCACTGCGTTCCCGTGACCGGCACCTGCCGCGGACCGTCGACCCAAAGTCCCCGGGCCGGATCAAAGACGCCCACGCGTACCGGCGTGCCCGCGAGCCTTGCAGCAAGCTCCCATGTACCATCGCCGTCAACATCGACCGGATGCCAGGAACCGACCGGAT
>Ga0307378_10008494_pt1 | contig 13642 bp, 14 predicted proteins | sample UN1MG_FD_202238 | JGI IMG/M metagenome (GOLD analysis project Ga0307378, IMG submission 202238) | Soil microbial communities from Risofladan, Vaasa, Finland - UN-1 | ecosystem: Environmental > Terrestrial > Soil > Coastal area > Acid sulfate soil | place: Finland: Risofladan, Vaasa | collected... | reverse complement strand
CTTCCTTGTCCCGAGCCAGGCCGTCCGCGCGCGCGGAGCCTACAGCTTGTGCCAACTTGGCACAAGCTATCTGCCCAGGCCGCCCTCGCGCGCGGAAACCCCTTGCCCACCAAGGTGGCGATTTCGCCACCTTGAACCTAGGCCGCCCTCGCGCGCGCGCGAAGGATGTCCCGACCTGTCCCACTTCCGCGGCGTCCTGAGCGCGCTCCTGAGCACGCCCCGGCCCGGTTTTGCCCGTGGCTAGGCGGGACAAGCGCCACCGCGAGGCTGCTCGACGCGCGTCCCCGGCTGCTCGAACCCTGCTCCAGACCCGTTCGGCAACGTCATATTTGGCGTGGCTTTGCTCAGTCACGGGCACCCTCCGCGCGCGGGCCGAACCCATGTGTGCATTATACCAGAAGAAGCGGTTGGTGACTAGGTGGTAACTGGTGGCGCCTGTGACCATCAAGGCGGTCTGGCGTCTGTCTCCTGCCAATCGGGCCCATCCTTTACCGCCATTCCCGTCCCGTTCCGCGCTAAGCCCCTCTCGGCTTGGATGGCCTGCCTTGCCTTTTCTTTGCGGCGCATGCGCGCTGACGGGCAGCGTCACCACAGATGGGGTCGCAGTGAAGTGATCTGCCAGTGTTCCGTGCTTAGCGCTGTCTGCAGTTCCTTCGCCCCCTGGCTCAGCCCGGCCTTGCGCACCGCTGTTAGTCCCGGTCAGCCCGAAGCTTGGCGCGTCCAAGCGGACACCCGGCGCTGGCGTCTGGCGGACAGTGGCCTGAAGGATCTCGTGTTCCCCGCCCGGCATCACGACCGTGATCGGGATCGGCGCCGCCGCGCTCTGCGCCAGCTGCTGCTGGAGCGCGCGGGTCGCACCTTCGCATTCAGACAATCACGGCGGTTCGGCATCCCACTACCTCGGAAGGCAAGAGGCGGACTTCGCATTGCTCATCGCCAAGGGGCTGCGAAGCCCGCCTCGCCCTCACTAACGTCAGCGGGACTTCAGGACTTGGATTCGCCGGCCATTCCAGCGCGGCCTTGCTGGGCTGTAGACTACTAGACGCTGAACAGCTCTGACTACTATGCTACATTTGGTGGATGCGTCCCTCCTGCCGCATCCCCCTCTCCTGGAAGCCACGCAGCACGAGGTCCACTTCGGAAGCGTCGCGCTTGGGAATCGTGGGGGCAACCAGCGACGAAGTCACTTGCAGGCTTTTTCCAGCCTCTCCAGAAGCCCTGGATGAGACTTCCTTATCCGCTCCAGTCGCTTCCTCTTCGCCTCATAGTCCGTGGGCCAGAGTTGCCGCAGAGAATTCCCCTTCTTTCCCGATATGCGATACCCGCTTCGGAGTGCCGATGCGTAATCTCGTACAAGCTCAGCATTAGCAGGTGCGAGACTGAAGCGGTCAATCAGGCTGTCAATGGCCCCGGTCACTCGACCAGCGATTTCCTTCTGTAGCACGGCCTCTTCAACGGATGCCGCTTCGGCGGGAAGTTCGTCAGGGTCCAGGGAGTCGACCGACGACGCCTCAACGTCGGAGGTACGAAGGGCTCTGTGCACGTACCTGCCGTTCCGCTTCCTTGTTGCTTCCTCCGGGGCTTCGCCCGCGTAGGCCGACCGAAGCCTAGCCCGGACGCAGGCTCGAAGCTTCTCTAGCCCGACCGTGGGCAGTTCGGGAACTAGGGCGAAAAATCCACCAGGCCGGCTCATCCGGCTCCGATGAGCGTAGTGTGCGTCCTGCACGTCTTGGTGGGAATTCTGTACGGCTTCCCAAAGGGCGATCAGATCAAGCTCGCGGCCAATGCGTTCGCGATACTCGCGCAGCCCGCGCTCGAGGGCCTTGTCGGGCAACCCAAAAAAAGCGGAGCGCAGCCTCGAACTCGGGGCGATGTGGGTCGCCGACTTCAACGGCCCGATCCACTTTCGCTCGACCGTGCGCCGCGAATACGCCCGACAACTGATCGCCCAGCTGGAGAATGGCGTCCTGACACCGCTCCAAGAGACGCGAAGCGACGGATTCGAAGCCCCCTACGGCGTTTGCTCCTAGCGACTCCCGAATAAGCCTGCGCGCAACGGAGAGATCGTTAATCTCCTCGTTGAAGAGACAGAGCAGGTCCCAAAAGAAGCCGCGCCATTCGACGATCTCGGCAAATGAAATCTCCTTGTCAGCGGACGGCACCATGTCCGTGCTGAGACGCTCGGCCAACCTCGCGATGTAGAGGAGACCGCAGAGGACCTGCTTGCCCTTTTCTACCGGATTCTCAGTTAAGAACATTCGCTTGTCCGATTTGCCTGGGTCAGGCGCTCTAGAGGTTGGGGGGAGCGGAGTTTGACACCGCTTATCTTAGCCTTTCTTGAGCGAGTAGTCCAGATGGGGAGGGAGATTCTAGCTATGTGCCAACTGCTTGGGCCGAGTCAAGTCGCGAAGCTCCTGGACGTTCACCCGGCAACCGTCCGCCGCTGGGCGGTTGAGGGGAAACTGACCGGTGAGCGCGCTGGATGGGGGCGCGTGTTCGCACGCGAAGAGGTCCAAAGGTTCGCGGAGGAGCGTCGTCGGAAACGGCACGATCCGAACGTCAATCGGCGGGCGGAGCTGAGCGAATGACCATGCCCGCTAAACCGCTGAGGCCGGCCGGTGTTAGCGGATCTCATCCTGTCGACCTTCATCAGTGCGGCCTGAGCGACGAGACCATGGGCGCTACGGGATTCTGCGCTCTCCCCCGGATACGCGGTCGCCGCCTTCGGAGGCGGACATGTCGAATGACCTGGAGGAGCATCGCGGGCCGGATCATCCCGGGTTGTTTCACAAGGGAATGCAGAGGCCAGGGCTTCTGCCGCAAGCGGAGCAGCCTGCCGTTTCCTGCGGCGGCGCTGAGCCCGCGCCTGCGGGGCGGCGTGAGATCGCACTGCCCCATAAACTGATAGACGCGCAGGTGTGGCGCGCCAGCGACGGCGCGATTCTGATTGCGCCAGCGGCGATGGCGAGCGGATAGCAAGCGCGGCGCGAAATCAGACAGGGGTGAACAGGTGCCACAAAAAGAGGCGCTCGCTGGTGAGACAGCGAGCGCGCGAGAGGCAACAGGTGCGACGCCCCATGCTAACACACCTGCGCCCGCCGGTCAACGGCGCGCAGGTGACGACCGCGAGTCATGGGCGGGCTTGGTGGCCGTGCACTACCTGGCGCTTCGCCTCCAGCCCGTTCCCGCCGACCCCGCGAGCAAGCACCCGCTGGTCGAGTGGGGCCGATTCAACAACGGCGACCGCGTGACGCCCGCCGACCTTGAGCGGTGGCGACCGGTCTTCCTGCGCGCGGGCGGCGTGGGGGCGGTGTGCGGCCACGGCCATGCGGTAGCGGACCTGGACCGCGAGCACTCGCACTTCGACCAGGCAGCGGCCTTCTTCGACGCCCTAGGCGGGCCGGCGGTGATGACCCCGAGCGGCGGGTTTCACTTCGGTTTTCGGACCGACCAAGAAACCGCGACGCGGCGGGTGGCGGGGGTGGAAATCAAAGCGCGCGGTGGTTTCGTGATGCTGCCGCCGACGCCCGGCTATCGGTGGCAGCGCTTCCCCAACGCGCCCTTGGCCGATTGGCCACGGCTGCCCGACCTGGCGACCGCGCCCTGGGCGACCACCACCAGGGCGGAGCTGGTGGCCGCCGGCGCCGACGACGACCTCGCCGGCTACCTCGCGCTGTTACCTGACCTGCGCATGAACGGCGCGACGGGGCGCGCGCCGTGCCCCTTCCACCGTGACGAGAAACCAAGCTTCACACTGGCGCGACGCGGCGGGCGGTGGCGGTGGCGGTGCTGGGCCGACGACTGCCCGGGCTCTGCCCGCAGCTACCGGGGCAAGATCTACCATTGCGGCGACCTGACTGACTTGCGACGGCTGCTGCGCCGCCAGGAACGCCACCAGCGGGGCGACGCCGCGCGCCGACATGCGAGCGCCTGGGATGACTACTTGCGGGGAATCGAAGCCGCGACGGACCTGCCAACCGACGTGATAGAAACCCTGCGCGCGGTCGCCAAGGTTGGGCGCGACCGGGACCTGGACCCGACCCGTCCGATGGATGTGAGTTATCGCGTCCTACGGGCGCACCTGGGCGGTCGTCACCGACTGCTTGAGGTCCGCGAGCGCATGCTGGCGCTTGAGCGATGCGCCGCCGCCGACGTCGAAATCGGCCTGCCGCGGAAACACCCGAGCGGCCCGCGCACCACGCAGATCGCGCTGCGCGCAGGGACATATGTTCCCTGGTGCAGGGGCATACGTTCCGGGTCCAGGGGTTAGAGGAGAGCGGGGGGTAGCAGGTGGCGGGCGCGACCGACAAACAAACAGACAGAGCTGGCTGCGTCAGAGCGCCGCCGGCTGCAAGAACCGCCCGAAATCCGATTCGGTGCGCCGTTTTTGCGACGAGGAAAGGGGCTGGGTATGGCTGACTTCGAGAAGGGTGTGATGGGCGAGGTTGTGCGCGTGGAGCGCAACGTTTTCAAGGGCAGGGATTACGTGAGCGCGCGCATATGGGTGCCTAGCAGAGATGACGCCGCGGTGATGATCCCGACGCCCAAGGGTTTGACCCTGGCGCCCGAGCTGGCGGCGGAGGTCGCGCGGGAGATGCTGCGGCTGGCCGAGGAGCTGGCGGCGGCGGGGGCAGGCAGATGACGCTGTGCCGGCCGCGCCGCAGCCGGGGAGCATGAGGCCAGTGGTCTTCACCGCCCACGACCTAAGCGAGGTGTGAACATGTCGAGCAGTGTCAAACTGGAGCGGACGACCTTTCAGGTCAGCCGCGCGACGGAGTACTTCACCGAGAAGGAGCTGCAACGCCAGATCGGGAGGGGGAAGGCGTGGTGGCCAGCCGCGCTCCTCAAAGAACTGGTGGACAACGGCTTGGACGCTTGCGAGGTGGGGAACATCGCCCCGGAGATCGAGGTGGAGGTCGGCGACGACTTCTTCACCGTGCGGGACAACGGGCCGGGGCTGGCGGCGGCGGTGATCGAGGGTTCTCTGGACTTTCTCCAGCGGGTAAGTGATAAGGTTCTCTACGTGAGTCCGACGCGGGGCCAGCTCGGCAACGCTCTCAAAGTGCTGTGGGCGGCGCCCTACGTGGCCCACGGGGCGGGGGAGGTGGTGATCGAGGCGGGCGGCCAGCGTCACACCGTCGAGGTGGGCCTGGACGAGGTGGCCCAGCGGCCCGAGGTGAGGCACGGCGTCGTGGATGACGCTTCGGTAAAAAACGGGACTTCTGTGCGGGTGACCTGGCCGGGTTCAGGTTGTTGCTCAATGGGGGAGGCCGAGGATGACGATTTTTACGAGAATCCCCCGACGGCGCGGGAGCTGGTGGAGGGTTACGCTGCCTTCAACCCCCACGCGACCTTCCGATTCAGCAAGCTGACATTCGAGGCGACCGACCCCGATTTTTACAAGTGGCGGGCGAACGAACCCACGTCGGCCCACTGGTACACCCCAGAGACGCTGCGGAGCCTGATCGCCGGCTACATCGCGAGGGAGCGCGAGGGGGCCCGGGCGCGGACGGTGCGCGAGTTCGTGGCGGAGTTCAGGGGCCTGTCCTCGACGGTGAAGCAAAAGCAGGTGACGGAGGGGTTCTCGCGGACGCGCCTGGCGGACCTGGTGGAGGACGGCCGATTTGACGAGGGCGCGGTGGGGCAGCTCCTGGCCAGAATGCAGGAGCTATCGAGGCCGGTGAAGCCGGCCGCGCTGGGGGTGATCGGTCAGAAACACCTGGCGGCCTGGATGGTGGCTCATGCCGGCGTCGCGCTCGACAGCGTCGAGTACGGGAAAAAACAGGGTGAGCAGGACGGGTTACCATTCGTGATCGAGTTCGCCGTCGGGGTGCGGCAAGACGACAACGCAGGCCGGCGCGTCTTGTGCGGGCTGAACTGGGCGCCGGCGCTGGGAACGCCGGTGGCGGAGCTGACCAGCCTACTCCAGGAGGCGCGCGTTGACCCCCATGACCCGGTGACGATGGTGCTGCACATAGCGCGGCCCCGGTTCGAGTTCACCGACCACGGGAAGGGGAAGGTGGCGTTATGACGGACAGCATGGCGGCTGCCCTGGCGTCGGTGGTGCGCGCGAAGACCAAGAAATGGAGGAAAGCGAAGCGCCGGGAGGACCGGATTTCCTCCTGGGGCCTCGGGCGGATGCGGACCGCATCCTACCGCACGACCATTCGTGACGTGGCCTTCAAGGTCATGGAGGATGCCTACCAGAAGGCCTCGGGCGGCGGCCGCTATCCTGCGAACGCCCGCCAGATCTACTATGCGGCTCGGCCGGCGATACTGGCGGAGGCGGATGCTGACAGCCTGGACTCCCAGTACTTCACGCAAGAGCTTCTGAAGTCGTACCTGGAACAGCGGCGACCTGGCTGGGACGTCATCTACGACGCCCGTGGGCACTTCACAGAACCTCACAGGAAAGGGCGAGATCGGCAGCCTCCGGTGGGCCTGGGGGGCGCCGAGGTGCGCGCCTACGTGAGCCGGTTCACTGCGGATTCGGTGAAAGAGACGCCGATCCTGCGCAGCCCGCAGATGGTCACAACCGTGGGGCCGGGCCTGCGCTTTGGCGGCGTGCTGTTCATCGAGAAGGAAGGCTTCGACCCCATCCTCGAGGCGGCCAGCATCGCCGACCGCTACGATCTGGCGGTCGCCTCCACCAAGGGCATGCCGGTGAGCGCGGCGTGCGACGTGCTGGGCGAGATGCAGTTGCCGGTCTACGTGGTGAGGGACTTCGACAAGAGCGGATTCTCCATCGCCTCGGTGCTGCGCCGGGGGACCCGAGGCAGCCACAAGCGGCCAGCTAACGTCATCGACCTGGGGCTGCGGCTGGCCGATATCGAGGGGCTGGAGCGGGAGCCAGTCAGCTACCCGCAGCGGAGCAACCCGCGCGACAACCTGCGACGGAACGGCGCCACCCCGGAGGAGATCGCGGTGCTGGTGCAGAGGGACAACTACAGGGGCCATGGAGGCGAGCGAGTCGAGCTGAACGCGATGACCTCAGACCAGTTCATCGGGTGGCTGGAAAGCAAACTCGAGGAGCACGGCGTGGCGAAGATCATCCCCAATGGCAAGGTCCTGCGTTCAGCTTACCGCCGGGCGCTGTTTCTCCAGAAGCTGGACGCCGCGCAGATGCAGTTCGCCCAGGAGATCGAGCACGATGGCGTGGTGGCGCCGAAGAACCTGCTGAGCGGGGTAAAGCGACTGCTCGCAGAGAGGCCGGAGATGAGCTGGGATGAAGCCGTGTGGCGGGCGGCGCATGATGACCTGGAGAACGCCGGTGAGTGACCGCGTGCGGCCAGGTGAGGGAGCCAGTCTGCGGGAGTCCGGTGCGGACGGCGCGACGAGACTCACCTTCACTGCAGACACCCCTGTGCGCGGTTCTTCTGCTCCGGGCGGCACTGAAGCGCCCGTGTCGCGCCCGCGGGAGAGGCTGGCACTATGACGCTGGAGGCCTGCTACACGCGCCACACGAGGCCCCAGGGCGCGACAACCGCAGACTCGTTGGGCATGCTGGCCATCCGGGTGGTCAGGGCCGTGGGGCAGGGCCTCACGTTCGCCGGCAGCCCCGAGGGCAGCGCAAGACGCTGAAGCTCATGACGACTCGCCTCCCGAAAGACGCGCGTGAGCAGTTTGTCGAGCAGATTGCCGCTGCAATCGCGGCCGCCATCCTTGACAGAAGGCCGCGAAGTATGGACACATTGGCTGCGGATCGCCCCGCTCTAGTGAGTGAGCGGCGACCCGCCAGAGACGCCGGCGCGCGTGAGATGGAGCAACCTGTGTTGCTGGCCGCCGGTGGATCGATGGGCGAGCCATGAAGGCAGCAGTCTATACGAGATATTCCAGCAGCAATCAAAGGCCCGCATCCCTCGCCGATCAGGAGCGTCGGTGCAGACAAGCGGCGTCTGAGCGAGGGTGGGAGGTCGTGCAGGTCTACCGTGATTCCGAGATCTCCGGCGTGGTAGCTCGCGCCCGTCCCGGCTACCAGGCCATGATGGCGGCGGCGAAGGCTGCCGAATTTGACGTGCTGGTCGTTGACGAGTTATCCCGGCTGGCACGCAACCCCGAGGAACTCGCCAGCCTGCGCAATCGGTTCCGGTTCTGGGGGGTTGATCTTGTCGCCCTCGGAGACGGCTTGGACACGGTGGCCGCGCCTGGCTCTGCGGCGGCAATCATGGCCATCAAGGGCGTAGTCAACGAATCGGAGCTGGAGGCGAACGCCTTCCGCAGTTGGCGAGGCCTGGAAGGCCGCGTGCTGGCAGGGCAACATGCGGGTGGGGCCCCATTCGGCTACCGCACGAGGCCGGTTCACGCTGACAAACCGGGCGATCCCCCGGGCACGGGCCAGGTCATCGGCTACGAGTACCTGATTCACGAGAGCGAGGCCGAGACGATTCGACGCATCTTCCAGCTTTATGCGCAAGGTTCCAGTCCTCGCCGGATAGCGGCATTGCTGAATGCAGAGGGCGTTCCGGCGCCAGCCGCCAGGTGGCGCAACAGAAACGGCTCGCGGATGACGTGGTCGGCGAGCGCGATCTGCGGCAACCCGAAGAAGGGCTGCGGCCTCCTCAACCAGGTCAAGTATGCAGGGAAGGTCTGCTGGAACCGCTCCACCTGGCCGCGGGACCCGGAACGGGACGGCAAGCAGGTGCGCCGCGAGCTGCCGCGTGACAAGTGGGTCGTCCGTGAGCTTCCTGAGATTCGGATCGTCCCGCAGAAGGTCTGGGACGCGGTCAAGGCCCGGCAACAGCAGATGAGCACCACCAACGGTGGCACCGTCTCGCATAAGCGCCATCAGCGGCTCCTGAGCGGCTTTCTCACCTGTGCCAACTGCGGCGCGACGCTGGTTCTCCGGGGAGCCAACACTTACGGTTGCGCCAGTCGCCACAACCGGGGCGCGGCGGTCTGCGACACACGGGTGACGGTGAACGTCGCCGAGGCGGAGACAACCGTCCTTCAGGTCTTACAGGAAGTGCTGTTCAGCGAGGACCTGCTGGCTGATGTCACGGCAACCGTTCGGCGGCACCTTGCGGAGGCCGCACGCGAAAAGCCTCGGGGCCAAGGACGGCAGACGTCTCTTCGCGCCCGGCTGGCAGAGGTGGAAGCCACCATCGGACGCTTGACGGAGGCCATAGCACAGGGGTTGCTGGTGGAAGACCTGCGGCGGAAGGCTGCAGAAGCCCAGGCCAAGCGGGAGCTGCTGCGAGAGGAGCTGGCGCTGCAGGAGAGAGCGACTGTGCCAGCCTACTGGCTGGACGACGTGCCAGCGATTGTGCGGGCCTATGTCTCCGACCTGAGGACGCTGCTGGATGCCGGACAGGTGGAGCGGGTCAAGGCGGGTTTGGCCGCCCTCGTGAAGGGAATCGAGGTGCACGAGGTGCCACGCCCGGGTGCCAGGCGACCCGGGGCAAGATTGGTGCTCCGGGGCAATCTGGCGGGCGCCATCGCGCTCGCCAATGGAAAAGTCAAGACAGGTGGTAGCCCCGGCGGGATTCGAACCCGCGATCTTCTGGCTGAGAACCAGATATCCTAGGCCGCTAGACGACGGGGCCGCGTGGTTGCTGTGGACAACAGTCGGCGCCACGGCCGGGCGCCAGTACGCTTCATGTGATTGGCTGCCGGGCTAGGACTCGAACCTAGAACTTCCTGATCCAGAGTCAGGCGTGCTACCATTGCACCACCCGGCATCAAGCACGATTCTACCACAGCGAGGGTAGCCGGTCAACCCAGCCGCAGCTCGTTCTGGTAGCATAGCGCTTATGTCCCCATGCAACTGCAAGACGAAAACGACCCCCCTTCGCGCGGTGTTGAGTTCGGACGAGATTGCGAGACGGATCCCTCCGGGCCTACGCCGCGATGCGCAGTTGCCACCTTTGGCTTAAACGGGCCGCGGCCCAGGCCTGAGCAGACATGAGTGAGTCAGGGCAGGAGGTGAGCCAACTGTAGTCGTTCGCTCTCGGCCGTGCTTGAGTGTCGGGCAGCGAGGAAGGGAGCACTGCAAAGGCCGCCGAGAGAGCAGGTTGCCGCCCACCGGGACCGAGCTACACCGCGGGAGCGAGGGCCTCCACCGTCACGCCCACGAGCGCTCCCAGCGCCGCCCCCGCCAGCGCCAAAGCTCCGAGCGTGACGGCGAGCACGGGGCCGGTGACGGTGGCGATTCCTCCCGTCACCACCAGCTGCGTGAGCGACATGCCCGGCCCCAGGGCGGCGCCGACCTTGACGCCGGTCCACATGCCGCCGCCATAGTAGGCGGTAAGCGCGCCGACGATGGCGCCCTGCACCGCACCCGCCATGAGGCCGTAGGCGATGGAAACGACAAGCGTGGCGCCGGGGGAGATTCCCGCCGCCTCGAGGACATCCGCAGCGGCGGCGGCGAGGAAGCCGTACGCGATGCCCACCGCCGCTGCGCCCGTCAGCGCGCCCCCGACGCTCCCGCGCACGAGCAACTGGCGCCCCTTCCGCGCGGTCCCGGTGCGGGCTAACGGCACGCGGCTCGAGATCGGGTGGAGAGGATGCTGGGGGGATTGGCTCCCACCCAGCGGCCCCAGCACCCCCAGCTCGGAGACATCATCGGCATCAGCGCTCGCGCCGGCTCCCCCGCGCGAAGGCGCACCACCACCGGCCGGTGGCGGCAATTCTGCGGCCGGCGTCATCGCCAGCGGCTCGCCGCAGTTCCAACACGTCGCGCGCCCGGGCGGATTATGCTGATGACAACGCCCGCAGGTCACTGTTCAGCAGCCGATCCGGAAGGAGCGAAATGTACCATCCCCCTGCTCCCACCGCACGTCAACGCCGTCCACCCGTGCCGCGGGCGGCCCGCGATGCAGATCGGCGAGCAAAGGCTCCAGGCGCTCCCGCGGCCCCTCGGCTACGACTTCGACCGTGCCCTCGGGCGTGTTGCGCGCGCAGCCGGCAAGCCCGAGCTCGAGCGCCCGTCTCTGCACGAACGCCCGGAAGCCTACCATCTGCACCCGCCCCCGTATGATCGCATGCAGGCGCGGTTGCGCCATGGCGGCCCCCATCGGCGAGCCCGCCGCCGGCGGGCTGCGAAGCGCGCAAGCGCCGCGCGGCCAAGCCCGCGCCTTCGCGATATCATCCCTCGCCCGTCGCGGAGCGCCCATCCCATCGGCACAGGTCCAGCGCCAGCATCTCCAACGCGATGCGAGGATCGCTGATCCCGGCGCCGACGCCCTTCAGCGACAGCTCCGCAGTCAGCACCCGGCGCACCGCGTGGATCAACCGCGGCCAGGGGAATCGGCGCGCCTGCCCCAGCAGGCGGTTGACGAGCCAGCGGCGTCCGCCGAGATACTGGCGGATGTCGTTGCGCTCGGGCAGCAGGGCCTGCGCCGCCGCCGGCACCTCGGCGCCCCCCCGCCAGCCTGCGTCAAGCAGCACCCGCGCCTGCCAGATCAAGCGCAATTGACGGGCCATGAAGGCGAGGGCCGTGGTCGGCTCGACGCCCTGGTAAAGCATGAGGTCGCGCAGCGCAGCCAGCGCCCGGTCGCCGTCTCCGACCCCAATAGCGTCACCCACCGCGAAGATGTTGTCCTCCGGCGTCGGCGCCGTCGCCTCCTCAATGTGCTGGGTGGTGATTCCTTCATCCCCGACCGCCAGCAGGGAGAGCTTCTCGACCTCGCGCGAGAGCCGGCCGAGGTCGGCGCCGACGCGTTCCACCAGCATGGCTGCGGCCGCGGGTTTGATCGCCGCGCCCAGCGCGTGCGCCTCCGCCGCGACCCAGGCCGCGGCGTCGTCGCGCGTCGGGGTCTGACACTCGACGACGCTGCCCGCGTCCGCCACCGCCTCCATCAGTTCGCGACTCAAGCGCCCCGCTCTGTCGGCCCCCCGGGGGCGGTCACCGCCGTGCTGACCGCGAGTGCCTTCGACCAGGATCACGGTGGTGCTCGGGGCCACCTGGAGCCCTCGCGCCAGCTCGCGTTGCTCGCCCGCGGACAGGTTCTCGATCGACTCCACGACCACGACTCGCGTCGCGCCCAGCATCGCCGGCGTCTGCGCCCCGCGCATGACCGCGGCCGCCCGCGCGCCCTTGGCCAGCGTCATCGTCTCCACGGCGTATCCGCGATCTTCGGGCGCCACCAGGCGGTTGATGATGGCACTGCGCACGCGCAGCTTGAGCTCGTGCTCGGGCCCATGCAGCAGGCACCATTGCCCCTGTGGGTCATAGTGGTTGCGGCGGAACTCGGTTGCGGAGAGCGTGGGCATTGGGTGCTCCACGAGTGGATGTGACCTTTCATACTTCGGCCCGTGCCGCCCGCCTTCCTGCCCGCCCCACTTCACCCACGGGAACCTGCGCGGGAAGATAAGTGTCCTGCCCTCGGTGTGGACAGTGCTCAGCCCGTCTTCCGGGAACAGCCCATCGCCTCCAGCAAGCAGTTCCCACACGCGGACAGCTCTCGGCATGCCCAGAGATGCAGTTGGCGCTGTCGATTCTTTGGAAGGCCCCCCGCGTGTGCGGCGGCAATGTGGCACACCAACTCGGCCCACGGGCCGCCGACATGCTGCGCGAACGCATCCGCGACATCCATCTGGTTCAATACCAACTGTCCGCACTTCAGGAAGACAAGCGCGCGGGCGATATGGAGGAGCAAGAGTGAAGCGTGCATGAAGTCCCCGTAGCCGCGGTCCGGCCGCTCCGGCGCGGGGTCTGAGAGCGGGTACCGGATCTCTTCGTCTAACGCCGACGAGGCATCCGGCTTGGCATAGTGAATGCCTCTGAGCCAGTTGAGGGCCGGCGCCAGCACATCCCTCAACAACTCCTGCCGATCCTGCACTAACTCGATGCGCGGCCGGATATCCTCTCCCCAGAGCAGCAGGCTGTGTTCCTTCACCACCAGCCGGAGCATCGGCGTACACGGGGCCTGCAGCACATCGCCTGGGTTACCGGCGTCGTAGAATGGCCCTTCGTCCCCCATGTGCAACGGGTCGACACGGTAGCGCCCCTTCGCCAGGTACATCAGGTGTTCCACCACCGACCACAGCTTCCACCGGTGCTCCACCATGTGCCCGTCCCTGTAGATGAAGCACAGCGGCATGAAATCGTCCCAGGCGTAGCTCTCCGCGCGGAAGATCGCCCGCAGGTGCTCGCCGAACGTGATTCCGAGCACGTTGACGAGGCCATAGAGAAAGTCCGCGTGTTCCTGCGGGGCCGGCGGCTCCCGAAGCTCGACCTGAATGACCCTCGGATTCCGGATGCGCACCTTGCGTGCGCCCTCCTGCAACTCGTCTCTGACCATCGCCAACACCTCCTCCGCCAGCCGCCGCCGCGCACTTCGCAGCCGACTGCGCACTGTGTTCAGAGGCACTTCGAGAAGTGCGGCAACCTCAGCATGCGAGAGACCGCCGATGTAGAACAGCGCCGTGGTAACCCGCGTCTTTTCGGGGAGTCGCCCGAGCGCGTCCGCGACCGCGACCCGCGTCAGGCTCCGTACCGCGTCATCGGGCGCCGCGACATCGTCCCTTAACTCCGCCGTCGGCGGCCGTCGCAACATCCCCATGCACACATTGGCCGCGATTCTCCGCAGCCATGCGCCGAGCTTCTCGGGCTCCCGGAGTTGCTGTAGCCGCAAGTATGCCTGGACGAATGTCTCCTGCGCCGCGTCCTGCACGTCATCCCAGTCGCGCAGGTAGCTGTACG
>Ga0307378_10008493_pt1 | contig 13642 bp, 16 predicted proteins | sample UN1MG_FD_202238 | JGI IMG/M metagenome (GOLD analysis project Ga0307378, IMG submission 202238) | Soil microbial communities from Risofladan, Vaasa, Finland - UN-1 | ecosystem: Environmental > Terrestrial > Soil > Coastal area > Acid sulfate soil | place: Finland: Risofladan, Vaasa | collected... | reverse complement strand
CTAATACAGGAGAAAGAATTTCATTAATTCTAGATTTGCTTCTAACATCGCTTGCATTAAGGCCAATCAAATCATATCCGAATTGTTTTGCAGTAAGATAGGCAATTGTAGTTTTTCCGATGCCTGGTGGACCGGTTAAAAGTAGAGGTTTTGTTCCTTTTTTCCATTTTATAAACCACTGAACTATCGCTGCTCTTGATTCCTCATTTCCAACCATATCAGAGATATTCTGAGGTCTATGTTTTTCTGACCACATCAAAATTATCACTTTGGAAGTTTTGATTCAAATTCAGACCATTTGTTGGCTTTTTGTAATTTGTTGTACCAAAATTGATTATAATGTTCTACTGTCAAGAATAAAAATTCTAAAAATTCTTTATGAGAAAATTTCTCTGGAAGTAACTCTAAAGCAAGACGAGCATCTTGTAAATATAAATTACTTTTTTCCAGTGTTATTTCAAATCCTTTTTTGACATCATTAGCCAATAGAGAATAATATAATGGCCATGAAGGTATTTTTACAAATCCATTTTTTATAGAATCTTCAATTTCATTTCCACACCCAACTCCTTCTGCAGCTCTTGCCATCCCTAAATAGAAAATTTCTCCTAGTGGTCGTTCTCCAAGAGCCATGTTTCTTCCGGCAGTTCCCATTACAGATCTGTATTTTTTGTAAGACAGGGTCATTTCTTCCTCAGTAATCCGCGTTGGTTTTGATTTTAATTCTTCATCAAGGTATTGCCCAATTCGTGCCTCTTTGAATCCCTCCTCAAATTCATTTAGAACTGTATCACCACCTTTAGAAATTTTATCCCTAGCTAATTTCAAAATGTATGGGTTCATCAACTTGTAATCATCAAGATATTCCAAATCCTCATCTTTGTCTACAATTCTATCCATTGGTTCACTGAGGTCAATTGCCAAGATATGACCTTCTACAATATCTTGTTTTAGTTGAGCATTTTTGTTTCCAAAATATTCAGAAGCTCCATCAAATAAGGCATTAAAGACAGGAAATGTCATTTTTACGAAATTTGAATTGAGAATTCGACCAACTCTGTCTCGAATCACTTCTATATTGTCTAGTTTAGACCGTATCGAATCAATTTCAGAAGATTGTAGAATAATTTCATTTGAACCTACTTCGTCACCAAAAGCTTGTTGGGTGGAATTTGGAGAAGAATCAGATTTAATTTCTTTGTATAGGTCTTGAGCAAATCTTTCTGCAAAATTTGGAAATTCTTTTTCCGTCTCTTCTTTGTAATGATTGAATAATTTGTAACCTTTTGATTTGAATAAGGCCTGTTTCATTATTTGTTTTCCAGGTTTGGTGCTCATCAAAGCTTCTTTACTAATCACTGATTGATCTTTGCCACTCACAACGGTCAACTCCTATATTGTTATTTATTCTTTCAAATAAAAAAAACTTCCTTCACTTAAATTACGATGAGGGAAACTTTGGTTAATGGAAGTAATCGATATTCTTCGTAATGTTTCAAAAAAAATTTACGAAAATGTAAAAGATATAGCTGGAACCGAAGATGCTGCTGGTGATTTTGGAAAAGGTGCAGGAGGAGACATTTCTCGCAACATTGACATTATTGCGGAAAAAACTGTCTTGGACTATCTTAAAGAGATTAATTTTGAATGCGTTGTTTTAGGCGAAGAATGTGGAAGGGTTGTGTTATCTGAAAATCCAAAAGGATTTGTTATTATGGATGCTATTGATGGGTCTGCCAATTCTGTAAGAGGGGTTCCATTTTTTTGCAGCTCTCTTGCGTTTGCTACTGAAAACAGACTAAGTTCCATCACAGATGGAGTAATAACAAATTTGTCAAACGGTGAGATGTATTGGGCCTCAAAAGATAAAGGTGCTTTTTTGGATCAATCAGAAATTCATGTTCATAATAAAGATCCCATCTACAAAATTATAGGAATTAATATTTCTGGAGCCAAGCCAGAATTGATGAGAAAACTATTTCCAATTTTTGAGAAACATAATCACACTAGACACTTTGGTGCTAATGCCCTTGAAATGGCAATGTTTGCAAGAGGATTGATGGATATTTTTATCGATTTAAGAAAGAAAATTCGTATTCAAGATATTGCAGCAGGTTATTTAATTGTAAAAGAGGCAGGCGGATTGCTTTTAGATGAAAACTTTGTTCCGCTTGATGCAGATCTTAGTTATGATACCAGAGTATCCTTTATTGCCGCAGCAAATCAAAAAATTCTGGATGATATATTTTCAGAGATAAAGTAAATTAATCATTTTCTGATGACATTTGTTAAACCAGTATGAAAGGAATCTGACTGACATGAGACTAAATAATTTAATGTTATTGTAGTTTTATGAGTCAATTTCTTGAATGTCCAAAATGTGAAAAATACAAAATTGGTATTCCCTTAAGAATAGAAGGCGACTCTAGAATTTGCCCAGTATGTGAATCAATTTTTCAAACAAATTCATAGTGAAAATTATCCTAAATTTGTTAGTTAATATAATCTTGAAAATGATCTCTAATTTCTTGTTCCCTTATCCGCATGAGTTTGATAGGCAAAAAATAGAAAGGCTATGAGTCATAAAATATTCTTATTCTAGAGAATTAGAACAAGTTATTGGAAAAATTAGAAAGAGCTAATTAGTCTTCTCTAATTTTCAAATGGTTTAAATGGAATTTTTTTGTTCTAGAATCTAATGAGAACTGACTCGTGTAGAAAATGTGGAGAAACATTAAGTGTATTGGAAAAATGTAACATATGCGAAAATCCATCCATTTTTGAATGTAAAAATTGTGAACTACAAACAGAAAAACAATTTCATCGTAATTGCATTATAGCTTAAATTTTTGTCAATAAGAAGAAGAGATTATTTTGTTACTAAAAGTCAACAAACACGTTTACAATTTAATCAACAAATCAGCTAAGAGTTATCCACCAATTTTTTGAACCCTTTTAATTAAATGTGAATATCTTAGGAAAAAAAGATTTGAGATATCCAAAAAAATTTGTTTAGCGTTTTTGTGTTAAGGTTTTTCTAGCGGTTTTGCAGATTTCCATAGAATTCTGCATAGATTATCAATGTTGTTGACCATACCTTGTGCGTTTGTTAATAATGAAATATCCATCTCAGAATTGGTATCTTTTTGACTAGAATCTGACATTATCATTTGTTTGTCTTTTTGAACTACAATTCTTCCTTTTGATGAAAGCTTGCACACTCTAGTTTCAGTTGCATCGAATCTTTTTACAAATGATATGTTTTCTTTATCCTCAATTTCAACTAATAGATTTACCTTTCCTCCCTTCTTCTCACAGATTTTGATTTTTTCTGGAATTAAGGTGTGGTACATTTTTGCAATATCCTCTACTGTTGTTGCAATGAATACTGTTTCAAAACAATTTTCAATCATTTGGGCAATGTCTGAGTATATGTGGGTTCTTCCTTGAATTATTCTAAGAGTGGGTGCGTTTATTCCTTGACTGGGGCAATATCTTATACTTGAAATTTTTTCAATAATTTCTTTTTGTGTTTTTTTAATTTTGATAATCTCTCCTTCTTTTTTCTCGAGTGTAAGATTAAATGCGTTTTCTGGTTCTACAGGCATACACAATTTAGGGCTAGAAAATGAAGTTGAAATAATATTTTTATCAACGAGTTTGTCTACAGATCTATACGTTATTGCCCTGTCAATATTTAGATCTTTAGCTAATGCACTTGCTGTAATTGGTCCTGTTCTTAAAAGAGTCAAATAAATTTTTGATTCTAATTCATCAAAATCCAAAGTTTCTTGTAATTCGAGGGCAAGTGTTTCCACCTGACTGGACATTGACATCAATTTTATTTTCCTCCAAAATTATTTTTAAACTGAATTTTGATTGTATGCCATAAATTATCAATTTCACATTGAGGGCATTTTCCATATTCAATTGGAAAAATAACTTTGCAATGAACACATTCTATAGTAGATTTGGAATATAGTAATCCTCTGTCATTTACCTGTTGTATCAATTTTTTTGCGTTGGTTGATTCGGTATTATTCATAATAAATTTCACCATTTTTTTTTGAAATGACCCGATTCTTGAATTGTCCTTGATTTAATCCAAAGTTTTTCATAAAATGAATTATCTCCCGGTATTCAGCAACATGGTTTAATTGAATTATCGCCCAATTCATCATAAATCATAATATGATATGATGTTACTTAAGGCACTTCTTTTGTAATATCATTTGTTTACATTTAATTTAAAATTCAAGCACAATGTTTTACATGTAAAATAATTTTGTTACACCATAAAATTCGAAAACAAGATATCAATTTATCCTTCAAAAAAAATTAAATCCGTTATACGGGCTTGAAGATATAACCCAACCGCTTAAGATTTAGATGCAGACCTTTAACGAACAACTTTTAAACTCTAATTTTAAAAAATTGAATATATTGAAAGATATACCAAGAAAACATCTCATTGCAATTTCTTTAACAAGTATTATCTCGTTTATGGCATTTTCTAGTGAAGCATCTGCTCATTATGGTGACCAGTTATCAGGTTATGGTACTGCAGAAATAGATGGTGTTCGTTCCGCTGGAGAATGGGATGATGCGTATGTGATTTCGGTTTTTGGAGGAAAATCTGATGGTAGTAGTTTACTTTTAATGAATGATGAGGACAATTTGTATATCGGATTAATTGTAATCGACAACATTCTGACACCTGATGATCAATTGGGGGTAATGTTTGATAATTTACATAATGGTGTTTTTGACCTTAACGATGACTCAGGAGGTTTTTCAGGCCTTGGAGATGTTAGTGACGGTTACTTTAATGGAACAAATTGGATTGTAGATTCTAGTACACATGGAGTAGGAGCCGCACAAAATGATGGAACTAAAAATTTTATGGAATATTCCAAGCCCCTCAATTCTGAGGATGTAAATGACTTTAATCTCTCAATTGGAGATACTATTGGATTTTGCCTCACCTATGTTAGAGATGGAATTGCTACTGACAGTACTCAATATGGACCAGCTTGTAGGCTCTTGACCAATGAACAGAATTTTTACGGGGATTTTCTTTTAGTTCCCTTTTCACTTTCCTGGCATGGTTTAATGGCAATGGAGGCAGATAAGAGAAATGTAGAGAATGGGGAGACTATCAATTATGAAGTATATCTTTATGGAGATGATCTATTAGATGAGGAACCAGTTTACATAACTATCTATGATCTAGAAACTAGGACGGTAATTTTGGAGCAAAGTTTGATCCCGAATTCTTCATCCGTTGATTATTTTGATACCACAGCATGGCTTTCTACATTTAAAGTTGATACGTCCCAGAATAGTTTCAAGGATGATATGACATATGTTGTTGAAGGAAAGTATAACGATAAATCCACCAAACTTAATTTTTATATCAAACCCGATGTTAAGGCAGATTTGGAAGAAAAAGCCTCAGATGCAGGTAAGGCAATAGTAGAGGCTGGAACTGAAACGGGTGAATTAGTTGTGGAGGCTGGGAAAGAAGCTGGTAAAGTAATTGTAGATGTTGGAGAAGAAGCTGTTGAAAAAGGGACAGAGATTGGTCAATCAGCGATTGAAAAAGGCAAGGAAGTAGAAAAAATTGTAGATGAGAGAAGAGTAGAAGTTAAAGATGCAGTTGAACAAAAGGGTTCAGAGGTAATTCAAGAAATTGAAGACACTGCTGGGGGAGGTTGCCTTATAGCCACTGCAGCATTTGATTCAGAGCTTTCACCACAAGTACAACAACTCCGAGAATTACGAGACAATAAACTACTACAAACAAAAACAGGAACTTCATTTATGAATGGATTCAATGATTTCTACTATTCATTTAGTCCACATATTGCAGATTATGAGCGTAAAAATCCAATATTCAAAGAAGTAGTAAAAATTGTAATTACACCTGGGATTAGTTCGCTCTCCATTCTGAACCATGTTGATATGAATTCAGAATCTAAAGTTTTAGGATATGGAATTAGTTTGATACTTTTGAACATTGGAATGTATCTTGGTGTTCCAGCAATAGTTGTTTGGAAGATTGGGAGACGAATATAAATTTCATCCTTCCCAAAAGTAATTTCATCTAGTTAACGTGATTTCTTATTTTTGTGGAGGTGGTATTTGCATATGGTGTATTTTTTCAGGTTGGATTTTTAAAATTATCCTCTGCTCATCTGGAGAACGAAGAGGATATTTATCCACACCTAAATATTTCTTGGCTAGTTTGTCTATATGCTCATCGGCTCCTTCTTCTGTAAGTTCTGTTACTTTGCCTCGTATTGATACCATATTGTAAGGATTTTCCTGATCATAAATTGAAAGAGCAATACGATTATCTCGTCTGATATTTTTTTCCTTCACCCGTCCTCCTGCAGTGTTTATCAAAATGGTGTTTTCATCCAGGTCAACCCAAGTAGTAGCGACATGAGGAGAACCATCATTCATTAATGTAGCAAAAGAGGCAAAGTTTTTTCCTTGAATTAATTTTGCAATCTCTGGTGTGATTGTCGTTTGACTCATGAGTAAATCAAGTAAACCCTCAATTTTAGGATAGTGCTTGATTTTTTATGGCACCATTAAAACATAGAGAATTCAAGTTCAATTGACTAGTACTTGAATTTAGCTTGCCAATTGTTTAAACCATCTTTCAATAAATCAAACAAGGGAAAAGTTGGACAATATTTATCTCCCGGACCAAAGTCATCATGACCAACCCTGGTTATCTTGCTGCCCTCTTTGTTGAAGACTGATACTCCGGGTTGTGGCATTCCATCTTTTTCAAATCCCATATCTTTTGCAAAAGATGTTCCCCTAGTCGAGACCATTTGAAATTTCCATCCCCTAGAGATGGCAAATTCACTTTGAGTGGAAGGCTCATCAGGAGATGACACAACAAATGCTGAACGGTCTTTCAAATGAGGCAACAGACCATTAAAACCATCTGCCCACATTGTACAATAAGCACAACTAGTGCCCATGTTATGTACAAGAATTAGATCGTTTTTTTGTCCAAATAGTTGAGAGAGATTAATTTTTTGATTATCAGAATCTAAAAGTCCATAGTCATTTACTAATTCTGAAAGTTTTTTTGAAATTTTTGACACTGTTTAGAAGAAATTTTTAGGGTATTTTAAGGAACAAATTCTTTTACAATTTATTCTGATTCAAATTAATGGACTAGTTTTTCGATCACAAAATAAAATTGCAGGTAGGCATTTGAACCAAATTGATGGCGCCCTCGGCGGGATTTGAACACGCGTCTCAGCCGTGACAGGGCCGAATTCTAGACCGGGCTATACTACAAGGGCACGATTTCTTTTCAACAAAATCCTAGATTAAAAGTTTCTGGCACAACAAAAAAATTTGTAAAAGACTAAATTATACACGCTAAGCAAATTTCTTTGTGGGTCTATGGCGCAGCCAGGTAGCGCACCGGACTTTTAATCCGGTTGTCGAGGGTCCGAATCCCTCTAGACCCGCTATCACCTAGGTTCTATTTTCAAATTTAAATTTCTTTGAATATCATTGAAATTCTAAATTATCCATTGTTAATTCAATTAGATTCATATCAAGATGGATGAAAAAAGAAAGATCTTGTAAAGGGTTTGAATGCTAAAATCCCAATAATTTGTAGCATGAATTAACCTGAAAATCATTTTTTCAAGATTATCTTGGAAAATAAAACATGACGGTAACACCAAACAAAACTACAACTGAACCAATTATTTCAAATCTGTCAGGCTTTTTTTTATCCACATAATACCCCCAAATTATTGAAAACACAACAAAAATTCCTCCATAAGCTGCATAGACCTTGCCAAAATCTTCAGGCTGTAAGGTCATTATAATTCCGTATGAAAATAAAATCAACGCTCCAACCAACCCAAATAACTTTCCTTTATGAATACGAAGCCATTTCCATACAAGATAACCCCCACCGATTTCTAACAGTGCTGCAAAAAAGAACAGACCTAGAGTCGAAAGAACTACTTCCAAAATTTCTCACCTTTTCTTGGATAATAGAAAATTATCAAAACACCAATTACTGCAATTATAGTCCCAATAATGTCATAGTTGTCTGGCTTTACTCCATCAATTAGCCACCCCCAAAATACAGCCATTACAATAAAAACACCTCCATAAGCTGCATAGACTCTATGAAAATGAGTTTTCTGAAATGTCGGAACTATTCCATACAAGAATAATACAAATCCACCAACGGCACCTAAAACCCAACTAAAGTCTTCACGTAACCACAACCATACCAGATATCCCCCACCGATTTCACAAAGACCTGCAATAAAGAAAAGCAAAATAGAGTATCCAATTTGGCTAGCTTTTTGTGACAATCGTTTCTTAATTTTCTTATTTGATATATAATAAATTGAGATTAATTGATTTTGGTTGGGACATATTATAGAAATCGTAGCTAAAAATCAATTTCGATAATCTTATATTGCAAACTTAAACTACAATTATTGAAAACATACTCATGGTTCAAAAAATTAATAATATTCTTGTTCCCTTGGACGGATCTAAAGATTCTATAAGAGGTCTGGACAAAGCTATTTCCATTGCAAAACAATCTGACGGAGTAATTACAGGTATTAACGTTGTAACTGTAGCTCCAACTCTTGCCTCCTCAGTAATAAATTATAAAAAGTTCTTAACAAAAAAAGCAGAAGAGATGTTAGACTCGGCAAAAAAAAATTGTGAAAAACAAGATGTGAAATTTTCATCTAAAATTCTATATGGAAGCCCAGCATCGAAAATTGCCGAATTTGCTGAAAAAGAAAAATTTGATGTGGTTGTTGTTGGTTCAAGAGGTATTGGGGGCATCAAAGGGGCTATTCTTGGGAGCGTCGCAAATACAATCGTGCACAAATCAAAAGTTTCAGTTTTAATTGTAAAGTAACCAATAAATTATCACATAAATTGGGTTAGTTAAATAAAAATAATTTGTTTTCTAATCCAATTGTAAATATAATATTAATGCCTATAATGAAAGTTATGCCAGCTATTGCATATCTTAGATACTTTGCTCCGGAACTTAATTTTGATATTAAAATAAATGGTAATCCTAGAATTCCACTTGCCACCGTCATTCCAATTATGCTGCCGATTCCAAATAAAATTAAAAAGTACATCATCATATCAAACCCGCTTATAGTAGATGCAGTTAGTGCTACAAGGCTTCCACTGCCAGCAATACCATGAATACAGCCAATTAGATATGATTTATGACCATGTTTGTGACTTACATTATGACTGTGAGGATGGGTATGAGCAATTCCGTTTGAGTGTTCATGAGGATGAATATGTTTTGGCTTTAAGATGCTTCGATTTGTAACTGTTAAAATTCCTAAAATAACCAACATAAATCCAACAAGAATTTCAGCACTCACAAAGAAATTATCTGGTATATTTAATGACAAACCAGCAATCAATAAGCCAATTAGAATTATGCTGGATGTGTGTCCCAGTCCCCAAAATGCACCTCTTAAAGAGCTGTTTATAGTCAGACTCCTTAGGCCCAGTTTTTTTGAAATGGTAGTATTATTTTTATTTAATAATTGGGTGGAAACTGCACTTAGATGATCAGGCTCAAAAGCATGTAACAATCCAATCATTAATCCTGCCATTATAATTAACAAAGGATTGTTGGCTTGTAGCATTCCAATTAATAAATCAAACAATTATCTCACCATTCCTATGCCATTTTTTCCAGTTCATGAAAAAAATATTGATTTATGCAAATTGGTGTTGTAATAGATATGAGTTCACTTTGATTATCCTTTGATAAAATCGTAAAAGTTAATCTCCTCAAGCTTTCTGGTACTCCAATCATAACTTGATTTGGTAAAAGAAGTTCTCTGAGGTGTTTTGTTATTACGGTAATGGTTTTACCTTCATTTAATGAATTTATTATATATGTAACAAAGAACCACAACGTTTCATTTACGTTTAATTTCATATTGTTTTCAAGACGCTTTTGGATTAATTTAGTAGATTCCAGGAAGATTAATTCATCTGATTTGGTATAATGAAATATTTTGGTAAGTGGTTTGATATCAGGATCGCCCTCTACCAACACTTCAATTTTCATTAATCTCTCTTTGGAATTTTAGCAGCTGGGTTTCCAAAATTGTATGTATGTCCAGTACCACGATAACTGTTTGGCCTTACTGGATCTCCTCCCTCCAAACCTCTCTTTGTTAATGACAATCCAGCTAACAGCTCAATGACTAATCGTTGTCCCAATCCAGACGTGATGCCTCCGTTGTAAGAGCTTTGATCACTTACATCATATGTAGGAGCAATTTCTACCAAATCCATTGCAAACCTGTCAGGATCAAATGATTTTGATAATAGACGTATCATTCTAATTCCTTCTCGCGAGGTAAGTCCGTTTGGTTCAGGTTCACCAGTACCTGGTGCATAAGCAGGATCAAACGAATCTATATCCCAGCTAAGATATACACCATCGGTCCCATCATTTGCCCTATCTGCTATTTCCTTTGCAATTAAATCAATTCCTAGTTCTTCAACATCAAGCATTGTAAACCATTGGAAATCTTGATCTGCCATCCATTTGTACAAATCAGGTCCCGGCCAATAACCTCGTGGACCTACAAGTGAATAATTTCTTCCCTTTAAGCAACCCATCTCCATAATTCTTCTAATGTGTGCTCCATGGTCATACTTGTAGCCAGTTAGCCCCTGTGCAGCACAATCTGCGTGCGTGTCAAAATGAATCATACCTATGTTTTTGTATTTTTTAGCAAAAGCTCTGACATTTGCATAAGTAATAGAGTGGTCCCCTCCAAGCATTACAGGAATACCATCTGCCTCTAGCACTTCCTTGACTTTAAGGGTCATTCTCTTGTGAGATTCAATTACATCTCCTGGTGAAACGTGAACATCACCATAATCTACGGTTCGAAAAGTTCCAAATGGGTCTGCACCAGTTTCAATATTAAATCGCTCGTAAGGTGGAGATGGGATTGTTGAAGCAGCTCTAATTGCTCTTGGTCCATATCTTGCCCCAGGGCGAATAGTTGTACCAAAGTCAAATGGTTCTCCTATAATTGCAACATCAGGTTTAGCTTCAAGTAATGCTTTATGGGACTGTATCCATGGAAGGTGCAAGAAAGTATTGATCCCAACAAATGGTGCAACATCTGCACCTCTAAAATCATCACCATAAAATTCCATGCCCATTTAAATCGAATTTAGTATGCAAAATTAATAATTAAAGATTTCAAGTAAAGTACGTTTTCTATTTTTTAACAATTGATAACTAGCACAAAACAAAAAAACCAAAGTATATGTAATATACGATTTAACTATAAAAATAATATTTGGACTAAAATACATATGATTTTAAAAAATTCTAAAAATGCATGGTATTATTTGAATCAAGGTTTAACATCAGTTTATTACAATGATTTTAAAAAAGCTGTTTCAAAATTTAACAAAGCTAGTTCTCTGGAACCTGAAAATATTGTAATACAACTTCATAAAGGTACGACGTTACATAAAATGGAAGATTACCAAAAAGCAATAATTTGTTTTGACCAGGTCCTATCTGTAGATCCAAAAAATCTAGATGCTTTGTTTAACAAGGGTCATGCACTACAAAAAATTGGAAAATATGAAGATGCAATTTCTTTTTTTAAAAAATCCCTTGACATTGATTCAAACTATATAGATTCTTTAACAGCTATGGGGTTATGTTTGAGTAATTTAGGCCGCAATAAGGAAGCCCTTGAAATAACGGATAAAGTTTTGCTAATTAATTCAAAACATTCTGCAGCCCTTTACAACAAAAGTCTAATTTTGGGAAGATTAGAACGAAATTCTGAGGCCGTATCTTTCTTAACCAAGGCTATAGATGAAGATTCTAGGCAATCCAATATTCTATATGAAAAAGGGCAAAAACTCACAAAGCAGAAAAAGCATGAGGAGGCCATAAAATTCTATACCAAAGCCCTAGAGATCGATAATAAAAACACCAAAGCACTTGTGGCCAAGGGTTGGACACTAGATTTTGCTGGATTTGGGAATAAAGATATTTTTGTATTTTATGATAAGGCCATAAAAATTGACCAAAAATGCACTGAGGCTTTTATGAATAAAGGACTGGTGTTGGACAGAACAGGCCTATATAAAAAAGCCATTGAATGTTTTGATAAAATCTTAGAATATGATCCCAATTCTGTTAGAGCGCTTTATAGTAAAGGAATATCCCTCTCTTCGTTGAAAAAGTTTGGGGAGGCGAGGTTCTATTGTGAATGTGCAATAGAGCTTGAACCTAAGAACGTTTTTGCATTATGTAGTATGGTATGGTTTCTAGAACACTCAAAAAAATACAATGAGGCGCTTTTATACTGTGAAAAAGCATTGAAAATTGATCCCAGTTACGTGTATGCAATAAGCTATAAAGGAAAATTACTTTTATCATTAAAAAAATATGAAGAATCTATAAAATGGTATAGTAAAGCATTAGAACTTGATCCTGATAATCAAACTATAATTTATCACAAAAATAAAGCCGAAGTGGATTTACAGAAAATAAAAAAAGAATCCTTTATAAAAAAACTTTCAAAATTATGATATTTTCATTTTAAAAAAACTAAATTTTAAATATTTTTATATTTGCTCTGTGTAAATTATATTAATGGAAAAAGTAAGCACACCAGAAGATATCCAAAGAGAATCTAGCAGAGTGATTAGTGCACTTTATGGGGATGTGAGTGACTTTAGAATCAATGAAACATTTGAAATTCCTGAAAAAGGACCAAGAGAAGCGTGGGACGTTCAAGTTAATTTCATGAAATATTCTTTGAAATATACTGTAGACCTTGAAATCCAAGAAAAAGATGGCGAAGTCACTAATGCACGATTAATTGATACTATGACGCCACTCTAATTTTTTTATTTTTTAAAAATCAGATAATTATAAATCGAAATTAAATTGTTAGGATTTCTTTTGCTGCTTTAATTTTTACAAACAATTCATTAATGTAGCCATCAACAAATTGTTCAAAGCTTGTAAATTCCTGAGAATTTTCTTTCTTTTTTTGATACTCTTTTTGAAGACATCTAAAATCCGATTCTCTTAGAGAGATAGCGTGTTTATTTGCATCATATTTTGATTCAAGTATGTTAATAATAAAATAACTCACAAATTTTGTAAAACATTTTGCCCTGTATTTTTCTTTATATTCATCACCAAGTATTTTTTGATTATCCTCTAGCCAACGTTGAACATCATCTCTAATTGTTATAGTGTTGTAATGTCCAGAAAGATCTAACTTTATGTCATGAGATTCTACAGAGTAATATCCTCTCTTAATTTCATTCATCATAATGATCAACGTGCTAGGTAAAAACATCCCAGGATAATTCTTATCGGTTACCTCTTTCAATCTATTTGTAATTATGGGTTTAATTCCAACTGTAGAATACCCCTTGCCCGGCACATGAAAAAGTTTGAATTTGTTGCTTATATTAATTTCTTAATTTTTTATTTAAATCACTTTTTTTTGAGTTCTTTTATTAATCGAATAAATACCCAAAATGATCCCATTGCCACAATTCCGATACCAAGACCAGA
>Ga0307378_10008489_pt1 | contig 13647 bp, 10 predicted proteins | sample UN1MG_FD_202238 | JGI IMG/M metagenome (GOLD analysis project Ga0307378, IMG submission 202238) | Soil microbial communities from Risofladan, Vaasa, Finland - UN-1 | ecosystem: Environmental > Terrestrial > Soil > Coastal area > Acid sulfate soil | place: Finland: Risofladan, Vaasa | collected... | reverse complement strand
CGAGCGCCTGACTTCGGAGGTGACGTAGGTCCCCCACTGCGCGACATGGAGCGGCTCCGTCTTCACCAGGCAGACGTGCCGGTAGATGCCAGCCCCCTCGTGAGACCACAACTCGAATCCGCCGGCATCCGCACGAACCACGAGCACATTCGTGCCACCATAATTGATGTAGTCAGTAACATCGAATCCGAAGCTCGTGTATCCGCTCTGGTGCTGGCATACCGGATGACCGTTCAGCCAGATCTCGCAGTTTCGGTACACGCCATCGAACTCGAGCTCGATCCTCCTGCCCAGATCTCCCTGGGGGACCTGAAAGGTCTTGCGATACCAGCCGATGGAGTTCTCAGGGTAGTCACGGCCGATCCTCTTGTAGGCGTGTGACCTGTCTGCCCCTTGATCGTGCCCTAGTGCCACGACCCAGTCGTGAGGCACGTCCACGCTCCGCCACTCGGTGTCATCGAAGTCGGGGTGTGCCGGACCCGTGGGGTCGCCGGTCTTCGTGTAGCGTGGGAAGTAGTCGAAGTCCTTCCCCTTGTCGGAGGCATGTCCCAGACTGAACCTCCAGTCGAAGTCCATCTTCAGACGCTCACGCACAACGGCCTCCTGTGTCGCCGTGTTGGAAACTCGCCGGCGGCAGGTTTCCTCGACCTCGCGCCGCCCACCTTCAACGACCGTATCGCCCCAAGCGGCGACCTCGCCCCTGGGTCGCAGGTACGAGACAGCCATTGCTTTGGCGTTCGGGTGGAGGCGCGACCTTCGGCAGCGCTCGCATGCCCCTGGCACACGCCCGCCGAAGGGATGCCCGCAAAGTGGTCAAATAGTAACAGTGTGCGTCTGTAGAAGCGGAGGAAGGCAATGGATCTGTACGTATCGCCGCGTGGGCACGACAGAGAATGGTCGGGGCGACTCCCTGAACCCAACGCCGGCAGGACTGACGGTCCACTGGCGACGATCGCTGGGGCTCGGGATGTCATCAGAGCGCTCAGGGGCTCGGGACGACTGCCGACATACTCAGGAAACGCTCCGAGCGCGGTTGGTTCGTTCGGGGATTTCCCGATAACAGTATCGGTTCGGGATGGACGCTACCCCGTGACTGAGCCCATTGTCTTCGGCCCCGAGGATTCGGCCCCGGTAACGTTCGCGGCTTACCCCGGTGAACGGCCGATCATCAACGGAGGCATACCCGTCACCGGGTGGAGGGCAGAAAAGGACGTGTGGATCGCGGACATCCCCGGGGTCGCCGAGGGGGAATGGTGCTTCCGACAGCTCTTCGTGAATGGCGAGAGACGCCCGCGTGCCCGACTGCCCAAGGAGGGCTTCTACCAGATACAGGATGCCGAGCACGTAGATGCCCGGCACACCACGATTCGATGCTCTCCTGGCGAAGTCACGGCGTGGAGGAACCTGACCGATGTCGAGTTGGTCGCTCTCCACGTCTGGATCGAGGAACGCATGCCCGTCGTGTCGATCGACGAGGAGCGCAACACGGTGACGCTGTCCCGGCCGCTGGGGCGTGCGTGGAGCCGTGGCGGATGGGGATGGGCGGGAGGGGGTCTGCCAGAGGCTCGATACTACGTGGAGAACGTCTTCGAGGCATTGACCGAGCCCGGAGAGTGGTATCTCGATCGCCCGACAGGGAAATTGTACTACCTTCCGATGCCGGGAGAGGAGCCGGAGAAGGTCGAGGTCTTTGCGCCCAGGGCGAAGCAGCTGCTGAGGCTGGAGGGGAAGCCGGACGACGAGCAGTGGGTCGAATTCCTGCGGTTCGAGGGCCTCACATTCCAACACACTGACTATGACTATCAGCCCTATGTTCCCTATCAGGCAGCCTTCAATGTGCCTGGTGCGATCCACCTGGAGGGCGCCCGAGGCTGCGCCATCGAGAACTGCACGATCGAGCACGTTGGCGGCTACGGCGTCGATCTCCTGGACGGCTGTCTGGGCGATGCAGTTGTGGGCTGCGAGATCCGCGACACCGGCGCCGGGGCGGTGAAGATGAACGGCTCGGACGTCGAGGGACCGCGGGCGAGACGGACCGGCAACATCCGGATCACAGACTGCCACCTCCATCACGGCGGCCGGGTCTTCCACAGCGCCATCGGCATTCTCTCCATGCACTCCTTCGGCAACGAGTTCTCCCACAACGACATCCACGACTTCTACTACACGGGGATCAGCTGCGGCTGGCACTGGGCCTACACGGACAACGTGTCCAAGGACAACCACATCGAGAAGAACCACATCCACCATATCGGGTACGGCCGCTTCGTCCTGAACGACATGGGAGGCATCTATCTCCTGGGGGTACAGCCCGGCACAGTGATCAGGGGAAACGTTATCCACGATGTTGCGAAGCACAAGTACGGAGGCTGGGGCATCTACCCCGATGAGGGCAGCTCGCACATGCTCATCGAGAACAACATCACCTACAACACGCAGACCCCCGGGTTCTTCCAGCACTTCGGGCGAGAGAACATGGTCCGCAATAACATCTTCGCCTTCGGACGAGAGGGCCAGGTCGGCCTTGGCCGCGCCGACGACCACGTTGCCTTCGTCTTCGTGAGGAACGTAGTCGTCGCCGAGAGTGAGGCACTTTTCCTGAACGACTACGCCGCTCCGCTCGACAAGCCGAATTTCATCAGTGACATGAACGTGTTCTGGAACGTGTCCGGCAAGGAGTTCAAGAGCGGGAAGCTCGAGGAGAACGAGAGCGGCGACAAGGTGCTCACAGACGCCATCACCATGGAGGAATGGCAGGCACTGGGCCAGGATCGCAACTCCATCATAGCCGACCCGCGCTTCAGGGATCTGGCAAACTTCGACTTCACGTTGATGGAGGACTCACCGGCCCTCGATTTGGGCTTCAAGCCGATCGATACCTCCGATGTCGGCCCGCGTCAGCGCGAGAAGCGAGACTGACCGCGGCGTCCGGACCCGGCATGCTATCTGACCCGCCGGAGCGACCTGACCTCCGTCTTCAGGGCGATAACGGTGTCACTTTCGTCGGGCGCCTTGCCCGGCAGATCGTACAGGATCAGCCGATCGCGATCTTGCGCCACGCCTGTTTTCCGGCCCGTCGCGAGGAAATGAGCCGAGCTGACTCTCGGACTGACACCCGGCAGGCAGATTTGCTCTCCGGGCCAGTTGAAGACGTGCAGGTAGACCACGTTCCCCCGTGCCGAGGCCACGCCCACGTGTTGCGGATCGAACCCGGTCCGCGCGGCGCCATGGATCGCTTCACCGTTCGCCTTCATCCAAGCGCCGATCTCTTTCAGACGCTTCACCGCGGCGGCCGGAATCGCTCCGTCAGGCCGAGGGCCTACGTCCAGGAGGTAGTTGCCGCCACCGGCGGCGCACGTGGCGAGGTTGTGGATCAGCTCTGTTCTGCTCTTCCAGTTTCGGTCCTGCGCGCGGTAGTACCAGTTGTCGTTCATCGTCATGCACGACTCCCAGGAGCGGCCCGGGGCCGAGGCCGTGATGTGCTGCTCCGGGGTGTCGAAGTCCCCGACGGGGCCGCCGCGCTTGTTGATGAGAATGTGTGGCTGAAGTCTCCTGACCTCTCTGTTGAGCGCTCTCACACGCCACACGTCGCTCGGCGACACGTGCCACCACTCAGCCACATCTGTCGCCCAGGGCACCCAACCGCCGTCATACCAGAGGATGTCGATTCTCCCGTATTGCGTGCACAGCTCTCGCACTTGCGCGTGGGCATAACGTACACACTCCTGCCAACCCTCGGGGTCCTTCTCCGGCCCCTTGAAGTACCCGGGGAACCGCCAGTCAAGCAGGGAGTAGTAGAACCCGATCTTCATCCCGCCGCGTCGACAAGCGCGCACGAAGTCGGCCACGAAATCCCGTCCTGCGGCGGTCTTCACAGAGGTGAAATCAGACACCTTGCTGTCGAAGATGCAGAAGCCGTTGTGGCCCCTCGTGGTCAGGACTATGTACTTCATCCCGGCCTCTTTCGCCAGCGCCACCCAAGCGTCCGGATCGAACTTCGTTGGGCGGAACCGCCCCGCGACTGGTGCGTACGCGTCGGCGTCGAGGAGCCGCTGTCCGAGCACTCCGCCGCTCGGTTCGGGCGCACGGTGCGGCAGCGAATTGAGGCCCCAATGGATGAACATCCCGAACCGCGCGTGATTGAACCACTTTAGCCGCTCACTTCGTGACAGCATCTTCTTCCGGCTCACGTTTGCCTCCTATCGCGATCTCTCACAGGCACCCCAGCGTAGCTACCACCTTCGCGTCAGTGACTGCGTTGCTGCCGTCCAGGTTCTCCAATACAACCTTCGCGAACTTCACCGCCGGGTCCACGGCGACCGTCCTGCGACAGCACTGCCCAGCCTGGAAGAAGTTGTCGAAGCTCAGCGTCGGCTCGGTGTCGTAGTGCAACCCATCATAGCTCGGGAACACCTTCGCCCTCAGCCCGGCCTTGGCGGCCGCGCCATAGGAGCATTCGACCGTAAGGGCAAAGCTGTTGATGTTCTCCGTGCTTATCGGCGGGCAGTCGTCCATATCCGTTTCGGCTCCTGCTCCCAGGCCGTCCGTGGCGATGACCGGCATATCGAAGCGGAAGGGCCGCGAGGTCGCCAGCACGTGGGCCGAGATGTATTCCCTGTCAAACGAGGATGAGTCTTCGTCGAGAGAGTCGATGTACCGTTCTGTCGCGTAAACATAGAACAGCGGCGCTTCGAACAACGAATGCACCTCGGCAAAGGCGGAGACGCCCGGGCAACGTTCTCGCATGATGACCGGGTTCTGCGGATGCTTGTGGAAGGTCTTCCCATCGAAGCTGTAGGCATACCCGACACTCTCGAGTTTCTCCCACTTCGTGCCGCCGTAGAAGGTGTGAAAGATACCTTCATGGTAGATGACGCCGGCCTCCGAGTAGCCGCCGTCATCCCACGTTCCCCATCCCTCGACCTCCAAGATAGGGTTGCCCTCGTAGCGCTTCCAGGGCCCCTCGGGTCGATCCGCAATGGCGAGACAGAACGGCCCCTGATCCGGGGAGTTCAAGTCGATCGGCCATTCCGCATACATGTAGTACTTGTCGCCCACCTTGACCACTCCGCCGACGTAGCCGAAATCCTCCATCACGGGATTCTTCTCGTACTTGGTCCAGGGGCCCAGCGGACTGCTGGCCGTGGCGAGGCCGATGCTGGGAGGCCAGTCGCCCGAGTACCACATGTAGTACGTGTCCGCTCCCTCCCTGAGCACAACAGGGCAGGCGACCAGACCTGAGTCCCAGGAGTCCTCCGGCCCCAGGTCCAGCACCGGCGCGTCGCCGTACTTCGTCCACGGTCCCAGCGGGTGCGTAGCAGTGGCAACTCCTATCCTATAGGTGTCGGGTTGCCATCGCTCACTGTCGCCGGAATACCCGTGGTAGTACAGATAGTACGTGTGGCCATCCTTGAATACGTTTCCTGCCTCGATCACGTTCTCATCCCATGCGCCCGGGCCGCCCGATCTCAGGATCGGGTTGGGCCCCGGCACGTGAATGAGCCGCTCGAAGACCGGCCGCGCTGCGAGCGGTCGTCTTTGCGTCGTCCCGGACGGTTTGCCTGCCAGAGCAGCGGCCGAAGCATACACAAGCCCGACAGCTAGCCCCAGCACTGCAAGAGTGCGTGTTGTCCGCTGCATCCTCCTCGACCTCCATGGGCTCATACTCAGGCGCCACGCCTCTGCCAACGCGTGGACCTCGCGCGGCCCACCGTGTCATCTCATGCGTGATTCTTCGTTGAAGAACGTTTGCCGTGCACCGCACCCCTGCCTTCGCCGATTCGGCGAACTGGCCGACGCCGACTCGCGAGTCGCAAGATGGCCGAGCCGTGGGGGCAGAAAGATGGCCATTTGCCGGCTCGGGACCGACCGCCGCCGCGCGATCCCGATCAAGCGCCTGGACTGCGCATGGCTACCCGCCCCAGCACACTTTGACGCCCCTGCTCTCGATCATCTCGTCGTTGATGCTCAGGCCCCAGCCCGGCGCCTCGGGCACCAGCATCTTGCCGTTTCTCACCTCCGGGTATCCGGGGAAGAGATCGGGCCAGGCCACGTGCTGCTTCGCGTTGTCGAACACCTCCACCATGATGGCATGCGGGAGCGCCGCCACGAGCTGGACGTGGAAGTGGGGCACGTGATGCGGCGCCAGGGGGATACCGTGGGCACGGCACAGGGAGGCGACTCTGAGGAATTCCGTAACGCCTCCGTTCTTGATCGCGTCAAACTGCATGAACCGCAGAGGCGCGTTCTCGATCAACGAACGACACTCGGTGAGGGAGGTGTGGTTCTCGCCGCTGGCGAGGGGAATGCTCGTGAGCGCAGCGACCTCACCGGCCAGCCGGTCGGGGGCTGCGAAATCGCCAGGCGGGCGCTCCAGCGGTGTGGGCTCCTCAAACCAGTAGAGGCCGTACTCCTCCAGCCTCGGCAATGTGGCTTGCGCCTGCGCGAGGTCCCACGCCCAGTTGAGGTCGACCATGATGTCCACCTCATCGCCCACCGCGCGGCGCACTGCGCGGACGCGCTCAACATCGTCGTCGGGATCGCGTCCGATGCGCATCTTCAGGCTCCGGTATCCGCCTGCGGCGAGGCCCTCGGCGCACTCAGCGGCCATCTCGTCGATGGACTGCCCCTCCATGTAGAAGCCGTCGGAGAAGTAGGCGGGAACAGGCTCCGGCCGGCCGCCGAGCAGGCGGCACAGCTGGAGTCCCGCCGCCTTCGCCTTGATATCCCACAAAGCCATGTCGACCGCGGCGATTGCGCCGAGGACCGTCCTTGGGGCCCAATCATGCTTGGGAGCCTCCGGCCCCAACAGCATGTCACACATGAGCTGCCACAGATGCTCGGTCTCAGCTGCATGCTGTCCGAGCAGCTTGGGCCTGAACACACTGTCGATAATCTCACAGGCGGCATCGAGAGGACCGCCCCGCGTCTCACCGATCCCTTGGATCCCATCTGCTGTGGTGATGCGACACACGGCATCGGTGCTGTGGGTAATGGGCCCGATCGAAAGTCCCCGCGGCTCGGGCAAAGGTAGCTCGATCCAGGCAGTTTCCACGCGGCTGATGATCATGCATTCACTCCTGCGGCAGCGGGTGGTGCGCCCACCACATGCGTCGACTTCGGTATCCGATGCCGCCGGTCCTCCCTCAGACCTGGGTTGGGACGGACGCACGGGCCTCGGCGCCTCTCGGCGACAGGTGGAGCATATCCAGCCGACGAAGAACGCTCCGCTTCGGCAGAACCAACAGAGCAGGTAAGCAAGAGAGGAGCATTGCACCGTGACCCGGACCCCGACGATCCGCGTCGACCCCACCACCGTCAACAGGCTGTACGGAGGGACAGCCGACACATGCGGCTCCGTGGCTTCGCTCGATCATCTGCCGAAGAACATGGTCATGCGGTGGGTCGGTGAGGGGAGTCTCACGTGGCAGGTCGATGCCCCGGAGTCGGGCGACTATGAAGTGGCGCTGTGCTATGCCGCGCTGACCGAGGGCGCCGCGGTTGAGGTCATCTCGGGTGACAGCAAAGCCGCAGGCGAGCTCCACATGACGAACGGCATCTACCAAGACCAGTCGGCATCAGAGAGGTCTCCGAGCGATACAGGATACTTAAGGAACTATGAGAGGGCGCATCTCAAAGGCAGTCTATCCCTGTCGGCGGGGACGAATGAGATCATGCTTCGGGTCACCGAGGCGAAGGCAGCGACCGTGATCGATCTCCGATCGCTGGAACTGACTCCTCTCGCCGCGAAGCAGGAGCTGGCCGCCGCCGCGGAGCGAGCGAAGAAGCAGCGAGCGAGCACCGATTGGCTCGTTGAGGCGGGGTATGGCGTGATGTTCCACTGGACGGACGAGAGCCAGCCGCGACATGGCCCAAAGAAGCCCTACGCAGACGCGGTGCGGGACTTCGATGTGGACGCCTTCGCCGATATGGTCGAGGAGACGGGGGCCGGCTACGTGCTCCTCACCCTGAACCATGGCAATCCGCACTGCCCCGCCCCGATCGCCGCCTGGGAGGCGCTTCATCCGGGGTGGACGACGGAACGAGATCTCGTGGCCGAGATGGCGGCGGCATTAGGAGAGCGACGAATCCGCCTCATGCTGTACATCGCCTCCCACATCCTCATGGACCGGCGCTTCGACGAGAAGCCCGAGGACTCTATAGGGGAGTTCGGAGACGTCGAACAGGCATACGCGGACGTCCTGGCCGAGATCGGAAGGCGCTATGGCGAGAAGCTGGCCGGGTACTGGTTCGACGGGTGGGACCACATCCCGACGAGGTATCCGGACGTGCGGTGGCCGTACGAGCACTTGTTCGAGGCTAGCAAGGCCGGCAACCCCGACCGCATCATCAGCCTTAACTACTGGTTCTTCCCGGATGAGACTCCGTGGCAGGAATACTGGGCCGGCGAGATCGACGGTCCGCTGAAGCCCCTGTCGGGACGCTTCATCGAGCACGCTGCCGGCGAGGGACTGCAGCTTCAGGCGCTCATCATGCTGGAGGATATTTGGGAGCACGGCGAGCCCGACAGCGCCATACCTCAGCCCACGTTTAGCGCAGGGGAGCTCATACAGTACGTCAAGGGAGTCATGGAGAAACAGGGGGTCATGACGATAAACCTGGGCATCTATCAGGACGGCGGGATCGGTGACGAGTCCCGCAGGAGGATGCGGGCGCTGCGGCGGGCGATTCGCGGGTAGTGCTCGAATCTGGTTATCCTAGCCCGCCGGAGACCTTCTCAAGCACGAGTTCTTCGGCCTCGGCATAGGCCTCGCTGAACCCGGTCACGGTGCGCTGCACCGGCGCCCAGGCCTGCACCCGGTCATCGTCCTCCAATGAAAGAGGCTGCATGGGGCGGAATCCGTCCGGGTCGCCAGGCAGGTAGTAGGCCTGCCGGAATATCTCGCTTTGGACCAGTTGGTGGAGTATCTCCCCATCCGGATCGCGCCAGACGCTCTCTACATCCAACTGCCGCGGTGATGCGTCGAACGCCCTTCGGATGTCGGGGAACACGGTGATCACCGGCACTCCGAGTGTTTCCTCCACATCCGGTATGGCGCCGGAGTAGTCTCGCAGGGAGGCCACCAGGATTCTCACCCGAGCTGAGTCATATCCCTTGGCGGGGGGACCGTTGCCGTAGAGCTCCTGTTGCAGCCGCTTTGTCACCGCGACCCCCGCGAGACGGCCCGCTCCTGCCAGACTTGGGTCGAGTTCCTCGACCACCGGACCTGCCAGCCGGCCGTTCATCACCACCACGTAGGACGTCAGCGCCTCTCCGGCGGACATGACCTCTGCGAAGCGCATCGCCTGGAAGAGGCCAAAGCAGACGGTAGCCGTGGTACCGATTCCCCGCTCGGCCAGTGCGGCCGAGGCCTCCAGGCCGGCTTTGGTGGCCGGGACTTTGAAGACGACGTTGGGCACGCCGCCGAGATCGTCGCGGAGTTCCTCGTACTGGTGAAGCGCCTCGCGCGTCATCTCCTCTCCGCTGGTATAGCGGGGATCCACCTGGAGACAAACGTATCCCTTCTTCCCACTGCTGCAGAGGAAGACCGGCCGGAGTGTGGCCGCGTTCTGCCTCACCGCCAGTCGCGTAGCAACAGCGGCGGGTGAAAGCCACGGCGGCCTCTGGGCGCACATCCGGGAGAGTTCGGCTTGCTCGAGCATGCCCTCCTTCAGCGCCATCAGCACCAGGGGCGGATTTGTCGTGACAAACGATGCCCCGAGCAGGAGTGGGTAGTCGAGGCACATCGCATAGTCGTTTCCGAAGTCCGTGTGCCCGGAGTGTACGAATCGACGGACGTTGCTCTCCGAGACTGAAGCTGCGAGCGCGTCTGCCATTGAGACAATACCGGCGGTTGTGAGGGCCGCTGCTTCGTCGGCAGCCTCTGACTCGGCCAGTCCCTCCGCTCGATACCTCGCCGCAAGTCTCCCCCGCCACTGCTCACAGGCACTCGCAGCGGCGCCCGAATCCTCGAGGCACATGTTGCGCAGGACCCCAAGGAAGCTCGCGGCCGAGCCAACCAGGTCCTTCTCGTCCACCGAGCTGCCGCCGTGCAAGGCGGCGTCGGCCAGGCTCCAATGCACCTGGGCCGAACGAAGGCCGAGACAGATACGAACTGCCGAGTTGAGCACCTCCGCGCGACCTTCCGCGCCGGCCGAGCGGAACTGCTCCCGCAGCCGGGCAAGTAGGTCAGCCGCTTGCTCTGCGAAGTCATTCGGATTCGTGTAGAAGAGCAAACCGACGTCCCCGGGAACCGACGGGGCGTCCCGCCAGGCAGCGCGCTTCGCAGCCAATTCCGATGATATCTGTCGGACGATCTCGTCTCTGCTCTGTGTAAGCTGGTCGGTCATGCTGCGGTCCATCCTCCGTCAACGTAGAGCACCGTCCCCGTCACGAAGTCCGATGCGCCCGAGGCGAGGAAGATCACTGCCCCGAACAGGTCCCAGACCTGACCCAGCCTGCCCATCGGGATGCGCGCGAGTATCGCCTTCCGCGTCTCGGGATCGTCGAGAACCGCGGCGTTGATCGCCGTGTACGTGAAAACCGGCGCGATAGCGTTCACGTTGATCCTGTGGGGCGCCCATTCGCAGGCGAGGGTTTTCGTCAGCAGATTCACCCCTGCCTTGCTGGGAGCATAGGCGCAGTGCCCTGGGCGGCCTTGGGAGCCCCTGACCGAAGAGAAATTGATGATCTTCCCGCTCTCCTGAGCGACCATCACACGGCCGACCTCGCGGCAGCAAATGAACGTTCCCTCGAGGTTGATCCGGATGAGCGAGCGCCACTGATCCAGCGGCATTTCCAACGCCGGGGCCACCGTGCCCACTCCCGCGCAGTTCACCAGGATGTCGATGTGGCCGTGCTTGCGCGCGATCTCTCCGGCTACCTGGGCCACCCGGGCCTCGTCCGTGATGTCGACCGCGAACGGGTCCGCCTCTCGGCCGAACTCCGACCCGATGCTCTCCGCGAGACTCCCGAGCCTCTCCTCGGATAGATCGATCAGGGCGAGATCCGCCCCTGCAGCTGCCAGGGCCAGGGCGATGGCATTTCCTATGCCGCCTGTAGCACCGGTCAGCACCGCGACCTTACGATCCAGACTGAACAGGGACGGGACGTGTCGGGCTGCTTCCACCAGTTCATCCATCTCGTCGCCTCCTCAGTCCATCAACATGCCGCCGTTGATATTGATCGTCTCACCCGTGATGAACCCCGCCCGCTCTGAGGCCAGGAAGAGAACTGCGTCGGCGGCCTCTTCCACTTCACCGACGCGGCCGACAGGAATTCGCTCTACCTCAGCAGCGAGTTGCTCCTCGGTGAACATGGAGGTCCGTATGAATGCCGGCGCCACCGCGTTTACAGTGACGCCGGATGGGGCGCCGACCCTGGCCAGGGATTTCGTGAGGCATATCAATGCCGCTTTGGAGGCAGAGTAGTGCGCGCCGGCTACCAACCCTCCGACCTTTCCGGCCATCGACGACACGTTGACAATGCGGCCCCAGCCTCTATCCATCATCTGTGGAAGAACGTCCTGCGAAAGCAAGAAGGCGCCTTTCAAGTTGGTCGCGAACATGTGATCCCATTCACTGGAACTGATCTCCCCGAGCCTGCACAACGAGAGGATGCCCGCGTTGTTCACCAGGATGTCTATCCGGCCCAGCTCACCCCGGACCCGCTGCACGGCTGCTGAGCATTCCTTCTCGCTGGACACGTCAAAGCGCACCGCCATGGCAGATCGCCCGACGCCGAGCGCCTCCTGGGCGGCCGCCTCCGCGCCGGTGCTGTCCACGTCGCCTAAGGCCACCGTGGCCCCCTCTCGGGCGAGCGCCAGTGCGGTCGCCCTGCCAATTCCGGAGGCCGCGCCGGTTACCAACGCTACCTTTCCTTCTAGGCCCAGATCCATGCTAGTCCTCCACAGCCAGCGCCAGCACCCGCGCCGGAGCGCCGCTGGCGTCCTTCAGCCGCAGCGGCAGCGCCAGAAGAAACCACCTGTCTCTCTCCAGGATGCGCGGCGTGAGAGACATGCCCTCGATGATGAGCACGCCCGCGCCCAGCAGCGCCTCGTGCGTCGGAATGTCGTACTCCTCCTCCATGCCCGAGACGCTCATGTGATCGATCCCAACGCCCCTGATCCCCCGTTCGATCAGCCATTCGGCACCCTCGCGACAGAGCCAGGGCGACTTGAACACGTACTCCTTGGTGAAGCCCAGCTTGTCACCCCATCCGGTGTACAAGATCACGAAGTCGCAATCAGCAACTCGGCCCTCCGCCCCCGCAAGATCGGCCGGTCCGATCGACGCTCCTGCGCCCTTCTGTCGCAGATCAACTGCTGTTCCCCATCCGAGGAACTGGTCCAGGGGAACTTCACTCAGTGTCGCCCCGGTCTCCAGCATGTGCGCCGGCGCATCGACGTGGGTGCCGGCATGGGTCGGAGTGTCCAGGCGCTCCAGCCGACACCCGTCGGAAGCGAAGTTGTGGGTCAGATCCAACCGCGTCGGCGGCAGAACCGGATTGCCCGGGTAGTTGTGACTTATCTCCACCGTCAGGTCGAGTATCTCAGATATCCTCACTGGCTGCCTTCCCTCAGGAGACCATTTGCCCGCCGTCGATGAAGATCGTGGTCCCGGTCTGGTAGCTCGACTCGGAGGAGGCGAGATAGACCACCGCGCCGGCCACCTCCTCGGCCTTGCCAATGCGCCCCGCCGGCACTGCGGCGAACCGTTCCTGGTTGGCCGGATCCTCGAAGAAGTCGCGCGCGGCCTCCACGAAGATCTCCCCAGGCGCCACCGCGTTCACGCGGATATTGTGCGGCGCCAGCTCCAGCGCCATGTTCCTGGTCAGCGAACGGAGCCCGCCCTTAGATGATACGTAGTGGGCGGTCCCGGCCTGGGCAACCTCGGTGATGTTCGTTGTGAGGTGGACTATATTGCCGCCGCCGCGCTTGGCCATCTCCCGCGCCGCCGCCTGCGACAAGAAGAACGTGCCTCGCAGATTCGTACCCACCACGAGGTCGAACTGGTCTTCGGTGAGTTCGAGGAAGGAAACGAAATCGGTAGAGACACCAGCGTTGTTGACCAGGATATCGAGTGCGCCGAAATGCTCCAGCGTTCGCTGCACGAGCGACCGGCCCTGGTCCGGGATCGATATGTCGGTCTGAACGAAGATTGCCTCGGAGCCGCGTCCGCTCAGTTCGCCTACTGCCTTCTCGCCCACCTCGCGGCGGCGACACGCGATGACCAGCTTGGCATCCTCTGCGGCAAACGCCTCCGCGATCGCCCAGCCGATGCCGGTGCCGCCACCGGTGATGATTGCTACCTTGTCGTCCAGCCTTCCCATTTTTCGCAGCTCCTGACTTTGGCTCTACCGCCGCGTTCCCGGGCGAGGCACTTACAGCCTCTCCGCCACCGCGCTCGTCGCCTCCCCGAAGATGCGCACGAGGTCCCGTGCCTGGTCCTCGGTCAACACCAATGCCGGCCCGATCGAGGCCGCGTCCCCGCACACCCCGTCGGCGTCACCTGCCAGCGGACAATAGGAGAGGCCGCGCTTCCAACACTCGGCATGGACCTTCTCGCTGATCTGCGCCGCGCGAGGGAATGGCTCCTTCGTCTCCTTGTTGGCCACCAATTCCACTCCGAGCATGAGTCCTTTTCCGC
>Ga0307378_10008487_pt1 | contig 13648 bp, 7 predicted proteins | sample UN1MG_FD_202238 | JGI IMG/M metagenome (GOLD analysis project Ga0307378, IMG submission 202238) | Soil microbial communities from Risofladan, Vaasa, Finland - UN-1 | ecosystem: Environmental > Terrestrial > Soil > Coastal area > Acid sulfate soil | place: Finland: Risofladan, Vaasa | collected... | reverse complement strand
GCTCCGCCTGGGAACGGACGGCCTTGGCGGGCTCTGCCTGCCGTGCTCGTGCTCCCCCGCCGCTCGCTGGTCATGCCTCGTCGGGGGCGAGGCGGAGCCTCGCGGTAGGGCGTTGCCAGGCGGAGCCTGGGAACGAGGCGCGAGGGGTCTTCGGCCCGAGGGCACTCGGATCACTCTTCCGACTCGGTCTTGCGCCGCAGCGAGAAGCCCATGTAGTGGAGGCCGGTTCCGTCGTCGACGATCATCGCGCCGCCGGGGGCGAAATACTGCTCGATCACCGCGAAGGGCGGCAGGGGGTTTTCGTCGAGGGCCGTGTTGAGCGTCTTGAGGAACGGGTTGTTCTTGGCGTTCTCGCGGAGCTGGCCGCGGACCTTGTCGGCAGTGCCCAGCTCGTAGTAGAAGCGGAGCCCTTCCTGCGGTCGCTCGAAGCTGATCATCGCCGGCTCGGCCCCGCCGCTCTGGCGACGGATGTTGCTCACGACCAGCTTGAACTCGAGCGAATCGGCCAGCGGCTCCACTGCGCCCTGACTGGTGAGGATCACCGTCTCGTAGAGGCCCGGGTGGTTGGTCAGCATCAGGTAGTCGCCGACGATCCCGAAGCAGGGGATGGGCTGCGGGGGGACGTTCGGCCGGTCGCTCCGTCTGCGCGGGGTGATTTGGAAGTACTCGTTGCCGCCGTAGGACTTTCGTTCCAAGAAAACCTCGTGCTTCGCGGCGACCCGCTCGAGCGCCTCGGCGAGGGCCTTGGGGTCCTTCAGATCGAGCCCGATGGCCGTGGCCGCGCTGCGGAGCGTGATCGGCCGCTGGATCCGGCTACAGAGGCTCACGCGCCCGGCCAACGCAGGCAGAAGCTCCTTCTCCAGGTCGATCCCGATCGTTTCCTTCACCTGCGTCCCCAAAAGCTTGGAAAGCGCCCCCTCGCCTCGAAAGCTGTCGACAAGAGCGACCAGCTCGTCGAACGTGGTTGGGAAGTCCCAGTGCAAGGTCATGTAGCTGGCGGCGTCGGCGGGTACCCAGGGCTCCGGCTCGATCTCGCCCGGCTGCGGGGCGACCATTTTCAAGATCCCATCGCGGGGCGGTTCGAGGAGCACGTGCCACACGGCGACCGAGTCGAACTCGCCGGCGTCGAACGTAAAGCTGCCGCCGAGCGCCTTCACGCCGTCGAGCCCCAGGGCGGGGAACATCGCCAACGTAAGCTGCACCCCCGCGTTCTCCTGGCCGATGCTTCGCATCAACGCGATCGGGTCGGCATACCAGACAAGGTGCGGCTTCTGATCCTTGCGCCCGCTGCGGCGCATAACGGCGGCGAAGTCGGCGTCGCGGGCAAGCGTGTCGGACTCGTCGCCGCCGTTCCAGTGGGAGATGACCTGCTTGAGCGACTCGGCGCCGGAGCCCACGACGACGGTGGACTCCTTCTCGAAGAAGATCAACGTCTGCTTGTTCTCGCCCACGCCCTCGTAGATGGCGAGCTTCGTGTCGCCGACCGATTGCTCGGTCTTGCGAGCCCCGGACTGCTCCAGGGCGTCGGTCACGCGATCGAGCAGCTTGCGGGCGTTGGAGAGCTGATCGCCCACGTCGAGGAGCACGACGAGCTCCGGCTTGCGGTCTTCCGGGGCAACCAGGGCAAGGGCCAGCTCGCCTTGGGGGATCGCCAGGAGCTCGGAGAGCGACAGCCCGATCCGGTCCTCGGCGTTGGCCACGGCCTCGGCCGCGGAGCCGTAGAGCTGGCTGACCAGCGGCTTGAGCTGCGGGTCTTGCAGCATTTGTCCCAGCGAGGTGCTCTTGTACCGTTCGGCCATCTCCGGGGCGTCGGGGACCCAGACCAACGCGGCGGTGGTCTTCGGCAGGAGCTTCGGCGCGTTGGGCCGCTCGGCCAACGCCGGGCGCGTCAGCCACGCGGCCGCCGCCAGGCTGATCGCCAACCAGACCAAGCGCCGACGCATGACCGATAGTCTGCGATTCATCACAAGGCTCCCTCAACCGGTTCGATACCGTGCGTGATCCCCCATCTCCCCCGAACGCCTATTCGCCGCCGACCGGCCGATCTTGGGAAGGGCCGCCCGCGGTCGCCAGGCCGGGACGGGCCTTGGGATGTTGCGTCTTCAGTGGTAGCGACGCTGTCCACACCAGCCCGAAGCGCAAGCGAGGAAATGAGTTGCGACGCGACTTCTTCCTCGCTTGCGCTTCGGGCCGGTGTGGACGAGTCTGTCGATTTCCCGAAGGACATCGGGCGCCGTTGTGCGCGGGTCTCCCGCCCCCCCACGGGGCCCGACCGCAGGTCTCCCCGTTTCGGACCAGAAGTCCCTCGATGGGGTACGTCGGATGGCGCCGGGCTTCGGACACTCACAGGATGAACTTGCTCAAGTCCTCGTCCTGGCTCAACTCTTCCAGGCGTTCGGTGACGTACGCCTTGTTGATCACCACCCGGCCCATCTTCATGTCCGGGGCCTCGAAGCTGAGCTCTTCGAGCATTCGCTCCATGATGGTGTACAAGCGACGGGCACCGATGTTCTGCGTCGTCTGGTTGACCTGGTAGGCATAGGCGGCCAACGACTCGATCGCCTCGTCTTCAAAGACCAACTCCACCCCTTCGGTCTCCAACAGCGCACAGTACTGCTTGGTCAAGGCCCCCTTGGGCTCGGTCATGATGCGGACGAAGTCTTCCTGAGTCAGCTCGCTGAGCTCCACGCGGATGGGAAAGCGGCCTTGAAGCTCGGGCATCAGGTCGCTCGGCTTGGCGCGGTGAAAGGCCCCGGCGGCGATGAACAGGACGTGATCGGTCTTGACGAAGCCGTAGCGAGTCTGGACCGTGGTGCCCTCGACGATCGGCAACAGGTCGCGCTGCACGCCCTCGCGCGAGACGTCGGCCCCGTGCGCGTGCTCGCTGGCCACGATCTTGTCCATCTCGTCGACGAAGATGATGCCCGTGTTCTCGGCCAGGTCGATCGCCTCGGCCTGGACCTTGTCGCGGTTGATCAGGTCCTCGCACTGCTGCTCGAAGAGGATTTTTCGGGCTTCGGCGACGGTCATCTCCCGCCGAGAAGTGTGCCTGGGCAGGACGCGCTCGAACATCGACTGGAGATCGAGGTCCATCTGCTCCATGCCGATCCCGGTGAGCATCATCGGCATCTGCTTCTGCTCCGTGGCGACCTCCACGCGCCGCTGGTCCAGCTCGCCGGTCGCCAGCATCGCCCGCATCTTCTCCCGCGTTCGCTCGTAGCGCTCGGCGCCAGCGGGGCTTTCGTCGGCCGTATCGAGGATGGGGGGCTGGGGCAGCAGGAGGTCCAAGATCCGCTCCTGGACGCGTCGCTTCGCCTCGTCTTCCACGTTCTCACGTTCCCGGTCGCGGACCAGGCTGATCGCATGCTCCACCAGCTCGCGGACCATGCTCTCCACGTCGCGGCCGTAGTACCCCACCTCGGTGTACTTGCTCGCCTCGACCTTGATGAACGGGGCACCGGTCAGGTGGGCCAGCCGCCGGGCGATCTCGGTCTTCCCCACGCCGGTCGGCCCGATCATCAGGATGTTCTTGGGGGCCACCTCGGCCCGCATCTCCTCCGGCAGACGCAGGCGCCGCCAGCGGTTGCGGATGGCCACGGCCACGGCCCGCTTGGCGTCGTCCTGGCCCACGATGTGCCGATCCAACTCCGCCACGATCTCCCGGGGCGTCAAGTCTCGCACTCCAATTCCTCCACCACGATGTTCGTGTTTGTGTAGATGTCGATCCCCGCGGCAATCTCCAACGCGGTGCGAACGACCTCGACCGCTCCCAGCTTCGAATGCCCCACCAGCGCCCGGGCCGCGGCCACCGCGTAATCCCCGCCCGAGCCGATCCCCAACACCCCGTCGGCCGGCTGGACCACCTCGCCGGTTCCCGTGAGCAGAAGCGTGTGTCGGGCGTCGACGACCGCCATCATCGCCTCCAGCCGCCGGAGCACGCGGTCGGTCCGCCATTCCTTGGCCAACTCGGTGGCCGCCCGGGGAAGGTTCGACGGATGGTCCTTCAGTTTCGCCTCAAAGCGCTCCAGCAGGGCGAAGGCGTCGGCCCCGCCGCCGGCGAACCCGGTGATCACCTTGCCGTCCATGAGGCGGCGGATCTTGTTGGCGTCGGCCTTCATGATCGAGCTACCCAGCGTGACCTGCCCGTCGCCCCCCATGGCGACCACGCCCTGGTGCCGAACCGTGAGAATGGTCGTCGAACGGATCTTCATGAGACCTCCCCAAGCCACCAGCCAAAATTGCAGGACCGTCGCCCCCGTTGACCAATATGCCGGATGCGACGCCGAATTGCCAGGGGCACGCGTTTGGGCGGCCTCGGCCGGAGGTGGTTGCCCGACCGCGCCGCTCGAACGACACTATCCTTCGGCACGGCGCCAGCACACCCTTGCCCGGGCACGACGATGGACCCGCGGACCCTACCGAGCAATGGACCACCGCTTTGGAAATCCCTTCAGCGACTGGTATTCGGGATGGCGTACCTTGCCGCCGTGGCGGGGGGGTTCAGCGGCGCTGCCAGAGTGCCGTACCTGTGGATGCTTCTCGCCGTGCTCGTGGGCACGGTCTTCTGCACCACATTGGCCCTCGTGTGGCTGACCCGCTCGGCACTCCGGGGGGACGGCCGTAAGGGGCAATTCGGCCTCGCATCGCTGTTTCTCCTCACCACGTTCGCGGCAGTCTACTTCGGCGCGGTTCGCTCGGTGGTCGTCAGCTCAGTGCCGTTGCCGGCAGGTCGCTCGAGCCACGCACCCGGGGTCTTCGTGTTGGTGGGCGCAATCTGCTTCGTGCTCGCCGCTCTTGCCATCCCGTTCGTCGTGGCCATGGCCGACAGCCTGGTGTGGTTCGCGGTGTGGATCGTGCGGCGTCCGTCGGTCCGCCGCTGGCTGAGGGAGAGGCGATCACGGCCACACGAGGACGGAAGGGACATTTGAGAAGTGCTTGCAGCGACCCGATTCGTGCGGTCCTCTGGACGAGAACCTGGGTGGTGAAGGCGGATGCGTCTGGCTGGAGTACGTGGAAAAGTTGTACACGGCGGCATGCTCTGGAATCCCCCGATGTGGCTATGTGGCACCTCGCTATGTTGCCCTTTTTCGCGATTCCAACGAGGATACGGTTGCATGGAGGGTCCAGCGAGGTTAGTGTAGTTTGGTAACTTGGGGTGCCCCACCAAAGCATTGATGCATTAATTGTCGGGCCACGCTGAGTGGGCAAGGGTTTGGATCGGCGAGGGGGTTTCGCCGGACCACGTGGCTCAGAACGGGGTCGTATGTGGCGGGCGCCGTCGCCGCGGACAGGGGGAGATGGATCGACTCGGTCGACGGTATCCGGCCGTTGCGGCTCGATCGTTTGTCTATCGGTTTCAAGACGGGAGGATGCTGCGATGCGACGAAAGGTAATGGTTTTTGCCACTTTGGCCGTGGCGTTGTTGCTCATGGTCGAGGGGGCCGTGGCCTGCAAGTACCTGGGTGGCTTGGCGGGCCGCTGCTGTGCCCGGCCGTGCGTGAGCTGCTGCACGCCGCGGCCGTGTGGGCTGTTTGCCCGGTGCCGTGCCCGGTGCTGCAAGCCCTGCGCGCCGGCGGTGTGCGAACCGGCAGCGGAGGTAGTGGAAGAGGCGCCGGTTGAACTGCCCAAGGCCCCGGAAGTATCGCCTTCGGACGTGCTGCTGCCGCCGCCGCCCGAGGCCCCCGCGCCCCCACCGGCCCCAGCCAAGAAACCTGCCCCGGCCATGACGGCTCCGCCGAAGCCGCCTGCTCCGGTTGAAAAGCCCGCCGAAGCGCCGGTGCCGGAGCCCGCGGAGAAGAAAGCGCCTGCTCCCGCCCCCGCGGAAAAGCCCGCGCCGCCCGCGGAGAAGCCCGCGCCGCCGCCCAAGCCGGCGGAAGCGCCTGCTCCCGCCCCCGCGGAGAAGCCCGCGCCGCCCGCGGAGAAGCCCGCCCCGCCGCCCAAGCCGGCGGAAGCGCCTGCTCCCGCCCCCGCGGAGAAGCCCGCGGCGCCCGCGGAAAAGCCCGCCCCGCCGCCCAAGCCGGCGGAGAAGCCTGCCCCGGCTCCGGCCGAAAAGGCTCCGGCACCCGAGCCCGCCGCGAAGCCGGCTCCGGCTGAGAAGCCCGCCCCGGCCGAGGCACCCGCGGCGCCTGCCGAGAAGGCCCCCGCTGCGCCACCGAAGCCCCCCGCGCCAACTCCGGCTGACAAGCCGGCGCCCGCGGAGAAGGCTCCGGCGGCTCCCGCCGAGAAACCGGCCGCTTCGGACGACCCGTTCGCCAGCAACGGGCATGAGCTGCGGACCTGGACCGACGAGAGCGGTCGATACCAGGTGGAAGCCAAGTTGGTCGCCGCCCTGGACGAAGGCACGGTCCGTCTGATCAGTCCCAACGGTCGGTACGTCCGCATCGCGGTCGACCGACTGAGCCAGGTGGATCAGGCGTATCTCCGCAACCGCGTCCAGGCGGTCGCGATGAGGTAGACAAGCGGCGCGCCGGTCGTGCCCGTTTGCCGGAAATGATCCCGCCGGCGTGGGCGGCAGGGTGAGTCTGCCGCCTACGCCGGTCGGTCTGTTTGCTCAAGACGCATCCGTTGCAGGCCCCGGGCTGCGCAGGACGCCTGGCAAGCGGTGATGAATCGCCGCACGCCAAAGAAGTCCGCTTGTTTCAGGTCCGCAGTGCCTTGTCCGGTTGGGACTTGGGTGTTCACCCGGGCCCTCTGGCTCCGCGTGGCTTCTCGCGGTATGCTGCCCGCCATGGACGAAGCAACTTCTCTTCCCCGAAGCCCGACGATGATGTCGCCGGGCGATACCGGGCTGTTGGTCGTGGACGTGCAGGAGCGACTGGTCGCGGCCATCGCCGGCCGCGAGCGGGTGGTGTGGAACGTGCGGCGGTTGATCGACGGGGCCAAGATCCTCGGGCTGCCCGTCGTCGCTACCGAACAGTACCCGCAAGGGCTCGGCCCGACCGTGCCCGAACTGGCCGAGCGTCTCGGCGAGATCCCTTCCAAGCTGACGTTCAGTTGCGGCGGCTGCGGGCAGCTTTTCCAGGAGTTGGAAAGCCGAGGCATCCACAAGCTCTTGATCTGCGGGATGGAAGCCCACGTGTGCGTCCAGCAGACGGTGTTGGACCTGTTGGCCGGGGCGTGGCACGTCTACGTGGCGGTGGACGCGGTCGGGTCGCGATATGAAATCGACTACCGGACCGCCTTGGCGCGGATGGACTCGGCGGGCGCCACGCTCACGACCACGGAAGCCGCCCTGTTCGAATGGTGCCAGGTGGCCGGCACGCCCGAGTTCAAGCAAGTCAGCCGCTTGGTACAGGAAGAAGGGCCTGCGCAGCCGGGCGGCTCGGGCTGAATGACCGTGCACGATTCCAGGGATCGACCGAAGATTGGCTTCCGCATCTGGGGAGTAGTAGGCACGCGCGAGCTCCGGCGCACGGAACGTGTCGCCCGGGGCGAAGGGCCGGGGCGTCGCAAGCCGGGGATCGGATCGACGCGGTCGAGTCTACCGCCGGCCACCGCCGCTGGGGCCGCCGCCACCTCGCGACGGTCCACCGCCACCGAAGCCGCCCGGGGGCCGGAAACCACCGAAGCCGCCTCGGGAAGGTCCGCCGCCACCGAACGACGGTCGGCCACCGTCGCCTCCTTGCATGGCGCGCATAATCATCTGTCGCCGGAAATCGTCCATCGGCGAGCCCGAGGACGGGGGCCTCGACCCGCTCGTGCTTGATCCTCGCGAGCGGCCGCTCGTTCCGCCGAAGGTGACGTTCTCGTCGAGGAGCGACTTCAGGGCCTCTTGGACCTTTTCGGCGTTGGATCGTTTGAGGGTAACGACCTGCATGGTTTGACTGGACGAGCCCAGCGCCGCTTCGTCAAGCTGCTCGACCAACTGCTTGACTTCCTGGAACAGAGGCTCCGGGGCGGACACGACCAAGAGGTTGTTCCGTGCGTCCACGCCGATCGACATCTTCTGCACCTGCTGGGCCGAGCTCCGCGAGCTGCCGCCCCGACCCCGGCTGCCGCGAATCGCCTCGATAAACTCCATCGGCGAAGGCTGACGGCCGCGACTGGAGGCCGACGTCAGGTTCTCCTGATAGACCTGCTGGACGACCTGGGCGATCTCGTCAGCCTGGGTGTTGTAGACGGGGATCAGCCTTGGCTTGGGCTGGGCCAGGATCTCCTCCGGGCTTCCCGACTGGTCGAGGATCTCGAGGAGTTGCCGAACGGTCTCGGTGTCGGTCGGGTTGGCCCGAACGATCAACCCGTTGAGCAGCGGATCCGTCGGGATGATTTGGACGGAGCCCGAGGGGGCGATCGTCCCACCTCCGCCCATGCCGAGCAGGGAACCGACCAGCGCTCCCGCGTCGCCGAACGCAGCGCCCGCAAGGTCTTGCGCCAGCGATCCTCCGCCGGAACCGCCGCTATCGGCCAACGTGCCACCGCCGAAGATCTGGTCGAGCGTTTGGGCCACCACGCTGTTCTGGGCGTTCACCAGATAGAAGATCGTCAGATCGCTGGTTCCGGAGAGCGTGCCGCTGCCCAAGGCGGTGAGCAGATCCTCGAAGTCCTGGAGCGCCTCGAGGTCTTCCGAGGCGATCATGATCCCGCCGGGCCCCGGGGCCACGATGATCGGGGCCGGTTCTTTGCGCGGCGAAGGCGCGCCGGCTGGGGGCTCTGACGGCTGGGGCTTGGAGTCTTCCGGTTTGGGTGGGGCACGCGGGGCTTCGGGCGCTTCGGCGCCCGGCTCCGCGGAAAGCGTATCCGACGCGAAGACGAATCGCGAGCGACCGGGCGGATGAGGCCGAGCGGTGCCGGCCGACTTCTCCTGGGGCTCGAAGGCGCCGGTCGGTGGCGAGTCGTCCGGTGGGGGAGGTTCGGTCGGCTCCGAGGGGAACAGCTCCTCGAAGCCTGGCGGCAATTGCGGCGACTGTTGCGAGTCCCGCTCCTGGTCACTCCGTGGTGCCAACAGGCGTTGCAGCTCGAAGAGCTGATTGAGCTGATCGAGTTGATTGGGCTGATTGAGCTGATCGAGCCCGGCGTCGCCCGAGGGGGAGGACTGCGCCCGCTGGCTGGCACGCATGGTGGGGATCGCCGCCGAAGGCGTGATGACGCGGATCTTGTTCGTGTGCATGGCGGGCCAGATCTGCTGGAGCCGCTCCAGGGCCGACTTACCCGCCCAGCCCGACAGAGGCACCACGCGAACGTTGTCGCCGGTGGCCGTGCCCGCCTCGGCCATCTCGCTCTCGCCCATCTTCTCCAACCAGGTGCGGATCTGTTCGACGGTGTTTTGGGGGCCGCGGATCACGAGTCGGCGGGTGGTGGGGTCGGCGTCGACCTTGAGCGTCGAGCCCTCCCCGCCGCCAAACAGCTTGGTGATCGAAAGCACGGCAAGTTGTGGGTCCAGCGATCGAAGCTGGATCACCTCGACGAAATTGGCATCGTTGCGCAACTGGTCAAGCGTGGCCCGGATCGTGGCATGCTCCTCCGGTCGGCAAAGGGCGATCAGGTTGCCGGTCTTCTCGTCCACCGAAAGCCGTGCGCCGGGCAAGCCCGCCAGAAGGGTCTGCGCTACCTTCAGGACCGATTGGGGATCGGCGGGGGCGACGTTGTAGACCTCCAGTTGCAGGGCGGCCTCGGCCCCTTCGAGTTCCATCTCACTCATGCCCGGGGCACCGATCGCCTCCACGACCTTGGCCACCTGCTCCAGCTTGCTCGGCTTGCCGAAGGCGATCAGCCGCATGCCCATGGGATCGACGGCGAAACGGATCGAGCCGTCGGGGGCGGCGTTCTGGTCAGCGGGAATGCCGAACAGTTGCCGCAGGATGGCCAGCACCTCCTCGGCCAAGGCAAAATCCAACGGGAAAGACCGCAGTTCCTGGGATCCCAGCCCCTCAGGGTCTTCGATTCGTTCGAGCGCGTCGCGAATCGTCCGCAGTCGTCCGGCCGTCTCCGTGACGACGAGTTGTTGGGCCTTGGGCAGAGCGACGATCGATCCTTGGGGCCCGATCAGTTTCTCGATTTCCGCCTGGGCCTCTTCCGCCGTGATCTTCTCAAACGCGAAGACGGTGGCGACCAGTTCGTACTCCCCCCGCTCGTCGAGCTCTTCCATGGGGACCATCGTCACCAGGTTCGGCGGGACGCCGTCTTCGAAGTCCTCCAGGTTGACGACAACGAGCATCCGCTCGCGGCGCACCAGCGTATAGCCCTTCATCAACAGCAGGCTGTTCAATACGTCGAGCGCTTCCGGGATCGTGTACTCGCGGTTGTCTACGTAGTTGCACGTGCCCTGGGGCATACTCTCGTACAGCAGCGACAAGCCGGCCTCTTCCGCAACCCAGTCCAAGACGTCTTCCCACGGCTGGTACCGGAAGTTGAACCGCAGACGGACAGGCCCGCGCGGGGGCACGGGGCCCAACTCGGTCTCGAAAAGCTCCCGCAGTTCGGCATCGGACATTTCCGCCGATTCCGCTTGGGAAGGCTCCCCCGGCTCGGCTCCGGGCCGCGACGGCTCGGAGGGCGCGGCAAGGTCGATTTCCCCGGGCATCGCTTCGGGTTTGGGCACAGCAGGCTGCGCGGGCTCCGTCGGCCCGGCGGGATCCACGGGGGACGGCGCCGGGACCTCGACGTCGGGCGGCTGGGCGGCCTTGGCTGCCGCCGGTTGCTCGGTCCCCGGCGGTGTCGTCGTCGTCTCCATCCCCGTTGGCTCCACCGGCTCAGTCTCGGCGGGTTGCGCGGTTTCGGTGGCTGCGGGCTCTGGCGGCTGCATGACGGTTGGCTCGGCGGGTTGCGTTTGCGCCGGCTCGGCCGGCTCGGCTTCGGTCGGCTGAGCGGGTTCCGTCTGGGTTGATTGGCCTGAGTCGGTCGCCGAAGACCCGGGAGGTGTCGTTTGGGCGGGCTCGGGCGCCTGCGCTTCGCTCGGCTCGGGAGGCTGCGTTTCGGTTGGCCCGGCGGATGATTCGGCGTCGGGCGCCTCGGTGGGCGCGGTCTCCACGGTCCGGACAGGCTCCGTCGGCGTCGCTTCCGGCGGCGTGGATTCACCCGTCGCTCCCGGTTCGTTCACGGCCACTTCGAGCGGCTGCGAGGGCGGCGGAGCGTCCCCGGACACCTGCGGTGGCTGAGGGGGCCCGATAGCCAGCATCTGCCAAGCCGCCCATTGCTGATCGCTCAGCAGGCCGCGCAGACTGCGCTCCACTTCGGCGCGGACGACGTGAGCCGCCTTCTTGTCGGCCGCGGCCATGTGCTCCTCGCGCTGGCGAAGCAGCTCCGCCACCTGCTTCCGCTGCTGGTCGTTCAATTGCAGGCGCTCGGCGATTGCAGGCTCGGCCAGCGTGGCAAGTCCCGCCCGCTGCATGCGGATTTGCCCCAGCTTCCGTCCCTGCTCGGGACTGAGCAACTCCAAGCCCTTCCGTTCCGATTCACGGCGGAAGAGGGCCAGTTGCTCCTGCCGCTCGACGGCGGGGAGGTCCTTGAGTTTGAGGGCCAACTCGAGGGCGTCGACGTTTTCCCGGGCGTCGATCAGCTTCGCCAGGGCGGCCCTTTGGTCTTGGCTAAGCCCCAACCGCTCGGCGACCTCGTCCTCGATGGCCAGGGCCAAGACACCCACAAACTCCGGCTCCGCGCAAGTCGCGGAGCAAGGCACGAGGCAGCAGGTGGTCACCACACCGAAGAGCAGCCCAACCACCTCCGTGCGTCGAAGAACAGAGTGAGATAAGCTCATCAATCTATACACTCCCAGAGAGGGGGGGCGCGGCCAGCGCGCGAGGAGTCCTCGGGCACGTGTTCCCCTACTACTCTTATAAACACCTATGCTAGTCGACCGATTCGGCACCAACTACCAGAATCCCCAAAAACGCTCGGGCGGGGAGAGGATGCGGCCCCTAGGGGCTATGCCGATATGGCTGGAAGAGGGGGTTCCCGGGTTAGAACTCGATCTTCCGGAAGGCCCGGAAGCCGATCTGCAACGGGACCACGGTGGCCAGCACGCCCAGCACGATACTGGCGGCCGTGCCGGCGACCAGCCAGAACTGGAGCCAGCTTCCCAAGTCGGGCCGGTAGGCCAAGAGTCCTTCGGAGGCCCCACTGCCGAGGTAGAAATGGACGGGCACGGCGGTCAAGAGGACCACCACGATGATGTAGAGGGTGCTGAACACCAGGTTGAGCGTCCCCCCGAAGCCGGCGGCGATCCTGGAGGGCGACTGTTCGCGGAGACTGGGCATCTTGGCCCCAAGCCCCACGGCGATCCCCGACAGGCCGAAGCACAAGATCAGGCAGGTCAATTGGTGGCTCGCCAGGATCTTGGGCGATACCCGGAGCATTGCGTCGCTCAACAGGATCAGCGAAGAGCAAGGAATGATCGAGCCTCCCACGGCAAACACGAATTTGCTCCACAGCACGGTCTCGCGCCGCAGCGGCAATAGGCCCAGCATCCAGAACCGCCCGGTCTCCAGGCTGATCATCGGGAAGATGAATCGCGTGGTGAACGTGGCCAGCAGCAGTCCCACCACCGAGACGTTGAGGAAGCTGACCATGTTGACCCAGCCCCGGTAGTACACCTCGTAGCTGAACCGCCGGATGTTCAGAAAGTACAGGGCCAACAGCCCAAAGAAGATCAGGAACTGGCCCCACTGGACGGGATCGCGACGGAAAATCCGCAGGTCCTTGACGATGAGCAATCGCACTTGCACGGGCAGCATGGACGTCAAACGGATCGCGATCCGATCGATGCAGGCGACCCTGGTTCGTCGTCGGGCGACCCTCCTGCCGTACAGTGCGCTGTAGGCGGGACGGAAGACCGCGCCGGCGGTCCACACGCCCAACTGGCGAAAGAACAGGGCGTTGGAGACCGTCAGCGTCAGAAACAACACGCTTTCGGACCATTCGTTTCGGGCGGCCTCCAACAGGCCCGAGCTGAGCCACCAGCTCGGCAGCAGCCGATGCTCGGTGAACTTGAGCCGGTCGAGGATTTCGCGGAACCAGGTCGGTGTGAGCAGATTCTGGTTGAAGCCGGCCGTCACCGACCGGCCGACGCCCAACGTCACGGCCACCACGGCCCCAATCAGGATCGCCAGCACGAGCACGCGCCCACTGGACAGATGCCGGACGATCACCATACAAGCGATCGCCCCGATCCCCGCCGGAATGTACGTGAAGGCGACCAGGAACGGCACCAGCAGCATGAAGTAGTAGGACGGTGCCCCGGCCACAAGCCCGTATGCCAGAAGCATCGGGCTCCCCAGCAAGATGAAGGCCCAACTGCTCAACAGAATCGCTTCCTGGAACTTGTGCAGGAAGATCCGCTGCACGCGGGCCGGAATCGTCAGGAGAAACGCGATCTCCGGGGCCTTGAACAGCGAGCTGTAGAGAATGATGCCTGAGGAGAAGGTCAGCATCACCGTCATCGTCACGAAGAACATCCCGAAGACGATCCGCACGGTTTCATCGTGCAGGTCGTTGGGGACTGCGTTCTTCAGAAATTGGAACCCTTCGAGGAACAACCAGAACAACACGACCCAGAGAAACGAGCTCAGCCCGACGATCAGCGAGAGCCGCAATCGGGCCTGCGAGAACGTCTGTTCCACAAGAGTCGACACCACCCGCGAGCGCATCCGCCAGAACACCCGCGCCTCGGCCTCGGCCGACAATAAATCGGGGACCCCCGGCGCCGGCGCGGCAA
>Ga0307378_10008486_pt1 | contig 13649 bp, 16 predicted proteins | sample UN1MG_FD_202238 | JGI IMG/M metagenome (GOLD analysis project Ga0307378, IMG submission 202238) | Soil microbial communities from Risofladan, Vaasa, Finland - UN-1 | ecosystem: Environmental > Terrestrial > Soil > Coastal area > Acid sulfate soil | place: Finland: Risofladan, Vaasa | collected... | reverse complement strand
TAGGTCTTGGTCTATTTCAAGTACTGCATTAATTGTTATTGCTCCTGTAATTGGGAAAACTTGTAAATTATAAACCCCACCAGCCTGGAGGAACTCACACATCATTCCATTAGTGGCAAAATCTCCACTCTCAGTTGCCCCACTGCCAAAATTTTCTATATAAGTTAGAAATTGTGGAGATGAACCAAGTGTAGTATTAATAATTCTAATATATATATTTTCTGGACCACCAGAACTTTCTTGAATATATATATTAGCAAAATTTTGAATATCAGAACCAGTTTGTGCAACTGACCTTGTTGCTACTGTTGTCCATGTGTCAGATGAACAAGAGGTTCCTCCAACAGATGTACTTGTAACCGTTATAAGTGCTGGAGCGCTTCCTGAACTTCCACTTACTCCTGGTTGAGTGTTTGCCGAACTTCCACTTACTCCTGGTTGAGTGTTTGCCGAACTTCCACTTACTCCTGGTTGAGTGTTTGCCGAGCTTCCTGCAACCCCTGGGGCCACACTATCTTCACTTGCGTCACCTATTCCTTTTCTATATGGGTCCACATCATAATCCAATGTAAAAGAATTAACCCTATTGTTTCCAACCTCATCAAATATTTCACTAGACATAAAATTTGCAAGTATCTTTAAACTAGCTGTGCTGTTGGCGTTTATTTGTTCAGAAAATGTTAAAATGTTTGTTGTTCCCTGCATATAAGTTTGTTGATCTCTTGCATTTTTTTCTATTGCTGCAATTACTTCATCTCTGCTACTTATTTTTTGAGAATATTCTTTATTTGTAACTGAATATGTTAAGTATTCAGAATCGCCAATTACTCCTTTTACTATTCCAACTATTCTTACTTCTTCGTTTGATAATCCTTGAGATTTTGCATTTAAAGTTATAACGTCTCCAGATACAATGTTTTGACTTGTGTTCATAATATTAAAATCATAAATTTTTACTGGATTTTTATAAACAGCAACTAAAGCATTTGCCAACAAGTTCGCTTCAGTAATAGATAAAACAGACGGGTCTCGAACTATTTTTCTTATTGTTCCATATGCTGCTTTGCTTGTTGCATCTTGTCCGGCTGTTACAAAATTACTTTTTATTTGGTTTGTTCCATCTCCTTTTCCATAAACTCTAACATCGTTTGCTATTGGATATGCTTGAGTTACTCTTATTTCGTTTATTTGAATTTCTGCATTAAAAGTTGCAACGCTTGTTGTACTTCCTTTATGATCTAAAATATCAACCTCATCGTTTACATAGTCTATTCCTATATCTTGTGTTGTTTTACTTTTTAGATTTGATATTGAATTCCACAAACTATCAGAATAAGATGACCTAAAATCCGTATCTGTTCCAGTTTCCACCGTTCCAGCGCTTAAATAATTACTTTCTGCAATAATTGCATTAAATATTGTTGCACTTGCGGTGTCTGTCCATGGGCTATTTGCATAATCTCCATTCTCTTTTCCGAGCCATATTTCCCACCCGGATGCTTGAATTGACATTCCACCAGCGCTTAAATAATCTACTTTATCTATTAATCCTTTAAATTCTAATGTTGTATTCCTATAAATTTTTACAATAGAACCCATCTCTATTAAACTTCTTTTTGAAGAAGAAGAACCAGAAATTTTTATATTTGCTTGGTTTACTTCGTTTAAATTATCAGTATACGAGAATCCAATATCTGGGATAATCGTTCCAATTTCTCCAGATGTGTTTTCTATTTTTATAATAAAATTGCTCATGAACTATATGCGCTCCTTATTTTTATGGTATACCCTGCATCAAGATTTGTTACTGTTATTCCTGATGTTGTTGCGCTTGGTGCAATTTGTAATATTCCAAGTCCAGTACCAGTTTGTGTTGTTTTTATTTGTGTTCCTGCAACAGTTGTATAGTTGTATTCTGTTACATATACTCCATCTCCGGAATTAACCATCTCAACAAAATTTAAAACAACTGCTTGTCCTGTTGTTAAACTTGCAGCTGGAATAACAACCTGATTTCCTAATGAGTCAGATATTGTTACATCTGCTGAACCATCTGTAACGTCTCCGGATATTTGTTCGACAAAAGTGTTTACATTTCCTCCATTTGTCACTTCTGCTCCACCATCCGTATGTGTTTGTAGTGTATCACTAAACAAAACCCCAACTATTGTTTCAAAACTTGCAACATAATCTAGAAAATTGGTTCTTCCACTAGCATGAGTTTTTTTTATATTCTTTCCAATTCCTAGATAAAATTTATCAGAATCAAAATAAAGTTTTTTTAATTTTATAGTTTCAATAAAGTGTCCAGATAATGTTGTATAATTTGTGTTTTTACTAGTTCCAAAAAAAGAGCCGGTTAAAATAATATTTTTTGGAGAAATTCCTCCACCACTAACAAAAACATGGTATCTTTGATATGGTATGTTTGTAATAGTATGATTTGAATTTATTTCATCATCAAAACTTTGAGGATTATTTGGCCAAGTGAATGTACTTGCTGTTCCGCTATAATTTTCTATTTTCATTGTCATTATCTTATATCATCCCACGCGAACGTTGCTTGATTTATATTAGTTTGGCTATTTTTATAATTAGAAAAATCTGAATACATACTCAAATCTATAGGAATATTTTGACTTGGGTCTGAATAAAATTGTCTTGTCATACCAGATGTCTGAGCATCATATTGTATTTCTTTTGTTCCTGCTGGTTGAATTGCATTATATGCTTTTGATTGGTTAGATAATTCTGAAATCTTTGACCAAGCAGTTGCCGCAACTCCTATTGCTGCTAATGCACCCAAGAATATTGGACTTGTTATAATTCCTGATAATGCAGTAAATCCTGACACAACAGCTCCTCCAATTTTGAAAACTGCTAATCCTGCAGCTAATCCTGCAACTCCTTTTATAATTCCTTCGAACATTGCTGGGTTATCATTTACCCAAGAAGATAAAGAATTTAGCTTATCTGCAAACCAATTAAAATCATCTTTTAGTGCTCCACCTACTGCAAATTGCAATTTCATCATTCCTACTTCTATTTTTGCCATTGCTCCTGCAGTTGCAGGCGCTCCTTTAGCTAATGCAATTAATGCACTACCACCTGTTATAGCCATTATACCCAATGTTCTTGATAATGTTTTTGTTTTTGCTGATATTCTTTCAAAATCTGAATTAACTGAATTGCTTGATTTATCTACATCTTTAAATCCAGTCTCGACTCTCTTAAGTCCACTTTCTATACTAGAAGTGTTAATCTTCCCGCCGATTTCTATTGATCCAATTTCCATTTTATTTCATGTTAGCAATTAATGATTTAACTTTTTGTTCTCTTTTCATCTTTATTTCAATTTCGTTTCCTATGTCCATTAAATCTTGAATGTCACTCATCCTACATTTTCTAAATTCTCTTGGACTTATATTTTTTTCAAAAAACTTATATTTCATCCATAGTAATTTTGAACGTTGGTCTTTAATTACAAAACCTTGGTCAATATTACAAGATTGGATTTCAAAAATTAGTTTTTTTTTACTTCTTCGTTTGGATTGTCTATTTCTGCAATCTTTCTTGTTATCTTATCGAAAAACTTAGGCTTTAATTTTGACAAAAGTTTCCATTTCTGGTCTTTGTCTAATTGTTCCCAGTCTTTATTTTCTCCAATAACACTAAATATATTTTCTTTTGAGTATGGCACTTCAACAAGATTTCTCATTTTACATTTATTAATTGCAGTTAAATTTTGAACTGCTTTCCCATCAATAAATTCCATGTACTCGTTTAACCATTCGTTTTCGTCTCCTGCTGTAGTTGGTTTGTATTTAAACATTTTTCCATCTATCTCAAAACTTACGATATCCTCTTTAACAAAGTCGTCTTCAAATTCCATTTTTACCTCCGTTCATATTTAGTATGTTGTTAGTGCGTCGTTAGCAACAATCGCAACCGATTTAATTACTCCGATAACATCTACATTTGTAATTCCTTCAATATTTGTTGGACTTACTGCGCTTTGCAAGTATACTCCTGTAAACGTAAAAGTTATATCATCTGCGGGACCTGTTCCTCTAATTAAAGCTAGACTATTTACTCCTGGAACAATAACTTGATCGTTCCAATCATCAAAGAATGTGTCGTCTTTTTGATTTATGTTAAATCTTGAAGTGTATCTCCTAACTTTTGGAATTGGTTCTCCAATAGCTTGGTCTAATGTTGAATTACAATATCTAGAATCATTTTCATCTATTCCATTATTGCAAGTTAATTCTCCACTATTTACTTCTACTATTTCAGAACCGTTATGAGTTAATTTTGCCATTCTAAATTGAAACGCGTCATCTGTATTTGCTGAAACTGTTGTTGTGCTTGTTCCTATTGCTGCAGATTTAGCTAAACAATCAGCTGAAACTGTAACGAACCCATCTGTTGCTCCACTTCCTTTTGCAAAGTTTATTACCCAGTTTGTTATAACGCATCCTGTTAAAGTTATTACGTGGTCTGTACTTCCTCTTTTGGCCCATTCTAAAGTAAACGATTTAACTGAATCTGTTGCTGTAAATGTATGAACTGTTGGAGCTGTACTTGTGTTACTTACTGTTCCATGTGCGCAATATCTTATAAATTTCCAGTTTGTTGGATTAAATGTTAAATTAAATCTGTATGTTTCTGGTCCTTTTTCCATAGAATCAATATCTCTTGAATCTGCTCCAGCAGTTAGAACTTCTTGCCATCCCTTAGAAAATTCTGGAGTTATTGTTACATTTTTTCCAACAATAAAACCATTTGCAGACATTGTTTTTGTTCCTAATGTAGCCCAAGTGTCTTCTTCGCACATAGCTATTTGCTCTCGTTTTCCTAAAAAATACTCAGTCATTTTTTATTTTCATTTTTTTATCCTCCCTGTTTTGTTTAATTAATTGTGACTCTATTTTTTTATGACATGAAGCACATAAAGTAATTAAATTACCTATAGAATTATCAAAACTTTCTAAAAAAGGAATTTTGTGATGAACATCTAATGCTCTTTTGTTTTTTTCTGTAGTTATTCCACAATCTTGACAAGTATAATTATCTCTTTCATAAACTAAGAATCTTATATTTTCCCAATCATCACCATATCTTCTTGGAGATACTAATTTACTTCTTCCATCTAAATAATTATAGTGTAATTTACCTTTAGGTGTATTTTTTTTAATATTTTTAATTCTTTTTGATTTAATTTCTATGGATTCAGTATGACCTTTTTTATATCTTCCTTTGTTTGGAGATTGTGCAGCACATTTATGGCTACAATATTTAGATTTTCTCCAAGTTGGACTATTAAATTTTATTTTGCAATTTTTACAAACTATTTCTTCATAATTTTTATTATATTTCTCTTTTTCCATATTTTTTTTATGTTCTCCTTATTTTTAAAATCATTTAATTACCTTCAGACACATTAATGCCTTTTAATTCTATCTCTACAATAGTATGAAAACATTCTAGTTCTGAATCGAACCCCATATCTCTTGGTATACTAAGAGAAGTATAATTATAAAGTTCTGGGTGTAGATCTGCTTCATAATTTCTAAATGCGGCCATAATTTTAAGTCCTAAATACTCGCTTAATTTATCGTTTGAATATTTAATTGAATCAATTGTGAATACTTGTTCTTCTTTTGTCCATATATCAATTTGAAAATGTATAGCACTTTCTACGTCAGAATTATATTGTCCAACTCTTTCTCCGTTTCCTCCAACAACTAAAATATTAATTCTTGGAAATGCTATTTTACTTAATGAATTTTTTGCCTTATCTGGATATATCCAATTTGATGTCCCTTGCTTATAAGAAATAACCACATTGTCTGTTCCGGATGCAGTATTGGAATAAAAAATTACTTTTTGATTTTGTTGGTCCCACCAATAGTGTTTCCATTTAGTTTGTGTTACTCCGGTTACTACAACGGATGATACACAAGAAACGCTTCCAGAAGTTGGTGTTAATTGAAAAGTTGTTGAACCACCATCGAATGTTTCAGAATTTGTTGCTTCGGCTCGTGCACGTGGATCTATTAATCTATTTCTAAGAAAATCTACAACTACGTTTTTTGGGCTAATGTATACCATCTTTGGTTTTGTGTCCTGCCTCTTGGCAAATCATCCTATTGGATAATATAATAATTAATAATTTTTTAATTATTTAAACCTACTTACCTTTTTTCATAAGTTGTTCTATATAACGTTTTACCCAGACATTTTTTACTTGGTCAAGTGCTGGCCTAAAGTAAGGTTGGGCTTCTGTTCCTGGATGCATTACACTTTTGCCAAAAATTATTCCTTTACTTTTGTTTGCTAGAACTTTTTTATTTTTTGCTCTAATAACATGAGGTTTAGTTCCGAATTCTACTGCTCGAGCATATTCTACATTATCATAAAGAAGGTATTCTGTAGCACCAATTGATGTGGGAAAAATATTAATTCCCCATCTTAATCTTCCTTTATCTACAGGACAATTAATTATAGCTAATTCTTGCATTTTAATCATTGATTTAAATAAAACTTCTTTTAATTTATCAATTGTTAAATTTTTATTAATTTTACTTTGTATGTTAAATTTTATGTTCATGATTTACGAATCCTCATCTAAATCTATCTTTTTTATAACTCCAACTCTGAATATTTCTTCGTTATCTGCTTGTCTTTGTGATATTATTTGTTCTACTCTCCAGCATTTTTCATCTTTGTATTCTATTATATCCCCAACTTCAACACTTATATCTCCATTTCCTGTTAATGTGTCAGGGTATTCATGATAAAAAAACGCCTTAGAATTTCCAGGGACAGCCAATCCCATATCGTGTATTTGACGGTCTTTTCTTGTTATATCTTGTATAAGTGCCCAAATCGAATATTCTTCTTCTGAGACCGCTGTAACCCCACCCATGCTGTCTTCTGTGGTAGTCTGTCTAATTAATGTTACTTGAGAGCCATTTGTTGTGATTATATCTTGAATATCTGACCTTTTTATTCCATATTCTGTTGATGTTGTTGCTTCTTGATAATAATTAACAATTATTAGCATATCATCCCATAATGGATTTACAAATGTTATAACCGTCCCGGTATCGTTATGAGATATTGTATAATCAGAAGTTAGAGATATTGCCAATCCACTAACATAAAGTAATAATCCAGGTTGAACTGTTTTTTGCGTATTTGAAAGTGTTAGAGTTCTACTTGAGCCACCATCTGTTCCAGTGCAATCACTTCCAGTATAGTTTTCTGTTGTTATAATTAACATATTTCTCTATAGTCACTTTTTAATTTAAATCTTGTTATCATTTTATTAAATATCCACTTTCAGAAAGTATATTTATTTGACATCCATTTGATTTTATTATTTTATCGAATGCAGTTATGTTTGATTCTACATTAAAAATACCAGTTCCATTAAGCGTTATATTTTCTCCTCCCAAATCAACCGGACTTGATATTGTACAATTATCTGAACATTCTACAAACCATTCTCCAGAAGAATAAGTACAAGAATCTGTTGTTGTTGTTGTTATTGTTATATTTTCAGAATATTCTTCTGAATAATCTGTTCCATCATATGCCTTTGCGCTTATAGTAATAATATCGTCTGCATCTGTTGCTTGAACAACATAAGTGTTATTAGTAGAATATTCTTGAACTGCAGAACTATCATTATTGTTATAAAATTGATAATAATAAACTAATGTGTCGAAACCATCATCTTCATCTATGTCTGTTGAACCAGATGCATTTGCTGTTATTGTCCCGCCAACACCAACTGGAGAATTGAATTCTATATCAGTTGGGATTGTTGGAACTGAATTTTGAACTGTTGCTGTAATATTTATTTCAAAAGAATTTAGAGTTCCATCACTTACCCATACCTCTGCTGTTAAATTATTAGTTTTATAAAAACTACTAGATACCAATGTTGCTACTAAATGATTTGTATTATTTGTCATGTTAAAAGTATATTCTCCTCCTACTTTAGAATTGTTAATCCAAAATTGAACATAAGCATCTATATAAGTGTTAGAATCGTCTGTAGCTGTTAAATTTACTGTCCAGTTTGTATTAGAATAAACTGTTGCTGGACTCGTTGAGTTTGCTGTTATAACTGGGGCGTTGTTATTATACAAATTTTCTACTTCATCAGAAGTTAAAGCACGGCTCCAATATCTCACCTCGTCTATTAATCCGTCAAATTCGAAAAATCCGCTTAATCCGTCATAACTTGATAATCTAACTTTACCCGTCGATTGATGTATCCCACTTGAATAAGATTGATCTATAACTAAACTATTATTTACGTATCCTTTAAGAGTTGTGCCATTATAAGTCATAACTACGTGATACCAATTACCAGCCGAAAATTGAGCACTTGCAGAATAATAAACCTTATCAAAATCTGTTCCTGTTTGAGATACTTGCAATCTTAATTTATTATCGCTATGAATACCCATCATCCAACCTCTTTGATTCCCAGTGTCTAGCCAATGACTATTGAAAAATTGTAGAGCGCTTACACTTTCGGGTTTTATCCACATAGAAACAGACATATTGTCAGGGTCAAAAGTTAAAGTTCCAAATTCTACTCTGTCGTCACTATCTCCCGCCTCAAAGTCATAACATTTTCCAATCTTACCATCTACATTTACAGTTGCTCCCGTGTTTGTTCCATCATAAGCACTTGTCCCCTCTGCGTTGTCAGCAGTAGTACCAGATGCCTCATCTAGCTTATAATAAGCGACTAAATTAGTTACTAAATAACTTGTCCATTCAAATATTTGAAATCCTTCTATTGTTGGAATTAATTCTACATATTCTCCAATTTCTGTATCTGTCGACAATCCAATAATAATATTTTTACTTGGAAGTTCATCTAGGGTTTCAAATTTAGTCCAATATGTATTTATTTCGTGATAACACCTTGTTATTTCTTCTTTAAGTGTTTCGTTTGATATTTCTTTATTACAAATAATTTCATCGGTTATTGTTTTGTAATTCCAGATATAATTTTTATTAAGTTTATTATAATTGTTGTTTATGTCATAAAAATTTATAAAATCTGATATTTTTTCTACACTATAATCTGTTAGATTATATTCTGCAACTATTACATTTTTTCCTTGACTTACTTTATTAATGTAGGGAGTAGTTTGTTTTAGCTCTATTAATGTTTCTAGTGAATTTGATATTTTTAATCTTTTTTCTTCTGAATAATATTCTTTTATTTTTTCTTTGTCTATTAATATTGTATCCGTTGTTCGTTGTTCTTCAATATATTCCTTATCTGATAAAACTTCTACAACATCTAAACCAATCCATTCTGGGTCTATTTCATCAACTCCAGAGAAAGCTCCCCATTTAATATTTTTAGTTGGGTCTATTTTATATGCAGTTATTCTTAATTGATATGTTTTTCCTTTTCTAAATGCTACGGAATACGTCGTATCTCCGGAGTTATCTGGTGCGCCGCACCAAGTTGCTTTACAATTTGTAGATAAATCTATACTACGCCAAGATGTTCCCCAACTACGTTCTAGCTTCCAAGATTTAACATTTGGGTCGAAATTAAACAAAGTGCTTCTTCCCCAAGGATCATATCCTGTTGGATAAATGAAAATATCTTCCTCTGCTGTAAAATTAATAAATGCATAGCATGGGTCTTTAATCGTTCCAGCGCACACCATGTCATCAGAATATGTAACGTTTGATATTGCTCCAACTGCAAATAAATACATAAAAATCAAACCTATTAAAGTACCACCAGTTATTCCACTACCAATTGCCCATTTTTTAATAGATTCTGTATAAATCTTTTTAGTCATTTTATCCTATAATGGTATGAGTTCCATTGTAATAAATGCTTGACTCTTGACCATCTCCGAAGTAAATTCTTGAATCTGTAGCAACATAAATATTTTCTATTTCGTCATCTGTTGCTCCAATATTCTGTCCATTGGTGTCTAAATATCCGCCTAGTTGTGGTGTTGTATCAAGAACAATTTCTTGAGGATTAGTAGAATTATAAAAACTAAATGGATTTGTTATCCCATAATACAAAGTATCCGCATAGGTTTTATTGAAAGTTGCGAATGTTGAGTTCCAAAATGAATAAGGGTTTGTTAATAAATAATAATTTGCTTTTTCTGAAGTCCAAATTGGGTCTATTTCTGAACCAGATGGTGTTCCAAGCCCCTTACTTATTTGAACCAAGTCAAACTGATGTTTATGATTTGTATTCCCATTATCCGAAGTATAAACTCTTACTTGAACTAATCCGTCGCTAATATGATCTGCTGCATCTAATACTAGAAATGAAAAAACTGTATAATCTGCAACTAGTCCACCTGTTCCGTAATTTTCCCACGATGAAGAACCATAGTCATAAATTTGAAGTTTCATTAAATGATTTTCCAAAGAACTAGATTTATATCTTAAAACTATCTGATTAAAGTCTTCTACTCCAGTGAAGTTCATTCTAAAATCTAATCCAGGAGTCCCAGACGCTTCTGTAACATTGTAAGATAAGATATCATAAATTTGTATTAAACCTATAGCTCCAGCAGTAGTTCCTACAATTGCTTGAACAGAAGAAACATTATAATAAATAGTTTCTAATTTAGTCTGATTAAATGTAATTTTATCTCCTTCCCAATATAAATACCCAGAAGAATCGTTATACCAATTATCTTGATTTAAATGTAAACTCAGAGGTTCTGCTATTGGAGAATAAATTGTATCCGCATAGGTTTTATTGAAAGTTGCGAATGTTGAGTTCCAAAATGAATAAGGGTTTGTTATTCCATAATATAAAGTGTCTGCGTATGTTTTGTTAAAAGTTGCGAATGTTGAGTTCCAAAATGAATAAGGGTTTGTTAATCCGTAATAAATAGTATCGGCATAGGTTTCATTCCAAGATTGATTATCATATAAGTTTGTAGATCCCTCTGTTAAATCATCAGTACTTTTAGAACTAAAAACACTTTCTATAAAAGTTGTTAACCAAGAATAAATTATTGTTAATTTTCCACCAGAGTTCTCGAATTGTGTTGAGTTTGTTAAATTATAAACTCCCCAATAAATAGAAGAATTTGCAAATGAAGAATAATTTGTAATAGATAAACTTATTCCAGTTAGTTGACTTCCGTTTCCGTAGTACATTGTAAAATTTGAAGTTGTTCCATTTACTATTGGTGCGTTTGTTAAATTATAATAATTTCTTAGATTGATGTTTCCCTGTGGAGTAAAATCTGCAGCTAAAGTAATACTAATCATACTAATGCATAATAGTAATACTAATAATTTATTCATTATAATATCATAGGACGAATGTTAATTCTAGACATTAAATTATCCCTCTCCTTTATTAATTGATTTGCAGTTTCTCTCCACTGTGTGTATGGTTCACCCTTTTGGATACTTAATTCTCCTAGAGTATATCCTACCGTGTCAGTGTACGATTGTCCAACAATTCTTGCAACTAATGCAATACCTGCAATTAAATTCATTAATTTTTTAAAATTAGTATCTATTTCCAACTTAACTATTGTGCTGTCTGCTTCGTGAGTTTGTACTAATTTATCTAATGTTAATATTCCAGTTGCTACTGAAGATACTTGTGCTACTTCTCTATGTCCGTCCATACCTATAATTTCAACCCAGTCATCCTTTACAAATCCAGTTGAACTCGAGACGGCCACTGAGACAGCTGTTCCGGCAACCTCGTCTTCTGAGGATGATGTGCTGATTGTTTCTGAATGAATTACACTACCATATAAATATTTTACAACTATAGAATTTCTCTTATTTAAAAATGTTGGAGTTGTTGCGCTTTGTCCTAAAAAAATATAACCAGAATCTTTGTAAATTTCCAAGTTTGCAGTATCTTCTGTTGTTCCATCAATTTTTAATGCCCTAACTGCTAATATTGGATTTTTTTCTAAATGATGCATATTTGTTCCATCTCCGTCTTGTATTTCTATTCTTTCTGTTGGTACAAAAACTGTATTAAAAAATCTTTTAATTTGTGCTTCTACTTCTGTGATTGTAGCTTCAACATCAACGTCATTTATTTCTGTTACTGCTATTCCACACGTTCTTCTTACTGTTGCAACTGTTGCATATGTTCCCATTATTTACTTAACCCCCAAACTATTAATCCTGTTATTAAACTTGACGCAAGAGTTAAAACAAAAGTTACCCATGGCTGTATTCTAGATGATAAATGATTATAAAGTATTGTGTTTGTTTCTTTCAATCCTGCAAATTCTTTTCTTATTTCAAGTTTAAATTCATTGAAATGTTCTGATAAATTATTAATCATATTTCTACTAACTTTTCCAAATTCACATCCTTCATTTTTTGCCATATACTTTCCTCAATTTTATTTCAATATCATTTCTAAATGGCAAACTGCCACCTAGTGCAATTACTTCAATTAGCTTTTCTTTTGTTCCCCAATTAACAATATCTTTTGCTGTATTCTTTCCGATTCCTTTTATTTCAAATAATTCTTCTAGAAATGTTTTTGCCTTTGGAAATGTTTTTGCAGCTTCATCGAAAATATCAATTTGTTTTGTTTCAACTACCTGGTTGTTTATTTTTCCCTCAGTAGTTTTAACTGATAATCCATAATGAAGACCAAGTTCTGCAGATAAATCTATTCTTTCCCCTGTTCTTAATGTTGTCCAATAGCAATTGCTAACTTCTCCTATACGAATCTTAATTGGTTTACCTAGATTGATAAATTCCATATTAATTTCTATAAGTTATGGTCATAGTTACTGTCTCGGCTGCTGCTGCACTTGCCAAAGTCAATCTCACTTTACCACAAACCACAAACGGCGTATAAATCTCGTTAGTACCATCGTACGTGACATCTGTTCCTGCGTTATCTTCCATTGGCGTTCTTGGATAGAATGTTGAGTCTGTGTTTCCGGTGTAATCTATAATCGCCTGGGCTTTTTGTTCGCCTAGCGTATCAAGATTTATGTCCATCGAAGCTCCAGTCACATCCATTGCTACCTTTAGGATTTCTCCATTGATAGCTTCACTATCTGCAGTTGCTGTCGTAGCACCCGTTGCTACGGTCGCTGTGATTGTCTGTTGTGTTATCATCTTTTTATCTCCATTTAGTTAGATTAAGGTCCTTCGACCTCTTGTTTTCCTGAAACAAGAAAAATAAAAAATAAAAAAAATTAAATTATTTATTCGACTTCAACAAGCTTGTTTCTTAGTGCGATTTTTCTTGGAATTGTAACTACTTGACCTTTCTTCACAGTAATCCATCTGAATGTTTTACCTTCAACTACCTTAATTTTAATACCGTTTCCGACATTCTTAAATTGTGGCATCTTTGGTTTTTCTTCAGGTATCACTGCTTCAATTGATTCTTTAGCAACTTCCTCAACTGCTTCAACTTCAACTTTTTCGTGGTTAGATTTATTCTTTGCCATTATAATTAAGGTGTTGCATCTACTTGTTTATAGGTTGCGGCGTCTGCTGCAGTCTGGTTGTTTACAATACTATTCTCACACATATTTGCTGTGATATTTGTATCGAAATTTGTGATTATATTATTAGCCACAAAAACACTTCCTTCTGTAGTTTCTGCTAACTGA
>Ga0307378_10008484_pt1 | contig 13650 bp, 12 predicted proteins | sample UN1MG_FD_202238 | JGI IMG/M metagenome (GOLD analysis project Ga0307378, IMG submission 202238) | Soil microbial communities from Risofladan, Vaasa, Finland - UN-1 | ecosystem: Environmental > Terrestrial > Soil > Coastal area > Acid sulfate soil | place: Finland: Risofladan, Vaasa | collected... | reverse complement strand
TCTGAAGATCGCTTAACCTGAGCCAGTCGGGGAATGGCGTCGTAGCCAGGCGAACTGTTTGGACTGGCCTGGGCATCACCCTTTGAGCCTGGACAAAAAAGGTGGCCATTGCCGACGGATCAAGATCTGGCTCGGCAAAGAGCGTAACTGAGCGAATGTTCATCTGAGACAAGTTGTCTTTACTCCTTAATAATGGGATTAATGAACTAAACTTGACTTATTTGGCCTGAAGATTAGAATCCATTTTCCATATGAGCGACCAAGAATCAACTGAAAATACGCGCCCGGTAGAAGAAAATCGGCCGGCGAAAAACGAGATCAGAAAGGCCTTCGTTGCTTGTCCTCGTTGTAGCTATTTCCTGGTTGGTTACGGTCTCATTCATGATGACTTAGAGGCGTCCATGGAAAATAGTGGCGGTAAGTGGCTTGATTTAACGTGGAGTATATCCACACGTAGGCTAGTTCAAAAAAGTTACGGCGTCATGATTAATCAGATTGATTCCCATTTTGAAGGCGTTTGCGACGACTGCCGGCGGCCATACGTTTTCAGCACTTCAGATAGCGAACCACCCGAGATTACTTTTAGTATTAAAATTACTCCTGCTCGTTAACCAATCCCAACATCCTTACCCTTTCTGGTCCAAAGATCCGGCGTCGGCGGAAATATGAGTTGTTTCTGAGCGTTGCCGGACAGCCTCGAAGAGGATGATGCCAGCCGCAACTGCAGCATTGAGCGATTCATTGCCCTGGGACATCGGAATTGATATGCTCTTCGCCAGCCGATGAGCCTCGAGGCCAGCGCCTTGGGCCTCGCTACCTATGATCAATGCGGAAGGTTGCCGCCAATCGACCTGAACGTGTCTGGTATCGGCGTCGGCGGACGCCAGCCAGGCATTCAAATGAACCAGATCCCCCTCAATTTCTGGCCAGCTTCGGCGAGCGATGGGCAGGCGCAAGATGGCGCCCATACTTCCGCGAACCACCTTAGGATTGTGCTGATCGACGCATCCGGGCGTCAGGAAAACCGCGTCAACCCCAGCCGCGGCGGCCGTCCGGAGAATCGCCCCAAGGTTGCCTGGGTTGGCGACCCGATCTAAAATAAGTAAGAGAGTTGGGTTGTCGGGAATTGGTAAGTTTGCCATGGGTAGAACGGCCAAGACACCGGGCGGCGTTTCTGTGTCGCTCATATTGGCCATTACCCCATCACTCACCACTTTCCTTGGTGCGGTCAGGCTATCCAATCGCTGCTGATTAACGGGTGATTCGTGCCAACGGCCGCTGATGAAAAGTTGATCTGGCTGTAGCCCGTGCTGGATAATTTCATCGAGCCAGCGATCGCCTTCGACGACATAGGCGTTCTCATTTTGTCGAAAGCGACGACTGAGCAACAGCCGTTTGACATATTTAATGCTTGGGTTGCGATCACTAGTTATCATGAGTTGCAAACACGTTGGTTCCTTTAAGGTCTGAATCCATTATTAGGAGAATATAATGTTAGTTAGAGAAAGAATGTCACAACCGGTCATCACAGTCAAGCCGGATTTGCCGATTATGGAAGCGCTGAACCTGATGAAAAAGGAAAATATTCGCCGTACGCCGGTTATTGATTCGGGTAAACTCGTTGGCATAATCTCTGATAAGGATTTGCTCAATGCCTCCCCCTCCGACGCCACATCGCTGAGTGTTTGGGAGATAAATTATTTACTCAGCCAGATCAAGGTTAAGCAGGTTATGAGTAAAAAAGTGATCACCGTCGAGGAGAATACGCCCATCGAAGAGGTTGCTCGAATTATGGCGGATAGCAAGATTGGCGGCGTGCCGGTGCTCAGAGATAGACAACTGGTCGGTCTTATCACCGAGACTGATCTGTTCAAGATCTTCCTTGAACTAATGGGGGCACGGGAGATGGGTGTCCGTGTCGCCGCCTTGGTTCCGGAAAAGAGGGGCGAGTTGGCTGCCATAACTCAGGCTGTCGCCGCCGCGGGTGGTAGTTTTATCTCTTTCACTCAATTTTCTGGCGAGAACCAATCTAATCGGCAAGTAACCTTCAAGGTTTCCGGGTTGGATGAAGCCACAGTCATAGAGATCGTGCTACCCTTTGTCGAGCGGATCCTCGACGTGCGACTTTGCTGCAACTGAGTTGATTGCTATCAAAGCAAACAACCTTTATAATGGTATGTGGAGGTTCTGTTGTGACTAGACTAATAGCCCTGTACAGACTAGCCCGACCATTCAACGCCCTAACCGGAGCATTAGCTGTTTTTCTTGGTGGTTATGTCGCCGGGACCGGTGAGTGGGGAAAGGTGGCAATGGCCGCCATCGTGACTTTCCTGGTCACCGGCGCCGGCAACTCCTGGAACGATTACCTTGATGTCGAGATTGATAAGATCAATCAACCGCAACGCGTTCTGCCATCAGGACAAGTCAGCCCTAAAGCAGCCTGGATGCTGGCAATTGTCCTGACAGTAATCGCTCTGATCATCGCCTCATTCATAAACCCGGCCGCCTTCCTGGTGGCTTTTCTGGCCTCGGTGATATTGTTCTTCTATTCCTGGAAATTAAAAAGCACCGTGCTCATGGGTAACGCCACCGTGGCCATCATCTCAGCCCTCAGCGTAGTCTTTGGCGGAATTGCGGCCGGCAACGTGCGTCCTACCCTCATTTTAGCCGTTATTGTTGCCGTGGCTATCCTGGGCCGGGAGGTATTAAAGACCCTGGCTGATTATGATGGGGATCTGCAGGAACGGGTGCGCACCGTTGCCACAACCTGGGGCCGGAGACGTGCTCGAATTGTATTTTATCTCCTGGCGGCCCTCACAGGCTGGATCATGCTCCTGCCCTATCTGCTCGATGTCTACGATGACATCTATGCCTATATTGTGGCCTTCGGCGTTTACCCCATCCTGGTTTATGCCCTGGTGAAGGTGAGTCGTCATTCCAGCGGGCGGCAGTTGGAAAGAATCAGCCAGTTGATGAAGATGGACTTCATGATCTGGTTTGTCGCTGTAATCCTCGGGGTCTCCCTCAAATAGTCAGCTTAACATCAGAAAAAACAGATTATCCGAGCATAAGTTTGGCCGTTGCCTGGCGGCTGCGGCATTACTCTAGCTGGCGGTGACGTCAACCTGTTGCTGGAAAGTGATACGGCCATTCAGGAACCATTCCTGGCTATTGAAGGGTTTTTCCTCGGCTGGTAATGATTGGTTAATACGCTTGTATTTTCCATCCGCCGCCAAAGAATAGCCTCTATCAGAATCCTTCAAGTAGATCTGGAGGACATTGACGATGAGTTCTTCTCGCAATGTCTTGTCCTCAATGGGAAATAGCACCTCAACCCGGCGATCAATATTGCGTTGCATCAAATCGGCGCTACCGGCATACAGGGCTGATTCGCCCAAATTGTTGAAATAGTAGATCCGGTTGTGTTCAAGAAAGCGGCCGACGATGCTGATCACGCGGATATTATCGCTCACCCCAGGTAATCCCGGCCGCAAGCAACAGATCCCGCGCACAATCAAATCAATCTTCACCCCCGCCCGGCTGGCACGGTAGAACGCGGCGATCATTTCGGGATCGACCAGCGAGTTTATCTTAATAATGATCCGACCCGCGGCTCCATGAGCCGTTTCTCTTTCGATGAAGTGTAAGATCTTTCGCCGCAGATTTACCGGCGCGGTGATGAATTTGCGGTATTCTTCCTGCTTGGAGTACCCGGTCAAATAATTGAATAATTCCGAGGCGTCCGAGCCCAGGCTCTCGTCACAACTCATCAGACCAATGTCGGTATAACTCCTGGCTGTATTGGCGTTATAGTTTCCCGTAGACAGATGGACATAGCGGCGAATACCTTCGCGCTCGCGCCGGACAATCAGGCTGACCTTGCAGTGTGTTTTAAGGCCAATCAGGCCATAGACGACGTGGACGCCTGCCTTTTCCAACTGGCGCGCCCATTCAATATTACTTCGTTCGTCGAAGCGGGCTTTCAACTCAACCAGGACGGATACCTGTTTGCCGTTTTCTCGGGCGCGCATCAAGGCGCGGACAATGGGTGGATTCGGACCCACCCGGTATAGAGTCTGTTTGATAGCCAGGACCCTGGGATCGTCGGCCGCTGCCTCAAGAAGGTCTATTACCGGCACAAAACTATCATAGGGATGGTGGAGCAGAACATCCTGCCTTCTCAGGATACTAAATATATTTTCACCACTTCTGAGTGGCGGCGCCAGCGCCGGCTGGAAAACGGGATCTTTCAGTTCCGGCATCTCCAAATCACGCAGTTCCCAGAGACTGCTCAAGCCCAACGGGCCATCAGCCTGGTAAATGTCAAAACTGCCCACTTCCAGGTTGGCCATCAAGATCTGTATGATGCTCTCGGGCATGCTTAAGTCGATTTCCAGGCGGACAACAAAACCAAAATGGCGGCGGCGTAAGCTCTCTTCGATGGTCAAAAGCAGATCGTCCGCCTCCTCTTCCTGAATCTCCATATCCGTATTACGGGTTACCCGGAAGGGATAGGCAGCTTCAATCTCCATGCCCGGAAAAAGGCGATCAAGGTTAGCGGCAATCACCTGTTCGACCCATACGAACCTGTGGAATGAAGGTAATAAAAGATCATCCGGATCGACTCTTTTTAACGGTATTAGACGGGGTAATGTGGACGGCACCTTGACCCTGGCAAAATGGGTTTCACCACTCTCAGGATCCTTTACTACGACAGCCAGGTTCAGGCTCATATTAGAGATATGAGGGAATGGATGGCCAGGATCGAACAGCAGCGGCGTAAGCACGGGAAAGATCTCTTGTTCAAAGTAATCCCGCAGCCTTCGCTGCTGGCGAATCTTAATATCGTCGTGGTTGACAATCTGGATGCCTTCCTCCTCCAAGGCTGGAAGTATATTTCGAGCCCAATACGTCATTTGCTCTTTGACCAGATCGGTCATCGTCCGGTGGATGGCCACCAGTTGCTCCCTCGGCGTCATACCATCAGCCGGACGGCCGGTAACGCCCGAGTATACCTGCTGCTTAAGCCCAGAGACACGAACCATGAAGAACTCGTCCATGTTCCCGCAAAAGATGGCAATAAATTTGACGCGCTCAAGCAACGGATGTTGTTCATCATACATCTGATCCAGGACCCGGCGATTGAACTCAATGGTGCTCAGCTCCCGATTGATATACAAACTTGGATCGTTTAAATCGATAGCCGGTACTTCTGCTAAATCTGGTCCTGTCTCCAGGGACAACGCTTTGTCCGCTCCATTAACCGGCGCCACGATCCCTACTTCATTTAAATCATTGAGTTCTTTCATAATTATTACTCAGGACAGATGCATTCAATCCGGACCTTTTCCGGAATATCGGGCTTTTGGCTTGTAGATTGGAGTAAAATATAGCCTACATTTAACCAGTTTTAGCGCTCTTTGTCTAGTTTTTGGCGTACTTTATGTCTAGATTGCATTCTTGCTTCTTATTTATCATCCTGTTGACGGCCGCCTGCTCTCAGGAATTGCCGTCTCAGGTGCCGACCCTGAATCCACTATTGTTATTGCCGCCGCCAACGCCACAAGTCATACCCGGGGCCAGCCTTGCCGCGGCCGTCCCAACGGCAACCCCAACTGTGGCAAAAACAACTGTGGTTATAACAACCGTGGCTCCGACCCCAGTTCCGGCGCAAAATCCCGATTACTATTTGGTGGCCGAGCCAGGGGTACCGGCCGAAATCCTGGCCGATGCCGGACAGATGGCCACCCTGAATCCGCGAAGATTCGCCTGGAATTCAGAAAGTGGGGACGCTGAGAATTCGGTCCGATTCGCAGTCAATGACGGCCTCTCACTAGCCCAGTGGGACTATGCCGTTGCCGCTCCTTTCGCAACCATCGTCGATGATACGACGATAGCCGAGATAACCGCCGGCTGGCAGGCAGGGAGTAATCACCTCGGTTCATTAATAGTCGATGAGAACACAGCTGCTGCTCTGACACATATCTGGGGTCCCCCGGGTCCAGGTTCGCGTATTGTCCTCCAGAATGAACTGAGCCAGGCCCTTTGGACTGCGCGGCCTTCGTGGACAATCATCCCCTTTCATCGTTTGTCACCAGAACTAAAAGTATTGCGCCTGGACGGCATGTCTCCGTTGGCGGCGGATTTTGATCGCACTGTTTACCCACTGACCATATCCATCGGTTTGACAGGCGACCTGAACGGTGTGGCTCAAGTCCAATCAACCTGGTCGGGTCACAGGAGTAATCGCGATCCAGAGCGGCTGAGCACTGTGGCCATGAGCGGCGTGACGGCCCTGGGTCGGGCTACAGCTTTCCAGATGGAAATCGGCGGCATTACCACACCTGGCCTGGTCGTCGGCCCGGTCCTCCAGGCGGCCGATATCGCCCATATCAGCCACGAAGTCGCTTTCGCACCCGATTGCCCCTACCCTAATCCTATCGGCGACCCGATATTCTGCGCCCGAGACAGCTACCTGGCCCTCCTTCAATCCCTGGGAACGGACCTGGTTGAGCTTACCGGTAATCATGTGAACGATTGGGGGGCGGCTAATCTTCTCCATTCCATCGAATTATATGAACTAGCCAGTATGGAAACTTTTGGAGGTGGACGGAACCTGGCCGATGCCGGCGCAGCAGCGCTATTCGAACATCATGGCAACAAGATCGCTTTTGTAGGCTGCAACCCGGTCGGCCCGGCCTTCGCCTGGGCTACTGAAGGTGGCGCCGGATCAAATCCCTGCAACTATGAGGCGTTCTATAATCAGATTCGCCAGTTACGGGATAATGGTTACCTGGTAATCGCCACCCTTCAATACTTTGAGTTTTATCACTATGCGCCCACAGCGCAGCAGCAAGTCGATTTTCGAGCTTTAGCCGAGGCCGGCGCAGCTGTTGTCAGCGGAAGCCAAGGCCATCACGCTCAGGGATTTGACCTGTACAATGGCGCCTTTATTCATTATGGCCTGGGCAATCTCTTTTTCGACCAGATGGACATGCTGGGCACCCGTCAAAGTTTTATCGATACATATACCATCTATGATGGGGCCTTGATCAATGTTGACCTGTTCACTTCGCTGATTGAAAATTATTGTTGTCCCAGGGAAATGAGCACTGCCGAAAGGCAACAACTGTTGCAGGCTGTTTTTCAGGCCAGCGGCTGGTAGTGAGACTCTGATTACAGGCCGTGGCTAGCCAAGAAAAGGGTTTTGAAAAACTGTTACGACTCCTCACCCGTCAAATGGTCCCTCAAAGCCTGGAGTCCAAGAGTGTAACTCCGCCAACCAAAGCCGCTGATCTGACCCAGGCAGACCGGCGCCAGTACCGATTTCCTGCGAAATTCTTCTCGCGCGTGAATGTTGGAAAGATGGACTTCCACACATGGTAAGGCAACTGCCGCTATGGCGTCTCGCAAGGCATAACTCGTGTGGGTGAACGCGCCGGGATTGAACAGGATGCCGTCGGCCCACTCTCGTGCCTGGTGAAGTCCATCGATCAATATACCCTCATGGTTTGATTGAATAAATTCTAGCCGGTCTTCGCCGGCTGCTTGTTCAAGGGCCTGGTTGATATCGGCCAACGTGTGCCGGCCGTAAACAGCCGGTTCGCGCGAGCCTAATAGATTGAGATTGGGTCCGTGAACTACCAAAATATTCAATTGCACTGGCCGATCCTCCTAGAAAAACTATTATTTGATTAGACCGTTCCCGAGTCTTACCGTGAGTCGTGCCTATCTGACAAGACCAGCATGGCCTGTCAATCCTACGCATGCAATTATTTATCTCCGGACAACGTTGTTAGCGTTGCAAAGACGGCCGCCTCTGGCACATCACTGGCGATAAACACATCGCCCACCTCCCGAATAAGGACAAACTGAAGCCGGCCACCGGCTTTCTTTTTATCGCTGCGCATCGCTTTAAACAGTTTTTCGGGCGCGAGGGCGGCTGGTAAGGCGACAGGCAGCTTCAAGCGGCCTAGAAGATGTTCGATCCGCTGCTGTAAGGCCGGCCGGCACAAGCCCAATTCGGTGGATAAATTAGCCGCGGCAACCAGACCAATAGCCACCGCCTGCCCATGTCGAACAGTATAGCCACTGACCTGCTCAATTGCATGGGCAAAAGTATGCCCCAGATTCAATACTTTGCGCCGCCCGGCTTCAAAGGGATCAGCCTCAACCACATCCCTTTTAATCAGGATGGCTTCGACTATTAGGGCCAGTAAATCGACCTCGTCAGATGGCAGAATCGCCTCCCCTACTCTCCCTTTGTCTTGAATCAGATGACCACCCTCAAGCTGGGTCAAAATGGATGGGCTGGCAATAAGTCCGTGTTTGACGATCTCAGACAAGCCGGCCCGGAAGTCGTCCGGCGAAAGGGTGACCAACGTGTCCAAATCGGCAAACACTGCTTGAGGCTGCTTAAATGCGCCAACCAGGTTCTTACCTTCTGGCAAATCAACCCCGGTCTTCGCGCCCACGCTGGCGTCCACCATCGCCAGGACCGTTGTTGGGCACTGGACAAAAGGCACTCCACGCATAAAGGTGGCCGCAGCAAATCCGGCCATATCGCCGACAACTCCCCCGCCCAGGGCTATGACCGTTGTTTGGCGATCGGCGCCGCAAGCCAATAACTCGCGGTAAAGCATTCTCACGGAATCGAGGGTCTTAAATCCTTCGCCGGCCGGGATCGAAATGACCCTCAAAGGTTCCAGGTAATCCAGCCGCTGGGCATGCAATGGTCCCACATTACTATCAGTAATAATGACATTTCGCGCCAGCTCCGTTAGATATTGACCCTGGCGCTTTAACAGCCCGTGCCCAACCAGGACGGGATAAGCGCCGCCGGGGTAACGCACCTGGATACATCCGATAGGGCGAGACCATTCCCCGCTTTCTATAAAGTTGTGGAAAGATTCCTCGATCTCGGCGATTATCTCTGACGGCGGCTTGCCGGTTGTCTCTACCTGTTTAAATTGGGCATAGGCTGTTGCCCTTTGTGACAATAAATGAGTTAGCTGCTCCTGGGGATGCCGCCCTTGCAGTAGCGGCCGACTCGTTCCATCCCTTTCCAGGCGGCTTAATATTTCCTCCGGGGTTGCCTTCAGGCAATAAACAATATTGTTCCGGCCAAGCAAGACCGCATTCAAGGGATCGACCATCAAACCGCCCCCGGTAGCTATAACCAAATGCTCCAAACCGGCGAATTCCCGGGCAAAGGCCTGTTCGTAGGCCCGAAAGGCCGCTTCGCCCTCAATCTCGAACAGTTCGGGGATGGAACGGCCGGTTCGCTGGCTGATCAAATCATCGCTGTCAACAAAACGCCGGCCGAGCGATTCGGCCAGGTCCTTGCCGATGCTCGATTTACCGGTGCCCATGAAACCGGTCAGGATTATTGTTGGCTCAATCATAGCGCCGATTATAACCGATTTCTGCAATCGCCGGTTTTGTTGGCCTTATCACTTACCTTAAAGGGCATCTTGATGTATTCTTTAATCAGGTAATGACCTGGCGATATTCTAGGCCGGGGTTAGGTACAAGCTGGCCGGAAAAGATCACTTCTGGCGGTCCAAATAAGGAAACGGTATAGCATGAGCGGCACGACATCCATCGTCATTTTCGGGGCTTCTGGCGACCTGACCAGGCGTAAATTGATCCCATCTCTCCTTAACCTCTTTTGTAAAGGTCGCATGCCAGAAAATTGGCAAATTATCGGCGTCTCCCGTACTAAAATTAGCAACGAAGAATTTCGCACTGGCTTAAAAGAGAGCATGCTGGCGCTGGCGCCAGAAAAATTTAATGACGAACATTGGCAGGTTTTTGCGCCTCATATCGGTTATCAGTCTGGTGATTTGAGCAACATCGAGGATTTCCGTGGGTTGGACGCCCGCCTGGCAGAGTATGAGGAACGTTATGACGGACCTGCTAACCGCCTTTACTATCTTTCCGTAGCCCCTCGGCTGTATGAAGTCACCATCACAAATTTAGGCGAAGCCGGCATGGTAAACGAAAACAACGGTTGGCGCCGGGCTGTCATTGAAAAACCATTCGGCCGCGATTTGCCCTCCGCCCGGGCGCTTAATAAAGCAGTCCATAAAGCCTTGAATGAATCCCAGATTTACCGCATCGATCATTACCTCGGTAAAGAGACGGTGCAAAATATTCTGGTTTTCCGTTTTGCCAATTCACTCTTCGAACCTGTTTGGAATCGCAATTATATCGACCACGTGCAGATTACTGCGGCCGAGTCGGTGGATGTCGCTCATCGCGCCGGCTATTATGATGGGGTTGGCGTCGTTCGGGACATGGTCCAAAACCACGTCCTTCAGCTCCTCTCACTGGTGGCCATCGAGCCGCCAGCCTCCTTTGAAGCGGATGCACTAAGAAACGAGAAGGTCAAGTTGTTTTCGTCGCTTCGGCCTTTCGAACCAGATGACGTGCGGAAATACACTGTGAGAGGTCAATATCGTGGTTACCGGGATTGCACCGGGGTAACCGCAGATTCCCAGACGCCAACCTTCGCGGCTTTCCGCCTGTATATAGATAATTGGCGCTGGCAGGGCGTGCCCTTCTTTGTACGGTCTGGCAAGGCAATGACCGAGAAAACCACGGAAATTGGCATTGTCTTTAAGCGGCCACCTCACCTGATGTTCCCGTTACCACCCCAGCAACATATTCGCGCCAACCGGCTATCTATGTGCATTCAGCCCGATGAAGGGATTCACTTTAGTTTCCAGGCTAAGGTACCCGATACCGCGGCCGAGATGCGCGAGGTGAAAATGAATTTTAATTACACAGACACCTTTGACGAACTGGCTATCCCGGACGCCTACGAACGGTTGCTCGTTGATGTGCTAAAAGGGGATGCCTCATTATTTACCCGAGGTGACGCTATTGAGCTGGCCTGGAAACTGGTCGACAAGATCTTAGAATGCTGGGAATCTGATAATCCGCCGCCATTGCATACTTACGAAATAGGCAGTTGGGGTCCCGAAGCAGCAGAGAAATTGATTGACCACGATGGCTACGTTTGGACGATGGGTTGTTAGCGCGATCCACTAGGTCTTGAATCGATGGACACTGATTGGGCCGCCCTCCTGATGCAGCCATCGAGAGGCGCTACTCGAGATTATTCACGATCGGTGGAACGCTTTTGCCAGAAAGCTCGCATACCCTTGAGGAAACCGGGCACCATTTCCCGGGGAAACCTGGGCCAGGTAACGGCCATAGCAATCCCGATCCAGAGCACCATGAGCCAGCCAAAGGGTGCTGCCTCGCGAAATGAGACCACGATAAACCAGCCATAGATAGGGGCTTGAAACAACATGCCCGGTGCGCCCGAGATGCCTTTCAGGCCAAAATAAAGTCCCCAGATGAGCAGGTAAAAGAGTGCCACCGGCCTACCAAGTAGTCCGGTGGCGGTCAGGTAAGCCAACAAGCCGCAGGAGACCAGCATATCGACTTCGAGATCTCGGGCGCCGATCTGGGTTTGACGGGGGAAGGGTTTGCGCCGGGCCAATGGGCCGTCAAAGCTATCAGCCGTCCAGTTCAGGATTACCAAACCGACTGCTACCGGGAGCGCCTCACTTGCTTGGGTCAAACCAAGCCAGACAAAAAGTGGAAATTGCAGCAGTCGCGCCCAGGTGATGAGATCGGCTACCTTTTTGCCAAGGGGCATCATCTATTGACCTCGTGCCTGGGCAAAAGACCGCGTTTGTTCAGGGAGATGAGGCCTCGCCAGTCATTCTGGACATCGTACTCAATTCGGGTCGTTGGGTAAAGCCAACTTGCTTCCAAAAAGAAATCGCTCCATGGTTCTCATCAAAGACAAATAGATGGCATTTTTCTATGCCCTCTAACCTCAGTTGGACCAGTGCGCGCTCGACCATTTCGCGGCCTAGATCCTGGCGGCGGTAGTTCTCAGCAACCGCCAGGTGGTGAATAAACCCCCGCCGGCCGTCGTGGCCGCATAGAAGGGCTCCTGCCACCCTTTCGTCGTCCAACGCCACTAGACTGAGTCCCGGATTTCGCGCTAAATAGCTGGCAATGGCCTCTCGTGAATCAGCGCTGCTGAGCCCAATGCCTTCCGTGGTCTTCCACAACATTATCACCGCTTCATAATGTTCAATTTTCATTTCAGAAAGCTGCATTTTCATAATTTCGGTAACTGCTTCCATTCCCATCCTGGCATAGTACTATAGGCATATTTTGATAGAAAAGTGTATTTTTTCCTCATCAGCTTTCTCAATATATATACAGAATATCTCTGGCGTTGTTGTGAACCATTCTGGACCTTGCGTTTAGAAGCCAACACTACGGATCAACCGGTTCTATCGGTAGCGAGGAAAGATGAGATTTATTTTATTATTGTTCCTATCTGCGGCTTTAATGGTTGGACTTGCTTCGGCTATCGTGGTCATGGGCAACTTGGTGTCCAGCCTTGGTTTGGCGTTCCTGGCCATGATCGTCGTCGTCGGTCTGGTGATTGCCGCTGCCGGAAATAATAAAGCCAGCGAAGATGATGCATCGTAGGTCCATAAGGACAGGTTCACATCTTGAACAAATGGTCAGACGCCAAGTTGGCGTTCGAATCGATGGGCGGGCGCTGTCAACTTTACCATGTCAACTGTTTTAAAAATGTTGTCTGAATTGTAGCCTACCAGGCCAGGTTACGGCGACAGCCAACTAAAGCGCACTGGATCTTGATCTCAGAAGAGTGAATACCAACAAAAAAGCCCGTCCGCTAATCGGTCGGGCTTTTTTGTGGCCTTGGTATGCTTCCGACAGGGATCGAACCTGTGACCTGACGATTAAGAGTCGTCTGCTCTGCCAATTGAGCTACGGAAGCCGGTTTAACCGCCGTATTATCGCTGCTTTAGGAGCGAATTGCAAGAAAAATATTGGCCTCCTCACCGGTAACACGCCATGGCTAAAGTAACCGCAGGGAGGAACTCCAGCCCAAGGATGCCCGCCGACAAGATGATTTACAAGTCGCCCAGAAATTGGGATAGGACCCAACCGACTAAATCATTAACCTGTATTTGTTGCCAGGTCCCCTCATCGTTGTTCTCTACGCCATCCAGGATGGTAACGACTGTGCCTGATTCAAGGAATCCCAATAGCTCCGCATCGGCCGAGGGTTCTGCCCGGAAATTGAGCCCGTAAGCGAGATCGACGATCCTGGAGGGCCGGGTCGGTGATGGGGTAATTGTCGGCGTCGCCGTCGGCGTTGCCGTATCTGTTTGGGTTGGCGCCAGCGTCTGGGTTGGTGTGGCGGTATCGGTAGGCTCTGGGATGGGCGTATTGCTGGGCAAGGGCGTCGCTGTGTGTGTTGGTTCCGCGGTGGGACTCAGCATCAGTGTCGGCGTAGGAGTCGGCGTTGGGGTTAATGTTGGTGGGTTAAAAGAATCCAGCTGGGTGGTGCGAATGACGGTCATTGATGTGGCCACTTCCCGTTGCAAATCAGTGGCCATATACTCCTGGATTTCAATCACTTTGGAGTAGGGAATAGCATTGGGACTGCGAACAATCAAATCCAATTCGAGTATGTCATCAACTTCATTGATTTCTATGGAGTTCAGAATACCGCCAGTTATCTCGGTCACACCGGTCTCGGCCAGCTGGCGAATATGGGCTTGAAAAGCGGATTCCTGGCCA
>Ga0307378_10008483_pt1 | contig 13651 bp, 11 predicted proteins | sample UN1MG_FD_202238 | JGI IMG/M metagenome (GOLD analysis project Ga0307378, IMG submission 202238) | Soil microbial communities from Risofladan, Vaasa, Finland - UN-1 | ecosystem: Environmental > Terrestrial > Soil > Coastal area > Acid sulfate soil | place: Finland: Risofladan, Vaasa | collected... | reverse complement strand
GCGGTGAGAGGAATGTTGTCAAAGTGACCCGGGTCCTCGTCATCGCTGCTGCTCTTGGCCACGTTCCTGCGCTTCATTGTGAAACTATTTAACTAATTTTGTTTCGAGGTGCATAAATAGACTCAAATCCGGAACCGCTGAAGTGCAGCATGTCTGCAGGCTGTGCGTTTTCGTCACGAGAGTGCGAGGCCGAACTAAACCTCACCGAGCCTGTAGAGGAACGCAAGGTGCGCTCCAAAACGCTGAAAATGGTCGTCACTGGTGAAGTCAACGTGGGCAAAAGCCTCCTCGTCGACAACATCGTTTCAAAAAAGTACAGACGCCCACTGCCGACCTACTTTCCCACGCTACATGTCGACTTTCGCATCAGGAAATGGGACGTCGATGGCGAAACCTACGCCTTGCAAATATGGGACATTCCGGCAAACGAAAAAACTGAGTCGGTCGCAGACGGTTGGTTTCGTGGTACCGATTTCATGGTGTTTGTGTACAATGTTTGCGAGCGTGCTACATTCGAGAGGCTGGTACACCACCTCGAACGCTACGAGAGAATGGTGCCAGCGAAGGCGCAGACGGTGTGGATCCTCGTTGGGACACATCGAGATCGTGTGCTGATCACACCCGAGTGCGAGCAAGTTTCCGAGACCGAGGCGCAGAACCTCGCAGAGACGCTGCACGCCCTTAATCTTCGCATTAGTCTCATTGACGAGTTCAACTTTGATTGGCACAAAAAAATTCAGCAACAAATCGCAGCACTATTTTTATCACAATTCGGCATTGGCCTGCCCGGTTGAATCGTGACTTGCGCGGTTTTCGCCAGTTCTGCGTCTCGAAGACCTTGCCAGGTGAGCGATGGAAGAGATCTTCTGCCAAAACGACTCTGTGTTCTGCAATCCTGAAGTAAAACGATTTTTGCCTCGCATTCAGCCCACCTCGCCGTTGGACGAGCGCGTAGAGAGATATCAGTCAAAGATGCCCGCGTTGCCCGAGTTTCGCCCTGGCAGTCTGGGCTCGTCTTCGTCGGGCGTGGGGCAGCGCTATCAGTTTGTTCCCTCGGTGCACGAGGCCCGTCTAAACTTCACTCCAGGAGCACCGAATGCAGCTATTCGCCGCTGCGTGTCAAACTATCTCAACGCAGACGCACAGGCGGATGAGGAGGCAATTCTTGCACCAGAAGTCAAAAAGCGCCCCGTGCATGAACCAATTTTAGAACCAGCAGTGCCCGAAAACACGATTGCAATTGCAACCGCGCACATTGCACCAGAACCCGAAGTGGTCAACATGTCGCTGGTGCTTGCCGATGATGCCCCGCCGCCAAAGCGCTTCCTCGATAAGGATCCGGAGGAGGAACTCCCAGAGCAACCCTCGCGCAGGCCTGCTCGCATTACAAAACCGCCAGCACCGTTGCCATACGACGCAGTGTTGGCGACCACCCGGGTGGAGGACGATTATGACTACAACTCTGACGAGGAGGATTTTTCGGATCTCGAGTACGAGAAGTCGGCACCGACTGCGCAGAGTGTGCGAAATGTAACCTACGACGAGCCTGAGGTTGACTCGGAAAAACTCAAACAAATCAAAGAGGCCAAGCGCAAGCAGCTGCAGCAGGCCAAAACCTACGGTGTCAGTGAGCTGAAAATCGGCGACATGCCCAGTATTCAGAAGTTTAACAAGCACGGCGGTGGCCAGCTCTACGAGATGTTTAAAAATGCTTGCACGGTCGCCTTTCGCCAAGTGGCGGCAGAGCTTTTGGGCGGCACATCGAGCAACGAGGCGCCCGAGCTTACGAAAACGCTCGTGAAGAGGGCCCACAAGATCCTGCTGCCATGCAAGTATCGCAGTGATAAGATGCTGCGGCTGCAGAAGCTTTGCCTGCTTTATGCCACAATAGATTTTCTAAAAGACGGTGACATGTGGCGCGTCACGCTTGGCCGACCACAGACGCGGGGCAAGCCCGCAACCCACACTTTCGAATGCGACGAAGACGCGGCGATTGCCATCCAGTATTTGCACACTGCACTCTACCCATACCCCTTTATTCTCGAGTCCGTGCGAAACACAGCCGCATCGCTGCTCGAGAAAAGCACTCGCATCAAGACCCCGGCACAGCTCTGCGATGCACTTGCGCAGAACGAAACGCGCGCGAAGAACTGGTTCGTGCAGTGGTGCGTGGCCTCTGTGTTGGCAGGCATCCCTGAGTTCTCCCCTATCTAATCCTCCAAAACGACATAGCAAGTAAAAGAGACAGGAGTTTAGTATGCGTGCTTTTGTTCACTCGACCGCGACGCGTTTGGTAACCTTCGATGCAGTGTGTTCAAAGTGGGCTTTCCAGAGCTGCGAAAGCAATTTCGTCGAGTAGTAGGTGGTCAACACTAGAATTACAAGCAGCAGAATGAGCACCAGCGTGTTGTTGAGTGTGAAGTCTGAGGGTTTTTTTTCGTTGCATGTTTTGTCATGTCGACACACACAATCGTAGCTTGGCGTGAAGATTTCGTTGTCGTGGCAAAAGTGGTAGTTCTCCAGCAGTGCTGTGTAAAGCGCGGGGTCTGAACAATTGCAGATTTGCTCCTGCTCAAGACCGATTTGCTCGAGTGCGTAGTCAAGCAAATTGGCGAATCGACTGGGCTGATCGAGGTAGAAATTGCTGTAGCACTTTGGACTGTTGCCGCAGAGCGTGCGACTAAACGCGACAAAATCTGTCTGACACCCGAAAGCAACCGCTGTCCACAGCAGAAGAAGCAACATGTGACGCTATTCTTTATGTACAAAACTGATTGACGCTCTCAGGCGCAAGTAATATAGACCTCTTCTCGGTGACTCGCTATGCTTTTGCATATAGGACATATAATTTGAGTGTTGGGTTCGTAGTACAGGATACACTTGTTGCAGAAACACAGGTGCCGACAGGGCGAGAGAAAAATCGTCGGTATGCATTCGCGACACGCCACGCAGATGGGTGTGCCACTGCTTGCTTCGGCTGCCGCGGTCTGTAGCTCTGCGTTGAGCGTGATCTCGCGCAGGACAGCCTCCACGGTCCACTGTTCTTTGTTTTCCACAAAGCGCCCTTGGGGAATATCTGGCGCGAGGATAAAAAACCGTGACGCACCCACAGGCACAAACGAAAAGGTGCGCCGATGGCTCGAGAAAGGTATATTGACAACAGCCACAGAGTTGCCACTGGCCTGCAGGCGGCTCTCGTTGTAGCCAACGACCTGGAGACTATCGATGGCGCTATTGCTAAGCGTACAGTCGAGTTCTTGCAGTGGCTCCTGTTCGCGAAAGTTCAATTGATTGCACGCAGCTGTGCAGTCCAGTGTGAGGAAATTGAGCTGATTGTGTCGAAACACCACAGTGTTGCCTGTGCCGCTCACGGCAACGGTTGCGTGGTTTCCGAAAGCAATGTTATCGAGAACAATCACACTGCGCGTGCAGGCGATCTGCAGGTGATCTAGCTTCAGACGCCCTGGCAAGTCGCACCAGTGTAGGTGGTGCTTCTGTGTGGCGCTGTTCACGCCTTTGTAGATTACAATTGTACTTCCGCATTGCTGCAGACTCAGACTCTCTCCACTCGTGCAGCCAACGCGGCTATTCTCCAATACCAGACGCTCAAAGCAACCCTCAATGCGTATCGCGGTTGGGAGAATCATGCACTAAATTTGTGCGAAAATAAAAATGCGCAGATCTCAATTCGGAATTGCTAGATTCGCACATACGAACGATAAATATAGCACTAATTAGGTTTACTGATACAAATATAACAAATTGCTCTCGCGTGTAATTATCACAAGACACGCACTCGCTAGCGACACTAGCTTGTGCATCATTGCCGCGTCGATGGCACGTTCGGTGTAAAAGAACACGCACGACACGCGCGTCGATGTGCCATCGAGTAGACGCACATTGCAACACTCGAGTGCATCGTTCTCCTGAATGCACCGCTGTAGCTGGTGCGTCTGCACACAGGCCTTGTCGACAATCGAGTGTCGCTCATCCTCGGGCCCCTGGTAGTAGCACAACGCCTGGCAGTAGTCGTAGCGGAACGACATTACAGTGTTTCGTCGAAGCTCCATTGGCATTGGCGTCAAGTCGTGACTCGCCAGGGTGTTTAGCTCGTCAAAGGCAGAGCAGAGGAATATGCTACGCACGTCGTTGTCGAGGAGCGCAAAGTAGGCGGCAATCATGTTGTCGAGATTCGCAACCGCAGTGTGGCAAACGCCCTCCCATGCAGAGGGAAACTGGAAGAACTGCCTCGGTGCCTCCCAGCACCAGGCCTCGGTTGAGCGCAAACAAAACGTGTCGCAAAGTGACGCGTCGATGCTTTCGCCAAGCACGCGAAGCATAGTGCTACTTGTCGATTCCACATCGCCGTTGTAGATAAGGATAAGGCGCTGCCTGACGCCGGAACTGGCGCGAATCTGGTTGAGTAGCAAATGGGTGTGAAACGCGGAGATGCACTGCACGTTGAGCAGCACGAGGGTCCTCATACTGCACAGCTGCAGGTAGTCCTCGATCTCTTGCATTAGCCACGTGTCGGCAAAGTCGATTAGGTTTGTGAGGGTGCCAAAAGTGAGCTTCAGCATGGTGTCCATCTGGCCGTACATCTTCGGATCGATGCCCTTGATCTCGACAATTGACACGTGACAATTGGACCTGGACAAGTGTGTGAACAACTGGTCCATTAGTGGGTGCTGACCGAGCCCATGGTGCATATCTTGCAGCGAGACTTGGCCACGCTCGCTGTCAAGTAGTGTGTTGTCGCAGAACTGGTGCGAGGCGATGATTTCGAGGAGGTTGTTGCGCGCTTTGCGGTGGATCTGGTCGTAGTAGGGACTGTGCAGACGACCGTTCTCCAACGCGAGGCCAGCTCGCGTCAAGAGCGACCATTGGTCTATGCTGCATTGGACAAGGTCGGCCTCCTTGAAAATGTAACCATTGCGCCAGTAGAGATCCATGGTCTTCGACGAGATAACGGCGACACGCAACACATCGTAGTTGGGCGGACAGGGTGCGAGTTGGCAGTAGACATCCGTGCCAATACGCGGAAACACGCCTTCGAAGCGGTGGAAAACCAGATACAGGGGGTTGTGTTGAAGAATAATGTCGAGCGAGGCGCGCCGCTCGGCACTGAGCTTCTGCAAATCTGTGCTCGAGAAAAGTCTGCTCGCTTGGAATGGGGAAAGCGAGGCCTGCCAGCTCTCCAGCAGCTCGGCACCTCGCGAGCCCACCTGAAGATTCGAGAATGAGCTTTCGGAGGTCAACGTGAGGCAAACTTCGTCGCCAGGTTGTACATTCTTTTCGTCCACACCGGACACAATCTGCACGTGATCGTCCGAGGACTTGAGAAACATGGACACGGTGGTTTTTGTGGGACGGTGGCTACTGGTGGAGAAGTCTTCCAGGGCAGTGGTCGAGAATGGTGCTTTGGCAAGTACAACAAATGAGCTGGTCATTGGGGTGAGGTGAGAAATTGGGACGAGCGGAGGACAATGTGGGGAGCTGTCGCGGAAAAGGCCAAGGTTCCAGGCTTATATGAGGATATGCGTGATTTTGGAAACAACAAAACTGGCATTCCAGGAATAGCCGTGCGCGATTTTAAAAATAATTTTCGCGAAGTCACGATTAGCAGTTCTTGACTTGCGCAATCGTGACAAAGGTAGGGCGATGTTCCAAAGTACTTTTTGCTCTTGAATGGCCTTGAGATGGCCATTCTCTACACACGCCTCTACAAATTGTATTTTTCTTCTCCACGTCCTCTCTGACCTAAATTTCGTTTAGTGTACATCAAAAACTTATGGAAATTGACCCCTACAGTGTGTTCACAAACGCCAGCGCCTGTGCAAACACTGCATCGTACTCGCTGTAGTTTTTCAAAGTAAATTGTTTCTGCATCCGTCCGCGGTAGGCTTTCAGTCGGGATCTCTTGTAGACAATATTGGCGTGCTTGCGGCGAACGTTTGCAGCGAGAAAGTTGTGTGAGTTGCCATCGATGAAAACCAGCTCCTGAAGGTCGCAGCCAAATAAGTGTTCAACAAGCGGGGTGTTGTGTTCGTCTATAATTCCGCGCATGTCTTTGCACCACCAGTGAGAGGTTACGAGCGCCTCGTGGTGTCGGTCGACAACAAAGCTTTGTGCAAAGTGACCGTCCCACCTGAGGACCACCTCGATATAGGTTTCAGCGATGCAACATTCGCTCGTTCGCATAAGACCGTCGCTGGTCGCCTCCACCGTCACGTCGGCAGGCAAGAATCCGTACGCCCCATCGTCGAAGCGGTAGTAGTCACGCTCTTGCGTGCCGTGGAGAACCCGCAATGGTCCCGTCGCCTTTGACTCGCATAACACTAGCCGCTCGTTTCGCATATGCAATGGCTCATCCGCTGCGCAGAAACCGTGGAGCCTGTGCTTGGTTTGTCTCACATGCCGCTTGAGTTTGTCTCGAAGATTGCTTCGCGTGTGGTTTGCGAAGAGCGTGAGCAGCTCCTCAAAAGTTTGCGTAAAATAATGATGCCTCCAGGCACCCTTGTCCCGCTGAAGCGAATAAAGCTTGTCGCCGTCCCAGTAGATTCCTATCGGAAGAATGAGAATGTTCTGAGCGTTGTAGTCGGTGTCGTGAAAGTAGGTCGCATAGTAATGCTTCGGGCAGGTGACCAAGCTTTCGAGAAGTAGTTTCTCCCCGCATACTGGCCACCGTTGAAGAACACCTCCAAGACGACGAATAACAACCCCGGTGGGCTCAGCAGCTTTGTGGAGTATCGTTTTCATAAACACTGAATTGCAAGTCAAGAATTTATTTCAGCACGCGCGTGCGAAGTTCGGACACGTGTCCGTGGTGTGAAGATGTGACGAAATAATGACAGCCGTGTTTGTCGACGCTAGGCAAAGTGTACAGGCGGGCTCTAGGCGCAGGTCTTGAACCATGGGGTGCACCCTCGCACGAGGTTCGGTGTTTAGTCTCTGATAGCGACAATCTTTCGCCACATGTCCAATCTGCGCACAATTACCGCAAGCGGGCCGATGATCCTTGTGGCGCGCCAGGCAGGTCTCTTCTTCGTGGCCAAAACTTAAACAACGTATGCAGAATTTGCGAGAACACTCGCCTGCCACATGGCCTGGTTTTTTGCAGCGAAAGCATAACCGTCCGCGGGTTTGGAAGGGATTTGGGCGCAAAACACGTTTTCCCATTTGTGCGTGTGCTGGTTGCCTCAAGTTAATTGTGACTCCGCAAAGAATAGTGCGCACAGTTTGTTCCAATTTCTAGTTCACATTTTACCAAATTAAATCTTTCAAGATGTGGCTTCTGTTCGTTAGTCTTCACTTGCTGTTGTCCGAGGCTGTTCTTCTCGGTCTCAAGGACAATGGCTTCTTTCTTGGCAATACACAGCTGTCGCTTGGCGGAGTCTTTACCGGACTTCAGGCGCCCAATCAACATGTTTTGCAGACGCCCTCCGATGTCTACTCACTTGCGAACGTGAAGCAAGCCGAGCTCTCCCCTGGGGTGATTGCACTCGAATACTCGTCCACTGCACAGCAATACCTCGCAGTCTACTACAATGGCAACATAGAACTCTACGACGAAACCTGGAATTTGCTGTCGCAACGCACAGTCGTGTTTCCCGAACCTGTTCTCGAAGGCGCATGTGCCTGGAATGCAGCAAACGGTACGTTTTGGTTACTGGGCACTCAGAACCTCCTCCAGGTAGACGACACCGCCGAGGCGATTGCGCCTTCTGCAGGCATCTCGGACCTACGGTGGCACAACAGACTGGAGGTCTTTGATACAACGATGCAGTTTTCGCAATTCGAAGGGTGTCCTTGCGAGCTTACACAGCCACGTTACCTTGGCGACACCGGCGCCATTGTGCACACACAGCAACGACAGCTTTTGGTTGGTTATGATTTTATCGACTTTCGAGAGGTTCTTGAGTTATTCGCCGAGCCAGCAAGCAATACCAGCACTGCTATACAACGTCCCAACCTAGTCATCGAGGCAGACGTGCAGTACTACATCAATAGTTTCGCACCCCGACCAGTTGCCGTCGACGGCATACTGGAAATACAGGGCGGAACGCTCTACTTGAACTTTGACGAAGCAGTATCAGACGGCGACACATTCACCCTGTACACATTTGCAGAGCTTACCGGGAACTTCGACGACATTCTGGTCGACGCTACCGACTCCTGCCTGCTTTACGTGACCGAGGCAGCCTACGAAAGCAACGCAATCGTAGTCACGATCAATGTCGAATCACTGTGTACGCGCGCGCCGCGAAGTCGCGATTTACTGTTCTTGATCAATTTCTAAACTCATTTTTATACAGTCGCGAGTGACACAATGATTAAATTCCCACGCGACGCCCCGCTAGTAACTGCGTTGAATATGGCATACACCAAACAGATACTTGAAAAGCTTGTACAGGGCAAGGTCAATAAAAAACGACAGGCTCTAGCTTCAAATTTCCATGTTGCCAACATTACCCACAACAACGATTACCGCACACTTGTCAAGTCTCTCGATGACAGCTATCTCGCCGAAGAGGGCATAGACCCGCACTACTATTTCTTCGAATGCTACCTGAAGCTCCAGTGGCTGAAGACCAATGGCCGACAGTCGCCCGGTGCGAACTTCAAGATTATTAAGTACGCGGCCGAGCATGCTATTCCCATCGAGGTGAAGGAGATTGTCACGCTTCGCAGCAACTCCTCAACTGCGTACATCAACAGGAGTTGTTTTTGCGAGTCTGATATGTTCTTCATTGCAAAGCAGAAACTCTATATGATCTCCGAGGGCAAGCTCATGCTGTTTTGGAAACAGCTTGGCTTCAAGGCGCGCCCATTTTGCAAAGATAACAACGTGCTAAATCTTACCCGAGCAAATCTTGTACCACCACCACAGAACTGTCGCGTCCACGACAACAACAACGTCAAGGCCGGCGAGCGATATTTTAGCCTCTCCGATTATGACAACGATCACGAGCGCATGTTTCGCATAATCGAACGAGGCCTGTCGTTCGAGGGCGAAGACAGCGCTCCAAAGCGACGTGCCGATCCTCCCGAAGCCGAGGAACCAAGCCAGTTCGAGCCGTTGCTTGATAGCGGCGACGAGAAGTATCGCGAATTGGTGACGAGTTATGTGACAATTCGCCAAGACGAGCGAGTGTTCAAACAGCCCTCTGTCAGAATCGATTTTGAGATGCGACTGCTTTCCCAGTGCATAGTGGAGTACGATCCCGCATACGAGCATGTACTCTACCTCGATGGTCAGCCGCACAACCTTCGGAGTGCGAATCTCCAGCGAGCACCCTTAAATGTGTTCTGGGACTCCGAAAAGCGCGCTGTTTACTACTACGACCGCTTGCGCACCCTCCCCCGGCGGATCTATATCAAAACCTCTGTACCGCTACCAAAGGCTATCGAATTGGCCAAGGTGCAAGTCGACAAGAGCGGGCATCGGCCAACACTCCCACAGGGCATCCTTCCACCTATCGATAGCGGCGTTGCCACTTCGGTGAAGCACACAGAGGCGGGCTACGAATACTGGCGAACAGACACCCGTGAACTTGCTGTGGCCGAGCTACCCGCGATAGCACACCAAAACAAACTCTACGGCAACAGGTTCATGGTCTTCAACGACGTTATTGAAATAATCCTTTCGCAGGGCGATCGCATCGATTCTATCGTTATTGATGTGAACAAAATTGACACCGGTGTTTTGCGACACCGATGGCACGAGGTCACCGATGGCACTTTTGAGAACGAGGAAGGTGCCGAACTTGTCAATTTTCTTTTCCAAAAAAGTCGCAACAACTTCTGGCTTCTCGATGGCAACCCTCGCAATCTCAGACGCCGCAATCTATGCCGCAAAACACCCGGTTTCTTCTGGGAGGTTGCGCGCCAACGCCTCATTGTTACCATACCCAACACTCCTCGACTCGTGCTGATTCCTGACCTAGAAAACAACGAGCTGCAAACAATCATACACCAACACTTGCTCCAACATAGAACACAAATAAATGTTTAATTATCCTTCAGACTTTTGCGCGCCTTGTGATACTGTCGTCGAAGACGCTTGCTCTTCACAAACTCTTGCAGCAACGCTTCGCGAAACTCGGCATTCTCGCGAAGACGTGCAATCACATGCTCGATGAGGTCCGGCGCACTTAGGTCGTCCAGCGCGCTGGCAGACTCCTCGTCCTCATCGCTCTCCTCAAGCTGCAGCCAGTTCTCGCTCTCCTCTGCACTGTCGTACGAAGTGTCGAGCGAATAGACCGAGTCTGACCGCTCGAGGGTGAAGATCTGACGCATAACATCGTGCACCACCGCGCTGGGCTCCGGGCGGTCGGTGGCACCGAGATAGTTCTCCTTTGTGGGCTCCGAGCGCCAGTAGTAGAGCACTTTGTCGTCCGAATCCCGTGCAACAACCGCAGGCTGCATCATACCGTAGGGGTAGTAGCCTTTGTCCTTGAACTCCTTTCGACTAATGTTGATCGCGTACTCGGCAGCAAAGCGATTCTCGGGGTCCCCAATGATCGGGAATTTCAGCTGGAACTTCTCCCGTGTCACATCGCAGAAGTTCTGATTCTGCGAACAGGTGGCAAGGAGCACACCGCCCTCGGCGCGTATGCGCTCGTACATCTTGTTCCACAGTGGCATGTAGGTCTCGCACACCTCGCACCAGCGACCGCGAAACACCACCAGAATGAAGAACTTCGCGTCCTTGCGCAGTGCGTTGAAGATAGAGAGCGTGTCGAACTCGAAGTACTCCTTACCCTCGAACTTTTCCTTCTTGAGATGCGGCACATCGAGAGCTGCGAAGCGAGCATTCTTCGAGATTGCTTTGAAGAGACGTGCCTTGCGCGAGCCAGCCTTCTTCTTTTGCTTGTCGAGAAACGTACGCAGCAGTTCGCGTTCCACAAACAACGAGGTAATGAGCACATAGGACATGCCCACGTTCTGCATTAAGCTCGTTTTGCCGCGGTAGTTGCGCTTGTAGACGAGAAGACGCATCGTCTTGCGGAAGCCAATGTGCTCGAAGCGGCCAGGTCTTGACTTGGAGATGTACTCGAGCATGAGGGCAAAGTCGCGCTCTACGCTAAACTGCGCCGCGGCTGCGACGGGAGGTGCTTGCGATGGCGTCTTCCAAAGGTATCGCATAAGCTCGTTGGCAACAGCGCGTTGCTCTGCAAAATAGGTGTTCAGAACACTGAGCGAGTCCCACTCTTCGAAAGGCGGGTCGACAAGGAGTGCTATCTTCAGCAACGCCTTGCTGGCAATGCTGAGATTCTTGACCAACGCTGTGCTGTAGGGCGTTTGACGCGAGGTCTTCGTCACGCGTTTGACACGCTCGCTTTGCAGACTGGACCATTCGAAGGGCGAGCTCATAAGCTTTGAAACGAAGCGGAGGAAGAAGAAAGTCGCACAGGCCCGATATGCCAAATCGGGATCGGAGTGCACTTCGGTGAATTTCCGATGTGCAATGGCAATGCACGGACCAATCTTCTTGGCGAACTCGTCCTTGTTCTCCATGAACGCATCAAGAATGTCGGTAATCATCTCGCGAATACGTGCTTTGTTGCGTCGGACTCGGCTAATCTCCTCTCTCGAGGCAAAGCGCTTCTTCGAGGTGGCGTCCAACGCGGGTGTGCGCGTGATGTCGTAGACCTCGTGGCTGTGTTTTTCCATAATCGGTTGCAGAATTGCTTTGAGAAATGGCTTGCCGCGAACATTGAAATACTCGGAGACAATGCCCATGTAGATGGTGTCTTCGCGCAGTGCAGTCTCTTTCAGCTCGCAGGTCTCCGCCGCTTCGCTAATGGCCCAGGTGAGCAACTCCTCGTCGTAGTTGTGAGCAAGTGCAATCCGTGTAAGAGAGGCGACAATCTCAGGTCGATAGGAGTCTCTCAGCATCAGCAAGAGCGCGGGGATTGCGATGCACTGACCGTCGGCGAGTGCGGTCTGAATGGTGGCCATTGCCGACTCGGGATTAAGTGGAGGGATAGGCATGGTGGACAAGTCCTCCATGCCTCCGATTTCATTTTCCGCAGGTTCTCCCATGGTTGGCGCAGAGAGAATATGATTTGGGTGCGTTTGCGAGAACTAAATACAACGCAGAGCTATTTATAGTCAAAAATGGAATCGTGACAACGCCAACGTTTACTCGCAGGCTTTTGGCCGCTCTGGGTATATCACAATGAAAGAGACTCGCCAAGTAGACCTTAGCAGAGATGCTTCGTATTATTCTGCTTCTTTGTCTCTGCCTCGCAGTGCGTGCGAACAATTGTGCCGACCCAGGGCGCATTTACGACACCGCGATTACCTACGTGCTCGACGACACTGTGCCTGCAGAAGGCGGCATGCCTTTGTCGGCTATGGACCCCGAGCGTAACACCTTTGAGTACCGCGAGCAATCCTACGCGTGGTTTCAGACCGCCTATGGCATTGAACTCGACCCCACCATTGCGGGTATACAGGAGATACCCGGGTTTACCCACCTCATCTGGAAAGTGAACCCCGGCGCACGCATGACGGTGTACTCCATCGATGACCAGGAGCGCCGCCAATCGCAAGGAAAGCTTCCCCTCGACAATGCTGAGTTTCGGGACGATGGCTACATGCTCATTGCCTTGGAAGACGTCCTTGTGCACGGTGCTTACGGCGGAGAGGCTGGCAAGATTGTGAAAGCTGGCTCATTCATACTTACCGGTGTATATCGTCTCTTTGTGAACAACGAGTGGAAAGACGACCTGCGCTACTACTCGAACTGCCCAGTTGAACCCAACACACAGGGCCAAGTTCCTGTGAATTGCGATGTCGAATCAGACCGCTATGGCTCGGGTCACACGGGCGGCGCGTCAGTGATGTTCGACCAAGGCAACGGCATGGTGAAAATTCAGACCAAGTACCTCATGACCTTTCCCCGTTTCCGCGCAGATATCGACCCCTCGAACCCGAAGCACTGTGCCAACTTGGCAATCTAAACAGTGTTGCGTAAAAGCTGGTGTTTTTATTAACAATTTGGAGTAAGAATGTAGGCGGGTCCGTTGAAGCAGAGCTTTTGCGAGCAGTCCGAGTGTTTGAGGTCAATCATATCGCGGTTCAAATCCACAGAGGGCAGGTACTTGTGCAAGAGAGCACAGTCTTGCTTCCACAATTTGTGGTTTCCGCAGTTCTTGGCCACTGGACGTCCAACGACCGCTTGCCACAGACTAGTAAGTTCTGCAAAACGCCCATGTTCTTGCATTCGCATCATCAGTTCAAGCCAACTGTCGACCCAAGTGTGCGAAGTGGACAACTCCGTCACAAGCACGGCATCGCAGACGATGGTGACAATCATGTACCTCCGAGGCGTGCGGACGGGCCGTGAAACGTCTTTGTAGGGATGTTTGCGCAGTCGGGCCCTGTAGAGGGGAGCTTGTTTGATGCGAGCCATTCGCACGGGCAGTAAACTGAACCTTAGGCGGGGGTTTGTTATTCAAATCGTGACTTGGCGTTCTCGCAATTCCGATTTAGAGTTCTCGCAAGCACACTGTGTTGCAGAGACACTTAGATTGTGTTGAACGTCGTATTTAGTCCTTTGTTTCGTATTTTTACTAGTCCAAAACAACACTCTTCCAATGAAACTTCCCTTGCTACTTCTCGTTGTACTGGCATTTATTGC
>Ga0307378_10008481_pt1 | contig 13654 bp, 16 predicted proteins | sample UN1MG_FD_202238 | JGI IMG/M metagenome (GOLD analysis project Ga0307378, IMG submission 202238) | Soil microbial communities from Risofladan, Vaasa, Finland - UN-1 | ecosystem: Environmental > Terrestrial > Soil > Coastal area > Acid sulfate soil | place: Finland: Risofladan, Vaasa | collected... | reverse complement strand
CACATCGGTTCTATCATACTGAAGGGCATATTGAAGAAATGCTTGAAGGATTGTTGAAATATAAACTTTCTTCCATTGAAATAGAAATCTTAACTCTCGCTATTATTTATCACGATTGTGTGTATGATCCTAAAAGAAGTGATAATGAAAAATTATCATGTGATAAATTTGATGAAGATAATTTTTCTGATTTTTTTGAACATCAATATAATTTAGAAAGAGTTAAAAAAGTAATAATGGCTACTAAAAACCATGTTTATGGAAAAGGAAATCTGGAAGATATCATCATTAATTTAGATATGAAAGTTTTTAGTAGAAGCATTATGGGTCTGATTGAATATGAACATGGCATTTTCAATGAATATCAATTCGTACCCATTACAACATATATCACTGAACGAGTATATTTTTTAAAAACAATTCTTGAAAAATTCAATAATAGTTGTATTGTTAATAATATAAATTTCCTTATCGACTACGTTCAAAACAGAGAATATAAAATAGGCATTTTTGCAGGTTCATGGCGTCCTTATCATAGAGGTCATGACAACATCAGAGCAAAAGCTGAGGAAATTTTTGACAAGGTAATAATTGCTCGGGGTATAAATCCTGATAAAACAGGAATACCAGAATTTGAATTACCATCTACATTATACAATGAAGTGATTGAGTATGATGGATTGGTTACTGAGCTATTCAGTACCCTACTTCCAAATGTAAAATTATTTTTTGTAAGAGGATTACGGAATGTATATGATTTGGGTTATGAAGAAAATATTAGAAAAACAGTTCATGATATAAATCCTGATATAAAATTTGCATATTTCTTTTGTGATAGAGAGTATGAACATATCAGTTCTTCAAGCATCAGGGGCCTATTAAAATTTGATAAGAACGCAGCCAAAAAGTACATGTTATGAAAATTGCAATAGTTGGATATGCTGGTGTTGGTAAGACAACGTTAACAAAAATGTTAAATATCACAGGTTACAAAGTCGTTCATGTGGATGAAGTAGTGAATAGTCTATATGAGAGTGAGAACATTATTTCAAATCATATTAGAAGTAGATTTCCATGTATTGTTGATGGAAAAATTGATAAAAAGATTTTAGGGAATATACTTTTAAAAAATAAATATGAAAGAGAAGAATTAGAAGACCTCTTACATAAAGAAATTTTTCATCCAATAATATGTCGTGAAGAGAATATTATTGTAGATGGAGTTGTACCACGATTTGCTGACTATTTTGATGTTTGTTTATTCGCTTATGTAAATAAAGAAGAACGACAGAAAAGATTAAGAGGTAGAGGAGTACAAGAAAAGAGGATTAAACAAATTATGAATGTACAAAAGGATTGGCATAAATATTTAAAATAAGAGGTATTAACAAAAATGAAACAGGTACCAGAGTTTAAATTTAAAGGAGAGCCTCTCTCGGAAGAATATAGTAAAAATTTTTTGAAACTTTTAATGGCGAAGAAAAACGAACGACCTTTGGCGGAATCAGAAGTCACAAAAGATTTTTTAGCTCAAATATTTCTTAAGAGAATAGAGGGCTATGAACTGAAATTTACTGTGACAGATTTTTTCTTCGCTTTCAGTACAATGATTGCTTTTAATAATCCCGGGAAGGTAATGATATTATTAAGGTTGTGTTATCAGTACTGGAGAGATGAAAATGAGGCACTTATAGGTATAGAGAATTTTGCTCAGATATTCCCATGGGGGGCTCCTACAGATGAAGAATTAAAAAAGATGTGGGATTCTCAGAAATATTTTGACCGTCCATCAGATCATCTTAATGATAATCTCCTTGATTATTATGATTCATGGATTTCTGCTACAGAAGAAGTAAAGTCTAGGAAGAAAAAGAGAAAAATTAACTGGGAGGAAGAATGAAATTCACAATACATGATGTAAGAACTGCTAGAAGGATATATCTCAGTTTTATAGCTGAGAATGTTGAGGAAGCTGAGGAGAATGTTGATAGAGGAACTAGAAAGAGCGACATCAAAAAGATATACTTATGATGAAATAATAAATAACAATTTTAAAGAGGATTCTCATGAATTTTACGTACATTTGTATGCAGAGTTATCCTGTGATAAGATCGAACAAGATTTTGAAGTCAGCACAAAGGAAGAAGATACCATAATAAAAGACACATATGACTTTCTTTCAAAGATATTCAACAAAGGTGAACCTTCCGATTTTTAGAATAAATAAAGAGCCCAATCCGTAATATTCTATTAATTATTCTCTAATACTAATTATATAGTATGGAGGATAATATGCGTTCAGTCGAGGATCTTGCCCGAATAGTATACGCTTTTTTCATTAAAAAGGGCGATGCAAAGCGAAATCTTACCTCATATCTACAGCTGCATCTACGTCCAGAAATTTTCAGTAAGGTTGAGATAGGTAATATTTTGAAGTCCATTTCAAAAAAAGTGGGTGATGTTGATGTAGGGGTTTTTCTTGAAGATATCGTTGATATGCTCATTAGGGATAAGATAGGGGATGATATCGAACCTCTTATTGTGAGTAAGGCAAAAAGAAAATTTAATATCTCTTCTGATAAAGCTCATGATATCATAGGTACAAGAAAATCGTTGGATGATAAAGATGGCGCCCTCCTTAAAGATATTGTTAAAGAATACACACCTATGGTATCCCAGTTTTTGTTGAAAGCCGTGAATAATAGGATGAATGAATGGGTACGGGAACATAAAGATGAACCGAGAATAACTGATGATACCCCCGAGCCTTCTGTCCTTCCTGAGCATGAACTGGAAGATGAGATGAAAAAAGAACATGAGTGGGAAGAGGGTTTAATAAAAGATGTCATAGACCTGATAAATCGAAAAGTTGAAGATAATCTTAAACCTGTGTATAAACTAATTCTTAAAGATATGTTTTTGGCTAAGAAACCCAAGGCCATACCTGCTATGGCTAAAGAGGTTAATATGTCTGTTGGAGCCATTCATAAATACAGGACTGAACTTGCTAGGATGCTTGCAACGTTTTTATCTGCTCAGGGTCTCGGAGGTAATTTTATAGAAGATGGTGGGATGGTCAGAAAAGAGATAGTTTATCCTAAGTATCAAGAATTTTTAAAGGACTCTGGAAACTCAAAAGATTTCAAAGAATTTGTTGAGGATAAATTTGGAAAGCGTACACAAGAAGATAAGAAAAAAATTGTGACGCTTTTAGCTGAAGGAAAGAGCCCACAGGAAGTCGTTGATGAGGATTTCACAGCATCTCGGGTAAGAACCGTTAAATTCGAGGCTTTTGATCCTTGGTATAAAGAATGGTATGCTGAAAAAGTAGAGGAAGTAAGAAAAGCTAACTTCTATGTAAGAAAGGCCTTTATGATGATGCGTGAAGCAAACATTACTCTTCCTTATGAAAAGGTGGGTGCAAAAAGGGTTACTATCCCTTTTGAAAAAAAAGAAAAACCTGAAGAAGATGGGAAAGAAGAAGCTGTAGGAGCTGCTCATGAGAGTATGGTTGATAAAGCCATTGATAAGCATAGAGTCGTAGCAACTATTTACTTTACAGCTAATTATGATAACCTTGATGTAATTGCCGGCCGGAAGGATCCAGCAAAGGACCCTGTAGATTTTAAATACCTGAGTTATGAAGCTTCTCTGGCTTTAGATAAAAAAATAGGTAAAACTTCCCGTACTGTAGATTACCGGTATACCCAGGATCTGAAACCTGATGGCTCATTTACAGGCAATGGGGAATCTACTTTATCGCTCGATGGAACTAAAGTATCTCATAGTAGTGACTTGAAAAAAGAACTCGATAATTATGTAGAGCATCATATGAAGCCTGAAGGTATGTTACCTTATGGTCGGGCAGTTTCTGGGAAAACAAAAAATGTACTCTTCCCTGTTGGATATGAGAACAAAAAAACCGGTAAAGATTATACTGGTGTCAGAAACTTCGTTGAAAAACATCGTGGACTTCTTGTTGAAGATGCAGCTCATGGGACACGGAAAACGGAAGTTGAGAGAAGGGAACTGGAAAAGACACTTCCTATATCTGAACAGAAAAAATTAAAAGAAACAATTTTCGACTTTAAAGATGAACTTCAAGAAGAAAAACGTAATAAGCCTCCTAATACTAAGAGGATAAAGGAAATTGAAGAACATATTAAAAAATTAGAAAGTCTCCTTAAAGGTGAAGACATTGTGGAAGATATTGATGCTATTATAGAGAAGGAGATGAAATTTCTTCAACCTGAGCATGTACCTGAAAAGAGCGCTAGTATGATACTCCCTTATGAAAAAATTGCAGCTGTATTTCCCCCTCCTGAATCCGGAAATGTTAAGAAACTTATGAACATTTTTGATGAATACAAAGTTACTAAACCAAAACCTACAGGTTGGTTAATACCTTATGATCTTCTTACTCTAGCAAAAGCTCTTAAAGGCCATGCAAAGGGGTATCTTGATACTAAACTTAAAGACTTGAAAAAACAAAAAGGTTTGAAGAAAGATGATAAGGAACTGCAAGCTCAAGAACTGGAGAGTAAAGTTCATGATGATCTAAGAGATGCTTCAGGTCTTTTTGATGATATTCCTGCTGATCTAAAGAAACGACTGGGAAAGCTGGGAGAGAAAGATCGTGCCAGTTTATCTAATACCGGTTGGGTAAATGATCAGACTGAGATTGATCGTATAATTCGTAAGATTAGGACAGACTTTGCTCAAGAGGTTAAAGCTCCAGCTAAGAAACCAGAAACCATGCGTTCATTGGAAAAAGGTAAGTATGATAGTTTAGAGGCTTTCCTGGAGACTGCTAAAGATGGTATAAAGGTTTTGGCTCAGAGATTGAATGAAGCCAGTTTAACTGAGGTAGAAATGGATCCTGGTCTCAAAGAAAAAGTCGAAAAAGTTCTTTCTAAGGAAGAAGATGAACTTAAGGATGTGACTGTAGAGATTAGTGAAGGGTCTCTGGTTGAAAAAGAAAAATTACAGACTGTTCTTAATGAATATGTGGGGAGAATAAAAGTAATAAAATCCATGTTGGACAAGAAAGAGGCGCCAGCTTTATCTATTGCAAGGGCTTTTTCAGAAAAACTAAAGGATTTTGCTGCTTTATTCAACTATCTTGCCAGCACTACCTGGTACGGTCAGTATGCTCATGTAACTAAAGCTGCTGAAGAGCTCGCTCCTGAAGACATAGCAGATCTTAAGGTATTAAGAGGGAAAATATACAACGAAGCTAGTATATTGGCGAAGGATAATATCTTCTCCAAAAATGCTATTAAAAGTGGTTTGGCCAAATTGAGAGAGTACCTAAAGAAATTCATAAAAGAATACAGTTATTTTAGAGCTGCATCAGTACTTCCCTATCCTGTGGTAATTGCAGAAGATGAAAATAATGATTTTGAGAAAGCTCGGACCAAAGCTATCTTTCCGGAAGATGAGATGAGTAATGCTAAAAAACTTATCAGTGATCTCAAAAAAGATGAGAAGACAAAAACTGAAGGTGATAAAGCTCAAAGTGAGTTTAATAATATTATCAAGAATGTGTCTCAGGCCTATAAGGACAGTTTTAGTAATGATAAGATAAAAGCTATAGCCGAAAGGGAAGAGATCCCTTTTAATAAGGCCTCTGTGCGTTTGAAGAAGATACAGGACTCTATTGCCCGAAAAGCTATCAGTGATTTTATTATAAAATGGAAAGAGTCTAAAGATATAGGATTCAAAGAGAATAAAGAACGGAGTGGTCTTGGAAATAAGCTTCATACTGAATATGATGCCATGGGTGATTTTGTCGAGAGACATCTTCCTGGTCTGTTTGAATTAACTCCTCCGGAGAAAGTTCCTGAAGAACCTGCTCGGGGTGTGGCCACTCCTAAAGCTATCAGGGAGTTTATCGAAGAAGCTTTCAGTAAAAAGACTGAGGAAAAGTTTGATATTTATGGGGAAGGTGGTGAGACACCTGGTAAGGGTAGTGGGCCAAGAACAAAAGGTCGTAAAAAAGCAATAAAACCACCTCCTCCGAATATTACTCTTGAGACAATAAAGGACAGGATCGTGCAGATGTTTGATAAACCTGCAGAGCATATAGTTCTGTCAGTTATGGCTTTTTATGTAAAAAGAATTAAAGATTCCATGAAGGCTCTGAAAGATGGTGAGTATATAGATGCCGGTGATGTAATTGATGGCCTTATTTCATTGTTAAAGCAGCTACAATTTAATATCACTAATCTTAAAGTAGAGCCCTCTGCTTCGGCTTTTAGAGTACCTCCTAAAGGAGCTCCTCAATTCAGTGGCAAACCTGATATTGCAATAAACAGCTCCTCAGAGGCAAAAAAAGTTTTCGATAAAATTATGGGTATTTATAAAACAATAAATAAATATATAGCACCTGATCAGGTTGGAATGCCTCCGGCTGATTTATCTAATATCCGTAAGCCTATAAAGAAATACCTTCCTATAGGTCTGACAAATTGGTATCAGCATCTGGAAGAACAAGAGAAGGGTAAAAAATCTGCTCTTTCTATGGCTTCAAGAATAGCTGAGAAATTTGCGGGAACAGATATCAGGAAAGTTGATAATTATGTGGAGGAAGATTTAATCACAATAAATTAGGAGGTCAACTACCCCGCCCACAAGGGGCAGGGCATGGGTCGTGAGGTTCATCGTAAGAGTTGATTAGGGAGCTTTTTTATGAAGCAGAAGTTATCAGAGAGAAATACATACACACCACCGGGTGCTTCATTAGCCCGGTGCAACTGTGATCCTGTATTAAACAAAGAGGAAACTCTTAGTGTGCAGGGTTTAAAAACCTTTGATAACAGTCCCGAAGTGAATCAAGCTCAGCAAACAGAGCGGTCATTAAAACCAAATGTGTTTGTACTATCTAAAGAGGGGAAACCTTTGATGCCTTGTTCTATAGCTAAATCTAAAAGGATGATTAAGAGAGGCGCAGCTAAGGTTATTAAAAGATTTCCTTTCACCATTCAATTAAACTTTAAATGTGGAGGTCATGCCCAAGATACCAGTTTAGGTATTGATACAGGTTTCGGAAACATAGGTTTCTCAGTAACATCAGAGAAAAAGGAATTAATTTGTGGTACAGTAGTATTAGACGGTAGAACCAAAGAAAGATTAGACGAAAGAAGGATGTATAGGAGAAGTAGAAGGAATAAACTTTGGTATAGAAAACCAAGATTTAATAATAGGAAAAGAAAAGAGGGGTGGTTACCTCCTTCCATAGAAAGAAGATATCAAACTCACTTAACACTTATTAACAGGTTAAAGAAAATTCTACCTATAAACAAAGTAACTGTTGAGGTAGCTAAGTTTGATATCCAAAAAATAGAAAACCCGGATATAGAGGGGACCCAGTACCAACAAGGAGATCTTTATCAGTATCAAAATATTAGAAGCTATCTTATGAGTAGGGAAAAAGGAAGGTGTCAGTTATGTGGAAAAGACTTTAAAGACCAACCGTCACATATACATCATATTAAATCAAGAAGTAAAGGAGGTAGTGACAAGGTTAGTAATTTAGCTATACTCCATGAGAAGTGTCATACAAAGTTACACAAAAAAGACCTTGGAGCTAAGTTAAAGCCTAATAATAAGGGATACAAGCCGTCTACATTTATGTCGATTATACATAAGAGATTTTGGAGGGATATCCCAGATTTAAAGGTCACTTACGGTAACATTATATTTGTAGACAGGGTAAAATTAAATATTCAAAAGACACATTATAATGATGCTTTTGTTATATCTGAGGGCACTACACAGAGCAGATCTAAGCCTATAGAAGTTAAACAGGTACACAGGAATAACCGAGTGTTGCAGTTAAACCGTAAGGGATTTAAGCCCTCTATTAAGCGGAAGAAATCAAAGATTAACCCGGGGGATTTATTCTGGGTTAAAAATAAAAGATATACATGTAAAGGTGTGTTTAATAGAGGTCTGTATGTTCTTTATGGAACAGTCAAAAAGAAAGAATATTTTAAATTTTCAGAAATTAATAAGATATTTAAATTCGGGAGTTTTGTTTTAATTTAATTGTTCGATTCATCCCCGACCACGAGGGTTGGGGTTTTCTCTCACCGGGATCATAAACATGAGAGTGCTTTTATTTATAGTAATGCTTTGTCTTCCTATATTTGCTCTGGAGGATTCTTTATGGAGTATCAATTTAGATGCTCTTGAATTTGAGTTTTATCCCTGTGATATAAAAAGTCCCATAATCAAATTGGATATCGCTGTTTTAAAGAAATATACAGAAAATTTAATGGTCATTAAGCATAATGATATAAAATATTATTGGAAGAATAGGTCTGAGCTTTTTAGAGATAAGACCAGTTTAGGTTGTTATGAACTTCTTTTAGTCAGATGGAATTTTGGCTATCAGCTTTTTTATTAGTCTTCTCCAAAGATATCATTTAAGATATCTGAAGAGTCATCCTCATAGATATCATTTAAGATATCTGAAGAGTCATCCTCATAGATATCATTTAAGATATCTGAAGAGTCATCCTCATAGATCTCTTTTAATAGATTACTCAGGCCTTTAATTATTAAACCTAATTCTAATAATCTTTTAAACATTTCAGGGTGTTGAGTTCTCATATCTTCTCCATATTTTACAAAAGCATATTTGAATCTAATACCCTCATTATCTAACTCTCTGAATATTTTTAATCCTTCTTTCTCAATAGTTATTTCGGATTTTTCTATTTGAGAGTCAATATATTTGTTTAATTCTTCTCTATTCGGTATTACTATTTCAGGAGTAGCGCAGGTGTTTTCTTGACAACCTTTGCATCCTTTTCCTGTAATTCTTATTAATTCTTTTCTCTCTAAATCATCAAACATGTCAAGAGGTGTCTCATAAATAAATTTCATTTTTTCTCCTATAATTCAGGAAGATACAACATCTCATCATCCCATACGCCGAGAATGTAATAGTAAAATCCAAAAGGGGACTGGACTAATAATATGGGATCTCGTTTGTTTAATTGTTTTTGAAAATCTTCTTGTTGTGCTATAACAAAATAATGGGCTTTGACACCGCACAATTCTTGGATCTTTTCATTGTACTCTTTCATAATTTTTATAGCATCATCCGGGAACTCCGGAACGAATATATCTGCGGAGTCCATGCGAAGGTTATATTTCTTTAGGACTCCCTCTATTTTTATTTCATCGGTTGTGTCAAATTGAGAAAAATATTCCCGGTATGTTTTTTCACTTTTAGAAGTCATATCAAATTTCTTACGATTCTCAAGGCATTTAATAAGCCCATTTACTTCTTTTTTTGCATGCTTCTGTTCAATAAAACTTTCTTTTTCTTTTAATATTTTTATTTTATCATCAATACCCTCTAGTGACCCTTTTGTGGGAGGCTTTGATAATTCATTAATGATATCTTTTGGTTTGATTTCTATTTTTATGATGTTCTTTTTTAAAGAATCTTCAACAACAGTTCCTTTATTAAATTTTAGAACGCCTCCATAGGAAAAGCGGTCTGCTCTAAAATCAACAAAGTAGCGATCGTTTGATTCATTATCTTCTTCATTTCCTCTGGATGTGTCTATAAAAAGCTTTTTTTGTGCTCCTACAATATTTGTTAAATTATTTACTCGTCTATGTGATAATACAGCCCATATAGATAACCCTATACAAAGAGTTATTAATATTCCTATTCCTATTTCCATTTTATCTCTCCATTTTATTCGTCAGTTTCGGATGTTATATCTAGATCAAATAATCTGTTGGGGTTTCCGAGTTCCAATTCTTCCACATCTTCTTCACTGGATTCTTCCTGGAATACTTCTTCCGGATCAAAATATTCTTCATTATGATCTCTTAAAATTTCATCAGCATCAAAATGTTCATCAAGTAACATATTAGTCCCCCCTTCAGTCCTGCTTATCAAAAGCAGCTGTATCTGATACCCTAAAACCTATGACGGGACCACCATCTTTTCTCTCAGTAATTGCTGAGATAGGTCCAGCACCATTTCTATCTATTCCTAAGAGCCCATTAAGAGCACCGATAAATCCTACTTTGGGATCTTCCATTGAACAGTCACCGTAGCATTTTGCCTGAACAGATTCATGTTCCCTTATTGCTGTATTACAGGGAAAATGTGTAAAACATAATTTCTGTATAAAATCTGGATCAAGATTGTAAATCTCATTCAATGCAGCAACAATATCTTTTACTGCTACTGTTTCATCTCCTGCCCATTCCTTTACCCTTAACATGTTAATCTCCTTGGAATTCTTCGTTAATTTGATTTTTAACACCTGGGTGATAACTGTGTACAAAGATTTTTTTGCCCTCAGGTCCCATTATCATTTCTACTTCTTCATTACCCATTTGTTCGACTGTTATAACATCCTTACAAAGGAAGCATTTTCCTTCGACATATTTTTCTTTCATAGTTCTCCTCATTCTAATTATAATTATAATGTATATGATTATTATTGGGAAGCAAAATTATTTTTCATCTTTTTTTAATTCTTCTTCGTATTTTTCAAGGACTTTAACTTCAATACATTGTCTCATGGTATTATTGATAGGAAAAGCAACATCTACTGTGGATCCATCTTTACGTTTTCTATCAGGCATGTAGACATTAAATCTATCTTTTTTTTCAATGACTTTTAAACCCCGTACTACAAAACTGTGATCAAAAGCTACACTGGCAAAGGCTCTTACTTCATCTTTTCGTTCTGATATAAGGGTTATTCTAACTTCAGTAATTTCCATAAAGAATCCTATTTTTGTTTTTTATGAATGTTGTATTTTGTTTATTTCAGATTTTCTTTGAGATATTCCTGGGAGGATACCCATTTTTTCTTATCAAGACTGAACACTTCCTTTACTCCTTTTATAAGGACATAGGAATGGGTGGTTATAATTACTTGACATCCATTCTTTACAGATGCCTTTAATGCCCTTAGAATGGCTTTCTGGTTCTTTAATGATATTCCAGCTTCTGGTTCATCAATGAAGATTATCTCATTTTTAAAATATTTGCAGGTCTTAATTAAAGGTAACATGGCTTCACCATGAGACGCAAAATGACTTGCTAATTGATAGCCTATGTTTTTTGAACTCTCTATATTTTTCAATCTTGGATTGTCCTTCTCAGTATCCAAGAATCGAAATTTATTTTTTTCAGTATCTATTAATTTAATAGAGAAGACACCTTTCCATTTATTAAATGGATCATTCTTACCCATTAAACCTAGTATTGTTGATTTTCCAGATGCGTTCTCACCTACAAGGACATTCAGGCCTTTCCGGAACTCACATATGAAAGGTTTAATTCCCCGGTGTTCTACTTTTAATTTAAAGGATTCTAAAAATTTATTCATTTTACCTCTACAACGTCATTTAATTTTTCCACACTAAACTTCCTGTATTATAAATTTTAGTAATCTTCCTAGAAGATATTAAATTTTTTCTCTTCTCACTACTATTCGGCATCATTTTTCCTTATTGTAATATTCTGCATCCATTTGTTCTACCATATGTAATTGCCTTATCCTATTTATTTCACCTACATAATAACCTTTTTCATACAGCCAGTCATACATTTTCTGAATAGTTTCGAATTCGTTCTCAAATACTCTGATTGTCGCTTCATAAAGAAGCTCCAGGTTTTTGTCACGTTGTTCTCTTGATATTTTTTCGTTACCTAATGTCATTTATAGGCCTTTTTTAAAAAGTATGAGATAAAATCTGTGGAATGTCCTATAAATAAAACGGCAGAAAAAATAGATGTAGCCGAAAGGTATCAGACTGATAATTAATTCTTTTCTTGTATAAGGGTCACCAAAACCTACGGTTAAGAATGTCCCTATATAAAAAAGAACTTGCCATATTATTAAAAGCCATATCCAGAATATTGTCATTTTTTCTCTCTCCTAAAAGACCTACCCCCATCCTTCATGTTATGGATTGGTCTAATTCTATCTATAATTGTAGCTGTAGGTCCTATGGTGTCCTCAATCACTTTAGAGTCCTTGTACGCCCCTGGAGCTTCGTCTAAAGTGGTTTGACTCACAGAGGTTGAATAGATACCTTTCATCTGTCCTTTAAACTCTTCCACATCCAGTTTTTTATTTGCCTGGGATCGGCTCATTAATCTGCCGGCACCATGAGGAGCTGAATAATTCCATTCAGGATTAGATTTGCCTTCACAGATTAAAATGCCATCTCGCATATTAAATGGACAAATTAATCTTTCTTTCTTGTAAGATCTAACAGCACCTTTACGGATAATGAAATCTTTGAAGTCTATGAAATTGTGGACAGTCTCGATTTCATCACATCTTTCAACTTTTATAATCTTCTCGATTGCTCTGGCCATGTATTCTCGGTTAACTTTAGCATACATCTGGGAGAATATCATATCAAAGAGATAACCGGCAGCATTTTCACCTTCGAGCCATTCACAACCTTTCATGTCAATGCCACAGTCAAGGCCAAGTACCTGTTTTGCTTCCTTAACTTTTTCTTTTATAGTCCGTGGTGTATCCTTGTATTTCTCTCTGATCTCCAGGATTCTTGCTTGTAGGTTGTCTTTTTTATCATTGTGGAAGATTTTTATTGCTCTATTCTGCCAAAAATCACAAACTTCTTTACCGAAGTTCCTGGAACCAGAATGTATAGTAATCCAATAGTTGCTATCTTCGGACAAGCCTGTCTCGATAAAATGATTGCCTGACCCAAGTGTCCCGATGGAGTTAATAGCACGTTTCAGATCCACTTTGATTTGTTTACTTTTATTAAGGAACCAGTTTATGTCATATCGAGGAAGCTCTATCCGGGATCCGAATTTATTCAAATAAGCCATAGCAAATTTTTCAGCCTGGACATTAACTTCATGCCAGGGGAAATCCCTTTTCATATTAATGGGGGTGTTTTCGTGTATGTCCGTACCAAAGGGTATGGCATTCCGAATTTTATGATCAAGTTCTTCCAGGGAGATATTTAAACTTTTCCCTATTTTTAATGAGACTGTTCCGCATCCGATGTCTACCCCGACTACATTAGGAATGATCTTATCAGCCATTTCCATTGTGAATCCAATAACGGACCCTTTACCTGCATGACAATTCCCAGTTATAAAAGTCCTTTCTTTTCTCCGAGCTATAAAGAAACCTGAAGGACAGGTAAGACAGACAACTTTATCCTTATAATCTTGGGTAATTCTTACTATCTTAGTATTATGGAGTCCACTTCGGGATTTTTTTAGATTATGTGTTTGAGTAATATCTAAATAATACATTTTAACAGAGCCATAAGCAGTCTTGCTGTCTCTACTGTTAATTATAGAGGTGCTGTAATTTAAACTGTTTAAAGCAGATACAAAGTCTAAGGATTCTTTACAGGAAGAGTTTAATCTAATTCTTCCTGTTTTTTCGTAATTAGACCAGTCACCATTTACTTTTATGTGCTCTATGATAACTTTCTGAGCTTCTTCTTTATTTAAACACTCTACAAGATAAAAGGGCATTTTTTTATTAGGTAAGAAATTTATATATTTCTGACTATCTCTTGTTGAAAGATATATTTCAGTATGTTTGTTACTGGGAATTACTTTTACCTTAATATTTAATAAAGAACAAAGTTCTAGTATTATTTTAAT
>Ga0307378_10008480_pt1 | contig 13656 bp, 12 predicted proteins | sample UN1MG_FD_202238 | JGI IMG/M metagenome (GOLD analysis project Ga0307378, IMG submission 202238) | Soil microbial communities from Risofladan, Vaasa, Finland - UN-1 | ecosystem: Environmental > Terrestrial > Soil > Coastal area > Acid sulfate soil | place: Finland: Risofladan, Vaasa | collected... | reverse complement strand
GTAATTTTTATCATTTTTATTAGTTTTTATCGTTTTTATTATTAAGGCACTAAATTAATTGCTACCACAATTCCACCCGCAATAGTCATATCTAAAACATCGCCAATTCCACCACCTCCGAAAGTGTAAACAGTTCCCGCAATCCCTCCTATTCCGTCTACTCCATTAATGTTAAATTCTTCATCGGCTCTAATCTTATTTAGGCAATGTAATTTTTCTAACGGGGTTGTTAATCCCACCCCTACATTCCCACCAACATATAAAACGTTAGTATTAACCCAAAACTCATTCGCTCTTGCTTCAAAAAATGCCCCAAATCCTCCTATTGCGGTAATTTCTAATTCTCCCGATAAAGTTCCAATATCATAACCTAACCTTGCAACTTCTTGCTGACTTGAATTTTGTACTAAAAAGGCTCTATCAAATAACTCATCATCGCATTCAACTATTACATCGCCACCGAGCCACTTAGTCCAAAAGGTTACGGGTTGAGTGGGTATCCCCGCTGTTACTGTTCTATCCCCTAAAAGTGTACCATCTCCATTATATAGATTTAATATTTGTCCATTTAAGTATGTCAATAAATTACCTATTGTCATTTTAGCACTTTCATAAGTACTCCCGAAATCATCGGTTGAATCTAAGTCCATTAAATCATCAACTACTAAGGTTAGATTTGTACGTACTTTCGTGTATTGATTTATTTGTTTTCCCATCTTTTAAAAGTTTCTCTTTATGAAATAGTCGTTACTATCTACAAAAGTAATGTTATATAATTTATCGGGGTGTCCCGAAGTATCTCTTTTTTCTAATTCCTTAGGGAGTACACTAATCCTCCTCCAAGTACTCTCAGCATAAATATTATAATCAGTCATTAGGATTTCATTTGCTAACATCTTATTATATATAAGTACATTGGCTACCTCCCAACTTATTTTTTTAGTAGTCAAAGCCCACTCTCGGCTCATCTTATCTTGTATTTGTGCTTTCTTTCTCGTCTCCGTAACGTATCTATCTGTTTCATAGATAGGTATAGGTTTACCAAATACTGCGGGAATACGAACGCTACCATACCAATTTAAGTCGGTAAAGTCAAATTGATTCCCTATAATATTTCCGTTTTGAGTTGATTCTATTCTTACAGTTTCGTGGGCTATTATATCATTATATAAACAAAGGTTGAAATACCTACTTTCAAACGTAGATGGATTACCCAAAATATTTAATTGTGCTTTTACTTGGTATTCTCCAAAGCCATATAAAGCCTGTACTAATTTCCAATCAATTAAATATCCTACATAGAGTTGTTGTTCACTACTCCCTAATGGAAAGCCATTAAAAAAAGTTCCCTCAGCAGAAGTGTTTAAATCAGCTACCTTTATACCATCTAAATAGAGTTCGATTGCTACAGTATCTGCGGGTACTATTCTCTTAAATAAAAATTCTGATTTGTCGTTCTTCCAAAAGTCAGTTGAAGATGGGTCTGCAAAGACTTTCTCAGCAAATTTACATTGAATAAAATCGCATATACAAAAATCGGGTACAGGAGTTACTTCGACTATCGGTAAAGATGGCCCTAAAACCTTACAAGCCATTCCGTCTGTATAAGTATAAGGAGTTGTATTTGGTAAAGTTTCTATAATCATTTTTTAAGGTGCTTGAAATTTAGTATCTATCGTTCCACTTGTATCTTTAGGAGTATTATCGGGGCTTGTTAATTTAGCCTCTGTAGGTATAGCATTTTCGTGGATTCGTGAACTTAAATTATAATTCGTTCCTGCAGTAATTAAACTCCCATCTATAAGGCACTCAAATACTACATTCCCACTAACGATTGTTACATCTAAAAGCGTTCCAATAGAGGGCTTTAATAATTGTTGTCCTGTAGGTAGAGGTAAATTCAAACTACTCATTTCTGTAATAGCATATCCTTGTTGGTCTGTTATCTCAATTCTATTAATTCCCCATAATCCTATTAAAGAAGTTATCGGAGCATTTACACTCGTCCAAGTAACCCTAAATAATGTATCTATCCCTGTTAAAACTGAGCCATTTAGAGGAGTTAAATTAACTGCATCAAAAGTTTCTATTAAGCAACTCCAAGTCGGAGGAATATTACCATCATTATCATAATCATAAACCTTTATATTCGGGCTTAAAAATAGATAGTCAGTAACTCCCGAAACATTTAGAGGAGAGATACCAAAGACATTTCCTAAAATAGCTAATCTAATCTCGTAATTATTAAGTAAAGAGTAGTTGGATGACTTATTATTAAAATTATTATTGGGCTCGTTAGAGTTAAAGAAAACAGTATCTACTCCGTTGTTAGCTATCCAATCTTGCCACGATATTTTTTGAGCAAATCTTCCATTATAGTTTTGGATTCCAAAGGCTTGACTACCTACCGAAATTTGAACATCATTAAATTGGTCGCCTCCTTTTAAAATATAACCTCTTGTAGTATTATCTATAATCTGTTGAACTCCACTTGAAACTACTGCTGTAGCAGGGCTAAACGAATATGAATCTATTTCCCAAAATTGATTTGTAATTGGATTAAAAGCTACTATTTTAAATTCTAAGGAGTTTAGGAAAGCAGATAAATTAAGGTTTAAATCAAAGGTAAAATCTACAACTAATCCATCCTCATTCCAACTTACCATATCCGTACTTCCAACTCCTATTCCTATCTGCTCATTATGAGGATAAATATCATATTTTGTAACGTGCATTAAGTCTGAAATATCGGGGCTTTGGTCGTATAATTCTACGTCTGCTAATAAAATAGCCCTATCTGATAGGGTATTAGACAATGTATTATCTCCTAACTGTACCCCAATTAAAAATCGGATTGGCTTTGTATTAAATGCTGATGATAAAAAAGCCTTTTGAGTTGGGGAATATTCTACATCAAAAAAGAAAGACATTAAATTTCCCGTTGGGGAAAATACCGACATATTAGAAATAAAATATTGTCCGACTGCTCCACCCCCACCCGCTCCTTGAAAGGCATTGTCATATAAGAAATTATCTTGTAAATCTGAAAGGGTTGTATTTGTGTATTCTGACTGTTCGGGTAAATAAGAAACGTACGCCCCGACTTTATCCCCCGAAACGAAATTTCTGTTAAGGGCTTGAACTTGTATTTGTACCCTTGTTTTTGTTCCTATTAAAAGCCCACTTGCAGGATTCCCTGTAGCTTGTTCTGTATAGACTACTGAATTAATTTGATAGCCTAAATTAAAACCGTTAAAATTCTCATTAAACCAAGCCACCGAGCCGAGTGATTCCTCATATTGATAAGGCTTTGCTGTATTTGGATTGCTTAAAACAGTTCTAAACTCTGCATTAAAAACATATTTAAGTGAATTTAATCCTGTTAATAGAGGAGGTATTACATTATTTTGTAGGTTAGTTAATTCTCCATCTAAGAAAAAAGGAACTATCATAAATGTATGCTCAATCTCAAATTCTTGAATCCATAATTGAGGATTACTAACATATCTTGCTCTTACTGTTCCCGTTCGCCAATCATCATATTGACCTAATCTTTGCAAATTAACAAACGCTGTACTTCTAACGGGAAATCCTAATCCGATTGAATCAGAATAGTACGCTTGTGAATTGTTTGATACTTTAGATAAGACATTAAATGTTTCGTTATTATCTAATAATCCAAAGGAATATTGTAACCCATTTTGAGGGGCTGTTCCTCTTAACTGAACGGAAGCATTTATGAATCCATTCAATGCACTATTTGGAACTGAAAAACCAAATAAACCTATTATAGTATTGCCCGTAATTGATTGAACGGTAAAATTCAGCAATACACTTCCCCCATTGTCCACGTATAAAAATTGCATACCATCCCCAACGCCTATTCCATTACCCGCAAAAGTTCCCGAAGAAACTGTCATCTGACCTAATCCTCCTCCAATCGGAGTTACGCTTACAGATGCGGAAGATGAGGCTTTAAACCCCCAAGTTAATTGCACCCTCCTTATTAACTTAACTTGCTCCATAACTGAGCCTTGTAGATTCGGGGCTGTATCTCCTAAATTGGAAACAAATCCTACATCATTTTTATACTCTGTAAGATATTCCGTATTCGTTATAATAATATTAATACTCATCTTTTATAATTCCTTTAATTGAGTAATAAAATCCTCAGCAGTTAAATTTCCCGATAAGGCATTTTTTAAACTTTTATTTAAAAATTCTTGCTTATCCTTATCCTCGACTTTTTCAATATTTTTATTAACATCATTAATACATTGTTCCCTTATATCTCCGACCTTATTCGTAAAATCTTTAAGGGTATTCAGTAATTTATTTTCTAAATTTTTATTATCCATTATGAGGGATTTATATAAAATTCTTTAAGGTTATATGTATAAGGCTCTCGTACCCAAAAATCTATCTCAGCAAAGTCCTTACCAATAGTCCAAACAAATTTAATGATTTTCGCTTGTTTTCCATTAAATAAAAAGAAACTATTTGTTGTAAGTTGCTTATAATCCTCAAATCCAAAGGGAACTCTAATACCTTTATAAACTGATTTCTGCCCGTACCAATTATTTAATACAAAACTCTTTTCATTATGGTATTGGTCATATAGTATTTTAGCGTTCCACAAATCCCTATGATTAGAGGGTAATCTACCACCCGATAAATAAAGTGTCTTAGGGATAGAGTGCCAATTTGTACTCTGTTTTAATACTCCTAATCTACTTGTAACTTTACTCGCAAAATTTGTTCCTCCTCCAAAGAATGATGTTAGAGTATCTATAAAATTAGCGACCTCTTTTAAAAATTTTTCAAGTGCGTTTAATTCATCTTTTCTACTCCCTAAGGCTACGTTAAATTGAATCTCATTTAAGCCCTTTAAAAGTACAGCCCTTTTACGGATAGTAGTTATCTGAGTTTGTCTTATCTCATAGGCAGTTCCTAAGTAGTTATCAATAGTCCAATCATCGTTTAAATCTGTAGAGAAAGAGAGTAATGTTTCGGGCTTAATTTCATCCGTATTGTATTGCTTATTATCTAATAAAATAGATGGTAATTGCCAAGTTGAAGTTTGTTGCCAATATGGGTCGTTCCTACTTCTGAACTCTATTACTCCATTAACTATAGAAATTTTAGCGTTAAATAGATTCTTAGCGAGTGTAAACATCTCATCGCATTTATACCCATAATCTATTATGTTAGGTATTCCCGATTGAGTTCCTTGTGTAACTGAAATAAATCCTCCTAAGGTTTTTTTATCAAGGTTAGGATTACTCGGTAAATAGACAACATCCATCTCAGAAATAGGGCTTGAAAATCCATAACCAAAATGTGAACAAACAACTCTTAAAGCCTCCCTTATTGTTATCCCTAAATGCTCTCTTTTAGGAGGTAGTAAAGTGTCTAATAATTTCTTTGCTAATTCTATTACTGCAGCTAAAATAACTAAGACATAAATTAAAACTATTATCGCCTTAGCTACTGCATAAACTGCCCCTGCTATAGTTCCCGAAAGCCCTCCCGAAACGTGAGCAATAGCATTTAAAATAGCATCTGCCAAAGTATTAATCGCCTCTGCTAATTCCTTAATCATTAGAAATAAAATAACCGAACTCATAAGGAGTTCAAACATATTAAATTTCTTTTCAACTACATAATCCACAGTCGTATAATTACTCGTTCCAACAGCACCGATAGATTCTAAATAACCGTATGTAGTTCCCTCAATTTGTTCAAAGAAATTATCAAGTGAATTATCTTTTATTATACTTACCTCAACCTTGCCCTCCTCAAGTAAATCTTTATACCCATTTGTAAAGTCTATAAAAGCCTTAAAATTTTCTTGAATTGGTTGATTATTAAAGAGGGTTAATTGGAAAGGCATACCCTCGAAAATCCCCACGCCATTATTCTTTCCGTCTGCTATCCATTTATTAATTGCATCTCTTGCCTCTAAAGGAAAAACGAAATCTTCAACAGATAAACTCGGCTGAATAGAATCATTCTCATAATTAGCCTCAATAGTAATATCCTCCCATTCAATAGGAGCATTTAATTGCTGTCCATCTAATAGGAATTTTGCCTCAGAATTTTTACTTAAATCACTCATTATTATTTATGTAATTTACTCCTCTCAGTTGTAACCTTATTACCTCTTTTTGAAATTAAATTTATTAAGCCTCTTACCTCATCTATGTTTACCATTCCCTCAGGTATATTAATTCCTTTTACGCTCTGATTTAATGTATTTAATTTGTTTACTATTTCTTTACTTCCACCCAATCCATTTAGCTTAAATGAAAGGGGATTTATTATTTCGCTTGACTTATCATACTTCATTAATCCTCCCATTAAGTCATTATCATATAGCTTAACAATATCCTTAATCTCATCTCGATTTCTAAATCCTACTTCGCCCCTATCCTTTTTACTCCATACTTGCTCGTTGGGGTGTAGTGTCCAAGTCTTTCCTCCTTTCTTATCTACATTACCTCTCCCTCCTGTATCATCAACACCATCGTAAGCCGTAAATGTACTCGCTAATCCTTTCAGTACTGCGATATCTGTAATCGTCTTACCTATATCTCCATCGTTCTGCTGATAGGCTGTTAGAACTGCGAAGAAAGCCTTTGCCTGTGCTTGTCTTTTACGAGTTCGTTCTCGCTCCCTTTCAAGTTCGGCTTCTCTTTTTTGTTCAAATGCTAAGGATTCCTCAGCAGCTAATTGCCCCTCATTCGCCTTAGTTCTCAACGTATCAATCCTTTTACCAACAGCCTCTAATTGCTTATCAATAGCCTCTAATCTTTTTTCAAAAGCATCATCTACAAATTGTCCGATAGCATCTACTGCTTGTTTGAAAGCCTCCTCTAATTCTTTACCACCCTCTTTGAATTTATTAAAATCCTCCAACTGTGCTTTTATCTCCTCTCTCCTTAGATTACTTGCCTCATCATTTTTACCTTTTAAAAGTTCCAATTCTTTTTCTAAAGCCTGTTTATCAATAGCCTCGAAAGTCCTATTTTTTTCTTTCTCAAAAGCCTCCTCTGTTTTAAATCCAATTTTCTTTTGTAAGAATAAAGCCTTTTGTAAATCTGCCTCTCTTTGTATCTTAGCTAAATTCTCCTTAAATTGTTCATCCGATTGCTTTTTTAATATCTCACTTTGAGCATCTTGAGTTCGCTTATTTTCTGCATCTATTAGCTTCTGTCTTAGGGCAAATTCTTTTGGAATTGTCTCTTCAATCTTAGCTATTATTTCCTCACTTTTTTCTTGTTCTGCCCTTAAAGCCCTTTCAGTATCATCTTCAATAGCATCCAATTCTAATTTATCCCTTTTAGCATTAAAATCCTCATTCAGTTTTATAAGGTCATTATTTAATTTAACTTGTAATGCAATCCTTAGGGCTATCTCTATTTTTGAATTACCTTTTATGGCTTCTATCTCTCTACTAAATTGAGTTTTTAATATAGCCTCTCGCCTCTTAAATTCATCCTTAATAGCATTGTTATTTAAGTCCTCTAATTTTCGTCTTAATAAATCTAATTCTTTTGCCCTTTTTTCCAACTCAGATTTAGTCTTAGTTGTATTATCAGCTATCGTTTCAATTAACTCTACATCGGCTGTAGCTATCTCATTATCAATAGCCAAAATATTATCTTTTATCGCCTCTACATTACCATTAACTAATCCTGTAAACTCAGCATTTTTTTGTACTAATTCAGCCCTCCGATTTTCTAATCTACTTATTTGCGCTAAGGCTCTATCATCTGAGCCCTCTCTTGAACCTTGTCCTAAGTTAGCAGATGCCTTTTTAATATTAGCATCTATCTCCTCAAGTTCCTTTTTATTTTGAGCAACAATTTTATTCGATGTATCTATTCCTCTTTTTAATCTTGACTCCTCCCTAACTTGCTCATCGGCTAAGGCTTTCTTTTTGAAGTCTGCCAACTCAGTATTTAATGCTTTCTCATCTCCTCCTAAGGCAATCAATTTTCTTATCCTCAACTCCTCTGCTTTTATAACCTCATCAACTCCTTTTTTTCTATCCGAGATATTATCTTGTTGATTCTTATTAGCCCTCTCTGAAGCCTCATTAAATCTATCTATCGCCTTAACCGATTCACTTACTCCATCTCTAAATGCTAACCACGCTGTAACAGCTAAGGCTAAAAGGGATATTATTAAGCCAATAGGATTTGCCTTTGAGGCTATATTAAATGCTTTCATCGCTTTGGTTGCTCCTCCTATCCCTCTTGATAATGCTATCTTAGCAATTCTTAGAAGTCGTACCGTAGCAGTATAAACCTTTGTAGCGACATTTACAGCGACTGTAACAGCCTTATAAGTTGTAATGGCTACTATTAGAGTTCCAACTACCTTAACGACTGTTAAAAACGCTTTGGCATACTTTCTTACTACCTTTTCGTGAGCAGTCATTTCGCTATTTAATTTCTCCGTTCCTGTAAGTAGGCTAAGAATCTCAGTAAATACATCTACGATATTCCTAAGTAATCTACTGAAAGCCCCATTACCATCCTCTAATGATAATATGAATCCCTCCCAAGCCGAGTTTAAAATAGTTACACTCCCCGAAAGATTATCTAATTGAGTATCAGCCATTTGTTCAGCAGTTCCTCCTGCCTCCTCTAATGTTTTATTCAAATCTAAAAGAGAATCCGTACCCTCTAAGAAAGTACTAAATGCAGCGACACTTCTCTTATCAGTTAATTCAAGTGCATCTCCTAAATCTATACCCTCCGATTTTAATTGTTTTAATCCTTTTACTAAACTCGGTAAATCTGTTACAGGCTCTTTTAAACTCTTAGCTAATTTACCATTTGAATCGGCTAAGTTTAATAAGATATTTCTTGTAGCAGTAGCAGAACTTGAAGCATCAAATCCCGCATTACTTAACTGCCCTAATAACGCTGTACTTTCCTCTACAGAAAATCCGAATGAATTTGCTACAGGAGCAATCGTACTCATAGCTTGATTTAACTTAGAGAAATCTAATGCACTCGCTGAGGTAGATTTAGCCAATACATCATTTACCCTCCCTGCCTCTGAGGCATCTAATCCGAAAGCCTTTAAAGTAGCCCCTGTAAGTGCGGCTGTTTCATCTAATCCACTACCCATTGCACTTGCGGCATTAAGAGTAGATTCAGTCATTAATAAAATATCCTCTGTAGGAAATCCTAATTTCGCAAAAGAAGTTTGAAGCCCTGTAACTTCTGAGGCTGTAAAGGCTGTAATACTTCCGAGAAGTTTAGCATCATTTGCTAAGGCTAACATCTGCTCATCCGTTCCTCCTAATACTGCCCGAAGATTACTATTCGCTTTTTCAAAACTTGAAAAAATCCCTATCGTTCCTGTAAGTATTCTACCAAGTCCTGCTATTCCTGCAGTAACTCCTAACACTCCTAATCCTCCTCGAAATACACTACCTACTCTTTGCCAAGCACTACTATAATTACCTACATTCCTTTGGCTTTGTCCTACGGTTTTATCTATCCTTTTTAACTTACCATCTAAGGCAGTAATCTCCCTTAATAAGGCTCTTGATTTTTTAGTTGTTTCCCCCTCTGCTATAGCTAAGTTTTTATACTTAGTTCGTAGGTCAATTAATTTCTTGGCCTCCTTAGAATAAGCCCCAATCAATCCTAATTTCTCCCTTGCTAAATTCTTATTTAATTTAGTTTGTTCTTGTAATTGAACTCTTATCTCTGCGTTAGCTTTGGAGGAGGTTTTTTGGGATTGTACTAACCTCTGTTCAAGGTTGATTTTCTCCTTTCTAATCTTAGAGGCTGTCTGTTCTGCTTGAGTTAATTTCTCAACTGCTCCCTTAGTTTGTTGAATACTCTGTAGGCTTTTATTATCTTGATTAGCTAATACTTTTTTTTGTACCTCAGCCACTTTAATTAATCCCTTTTCAAGATTATTAATTTCAGCTAATAATAGCTTAACATCTTCTTGGGTTTTTTTAAATAAATCAGCCCCGAATAAATCCCTATTTTCAATTCTTGTTGCCATCTGTAATGTTATTTATGTAGCTATAATATTCAGCGACTGTTAGCTCTCTCGAAGATAGTTTAAATCCGTAATATTTACTCATCTTTGCAAGGATAGTTTCTAACTCGTTAGGTGGCTTAATATCTAAATCCGAAATCCTTTTTTTCTCCTCCTCTATACGGATAAGAGTTTTTAAATATCTATCGCCTGTAATAATTAAATCAGCCCTCATATTAGCTACTTTTATTTCAGCCCTAAGGTCAGCCATAAACTCATCGCTTAATCCGAATATATCAATATATTCATTATAAAGATTCATCCAAACATTGGATATAGCAAGAATTGTTTTATCGTTTAATTCTATACTAACCTTTAAAAGTTTAGTATAGTCTCCATCTTTATGTATATCAAACCAAATCTTAATAGGTAACTCATCTATTGATAAGTAGCAATTATGCTGCCCTAAGTTTTTGTTTAATTTTTTCTGAAATAGCCTCACGATAATAGTTAATAATTATTTGTAAATTCTCTTGATTCAATCCAAGAATATCGTTACCGAACTCCTCTAATAAATCTGTATTGCCTCCTGTTGAAATATCCCCTTGCTTAAATCCATCTGCTGTTATTTCGAATCCTCCTCTAAAAGGAATTACTCGAAACGACATATAAAAATCTCCTGTATCTTTTAGGGTAACTCGGTCAGTAGGTTGTCCTTTCTCTCTCTTAATTTCTTTTGTAAAAGGAGTATAATTTCCATCAGTTACAATAGTATTTCCTTTTAACTTTTGTCCGAATCTATCCTCTCCTTTTTGGAATAATTGAGAACTTGGAAAGCCCTCAGTATTTAATTTTATTACTAAAGTTTGGAGTACATTATTTCGAGAAATGTCTAAGGCAATTCGGTCAATATCAAGCAGTTGAATTGCTCTCAAAACTTTCCTAATTGGTTGAAAAAATTTAGCCATTTTTATACTCTTTTTACTTTTTTACTCTTTTTTTTTTGCTCCGCTATAGGCGAGTGATACCAATCGCAAATCGTTTCACAAGTTTTTTATAGTAGGATAGCTTACAGGTACTTAAATCGTTTATACGATTCCTAAACACCTTTATATTCGTTGTTTAGTTTTACGCAAAAACACCTAAAAACTACCCTAAAAACTACCTTTTTTTTACAAAAAAAGGGAGGGATTTATGCCCTCCCTTATCTGAATTTTAGCCGAATTTATTTATCAGTTTTAGGCTTCTCTACTTTTGCAAATGGCTTACAAATTTTCCAAGCATCTGAGGTATTCCCCAAGAAATGATTTGAGAATAATTTATCAAATTTCTCTTTAGTCATTCCCTTTAAAGAATCTGACATAATTGAAAATTTACCAATTACAATTTCCTTGTTTTCTAAATCTAATTTTTTCATATCGGTTATGGTATTGATACATCAAAAGGAACAACATCGAAAGATTTCGATAATGGCCCACTTAAAGTGTTACTTACTCTTATTAAATCTCCCGAAGTTTGTGCTACAGTAAATACAAAAGCGTATTCACCCGCATTTACTCCCGATTCTGTAACGGTTAAGAAAGTAATAGCACCCGGTGTTGGAGAAATTTCAACAGCAGAAAAATCTGCTATAGTTAATCCCTCTGCAGGAATTGGCGAAGTAACTCCTCCGAAAGGAGTATTTAATTGTACTGTGAATCCCGCAGTTGTTATCGCTGTAGGTGTTTCAGCTATTACATCAACTAATCCTCCAACTCCTAATAGATTGGCTGTTACATTAGCCCCCTCTATCATTCTTAAGTCAGCATCATCCTCTAATTGAGATACATCAAACTTGATAGTATCTTTCTGCTTAGTAGTATCTGTACCCTTAATAAGAGAAGCCGAAAAGCTATCATCTTGTAATAAAATTGGGTCAAGAAATCCTACTCTTGTTTGCTTTCCAATTAGGTTACCACTCTTATCAATAAAGAATACCCCAACTGTTAAACATCTCCAAGATTTAAGATTACCTAATAATACAGGGTCGCCCTTGATTATCATACCCTCGAAACTTCTCGCTCCCTCTTGGATAAATACTGAACTTGAATCTTCAAATTCCTCTACGATATCATCGCTTCTTTCATCGGTGATATTTTTTAATTCGGGTGTTGGGTACCAACGAGTTCGTGGGTTAAGGTCTTTGATTCTCGCATCCAAATACGCTTGGTCTAAAGTCGTACCACCCGCAAGGGTTGATAAGTCTATTCCATTAATAGCCCCTGTTGGAGTAAAATACTCTACAAGGATAGCTTGTTTGGTTACATCAAAAACTCCATAACAACTTGGAACTCCTGTATTACCACCACCTGTGTTACATTTACATAGTGCCATAATAATTTTTTTTTAAATTTAATTTAACATTTACATTTATTTTCACAACTTAAATCTTCTCGAATGTCAGCAAAAAGTCTTAATTCTATTCCCGATAGGTTACAGTCGAAAAGACTATTTTCTTGTGTACCATCTTGAGAGAGATTTAACAAAGGTATGCAATCGAAGTCTAATTCATAAGCAAATAGTTTGTTATTCTCTATATTTTTTATAAATAAATCTACCATCTGTTGTAAAGGGTTAATTACGTTGAGGTAGTGGTCGTCTGTTAGCCAATTAGAACTATCGGCAGAAGTAATAAAAAAGATTCTTAATTCGGTAGTTCGGTCAATCATACTCTCGCTATCCGTATTTTTTCTATCCCTTATAACTTCAAACAACCAAACGAAAGGCACTAAGGATTCCTTATTGTTTATAGCATCTATCTCGTTTTTTGTCATTTTTAAAGTACCGTGTATGTACGTTGGTGGAGGTATAGAAAATGTAGATGGGGCTATTGGTAAGCCTCCTCCATTTAAGGGCTTTATAGTAATACTTACGTTAATAGTAAAATCGACTATCTCGTATTCAAAGCCTCCTATCGTAACCTTATCCAAGATAGAAAGCCACCAAGTACAATCAGTAGTAAGAATAAAATTACTACCTATTACAGCCGAAGTTTTAATATTAAAAGTAACTCCTAATGCCTGTACTAACGTATCAATTATATCTACTGTCTGTATTCTCATCTAATTTATTCACTCGTTTTAATATCGTTTTAACAGCGTTACTAAGTTTTTATATCTTAGTACTCCGTATCAATGTTCTATACTGTCCTATCACTCTCAAAGTTCGTTAGGCTAATCATTTTGCCTCTTGATTTGGAATAATAATTCAGTAATCTTTTGTAACTCCTTTCTCATTTCTTTTTGTGTTTCTCGATTCTCTTTATGATTCTCTTTTTGTGCTTTCTCTATTCTCGAAATATCCTTTTCAATATTCTTAATCTTATTTTGATTTAGTACGGGTACGGTAGTAACCTTTTTAACATCTTCTTTTATCTCTTTTATACCGCTTGAATTTTGAGCAATAACATAATTCGTATTGAAATAAAATGCTGTTAATCCAACCGTTGAGGTTAGAAAAAACCCAACTATCCAATTAACAAATGTTCTTTTTGCTCCGATAATTAATTCTCTTTCCTCTTTGTCGTTCATTTTTTATATACTTATTGCGGTTAATAACATATCATAAACAATAATCCCTTGCGTTCCCTCTGTATTCAATATC
>Ga0307378_10008479_pt1 | contig 13657 bp, 10 predicted proteins | sample UN1MG_FD_202238 | JGI IMG/M metagenome (GOLD analysis project Ga0307378, IMG submission 202238) | Soil microbial communities from Risofladan, Vaasa, Finland - UN-1 | ecosystem: Environmental > Terrestrial > Soil > Coastal area > Acid sulfate soil | place: Finland: Risofladan, Vaasa | collected... | reverse complement strand
ACCCATGCGCCCCTTATTTTATGATTTTCCTGATGACAGACAATCTTGGAATATAGAAGATGAATTAATGTTTGGACCAGATATACTGGTAGCACCGGTGCTCTATGAAGGTATCAGATCCAAGAAAGTCTACCTACCTGCAGGTGCGAAATGGAAAGATGCAAATAGTGGACGTATTTACAGCGGGGGGCAATATATTGAATGCAATGCACCTTTGGAAGTTATACCGGTATTCCTCAGGGACGAAGCAGATTTGCCTATAAAAATACAAGGAAATATGAATGTAAAATAAGGGCACCTTAAGCACCCTTATTTTTATACAATTATTGACTTGAATATGATTAGTAACTTCTATTATTGAATTAATAATAGCTATATCTAAGGATAAAAGATGGAGAATTTTACATTCAGAAATGTAACCAGGATAATTTTTGGAAAAGGCACCGAAAACAGGGTAGGAGCTGAGACAGCTAAATACGGCAGTAAGATTTTATTACATTACGGAGGGGAAAGTATTAAAAAGTACGGACTTTACGGCCAGGTTTTAAAATCGTTAAAGGGTGCCGGATTAGAAGTAATCGAGCTTGGTGGAGTTCAGCCAAATCCAAGATTAAGTCTGGTAAAGAAAGGGATTGATATCTGCCGCAAAGAGAAAGTTAATTTTATTCTTGCTGTGGGAGGGGGCAGTGTAATCGATTCGGCCAAGGCAATAGCAGCAGGAATTCCATACTCTGGAGACGTATGGGATTTTTATACCGGAAAAGCAGTGGCAAAGGAAGTTATTCCTCTGGGAGTGGTTCTTACCATACCTGCTGCTGGCAGTGAGACCAGTGTCGCTACAGTGATCACAAAAGAAGAAGGTTCATATAAAAGATCGTTTGAAAGTGAAATTTTGCGGCCAAAGTTTGCAATATTAAACCCGGAGATTTCATATACTCTTCCTTCTTACCAGACTTCTTGTGGGATATCGGACATAATTGCCCATGTGATGGAAAGGTATTTCACAAGAGCTCAAAATGTTGATCTTACTGACAGATTGTGTGAAGCCACATTAAAGACAGTAATTGATAACGCCCCTCTGGTACTGAGGGAACCGGAAAACTATAATGCACGTGCTGAAATTATGTGGGCAGGTACTATTGCCCATAATGACTTACTGAATACAGGAAGGATTGGAGATTGGGCTTCACATGGCATAGAACACGAGCTTAGCGGAATTTATGATATTGCCCATGGTGCAGGATTATCCATTATTTTTCCGGCATGGATGAAATATGTATACAAAAAGGATCTGGAAAGGTTTGCACAATTTGCCGTAAGATTGTGGAATGTGGAAGCTGACTTTAAGAATGTCGAAAAAGTGGCATTAGAAGGAATAGGGAAACTGGAAGAATTCTATAAAAAAATTGGATTGCCCACCACTCTTAAAGAAGCAGATATTCCTTATGATAGATTAGAGGAGATGGCTGAAAGATGTACCGAACGAGGAACAGTGGGCAATTTTGTAAGCTTAAACAGAGATGATGTTCTTAATATATTAATGCTTGCGAGGTAAATAAGAAAAAATTAACAACGTGAAGTAACACATCAATAAAGCAAAAAGGTGTCCGTTGTAAAGATATAAGTAAAATATAGCTTTTTGAAGAGAATAAAATAGAAAGGAGATTTTATTATGAATTTTGCTCAACGACAATGGACTTCCAGGAAGAGGGTCCTGGCAGCGGTTGAACACAAGGAACCAGATCAAGTCCCAATTGATCTGGGTGGGACTATAGTTACCGGGATAATGGCACAGGCGATGGATCAACTGCGTCGACATCTTGGCCTAAAGGAACGAAGAGTTAAAGTTTACGATGTGTTTCAGATGCTAGGCGAGGTAGAAATGGATGTTGTTGAAAAGCTGCATATAGATGTACTACCAGTAGAGACGCCCGCTATTTGGTTTAATATCAGGCGGGAGAATTACAAACCGTGGAAACTGTTTGATGGTACCCCGGTACTTGTTCCAGGTGATTTTAATGTTGAGATAGATGATAAAGGAAATTGGCTTCTGCATGATGGAGGAGACCCCAAAAAACCTATTGTCGCAAAAATGCCTCGAAATGGCTATTATTTTGATGACCTCAAGCTGATTGGCAGTAGCAGTGAGCTTCAACGTCCATCTCTTAATAGCTTAAGGGAAGAATATTTGCTCACAGAAGACGAGTTAGAATTTATGGCCAAACGTGCCTCATTTCTGCGTAAAGAAACAGATAAAGCATTAATTGCTGGTTTCTGGATAAAGTCAGGGCTTGGAATTATTGGTAGCATGTCAGATTTTCTTTGCTTATTTGCGTTAGATAAAAGATACATAAGAGAATTCTTAAACAAGAAACAAGAAATCGTTTTGGAGAACCTTAGGTTGCTTTGGGAAGCTTTGGGTGAGAACATCGATATCGTCATTTTGGAAGGATTTGATTTTGGCGCTCAGAATAGTGAACTGATTTCTCCTGCCGATTTTAATGAATTATATTTACCCCATTATAAGCAACAGTTCGGTTGGGTTCACGAAAATACAACATGGAAAACGTTTCAGCATTGTTGTGGTTCCATAACAAAAATTCTACCGCTTTTAATCGATGCGGGTCTTGACATAATCAATCCTGTACAAACTTCAGCATGCGGCATGGACCCTACCTGGCTTAAGCAGCAATTTGGTGATAAAATAACCTTTTGGGGAGGAGGTGTGGATACCCAGTATACCCTCCCATTTGGGACCTGTGATGATGTAACAAGACAGGTTCTTGAAAGACTTAATATTTTTGCTAAAGGTGGTGGTTATGTTTTTGCTGCGATTCACAACATTCAGTTAAAAACACCAATAGATAATATCCTGGCAATGTTTGAAGCGGTAAACGAATTCAATAGAAACTGAGAAAGTCTTTTAATATATGAGATAGATTTAACACCATAATAAAGAATACATTATTGGATATAAATACATATGTACAGGAATTTATAAATAGATTCAGTAAGGATGTGGTGAATAAAATTCGGAAGTTCACTTAGAATATTGTTCAGGTGAAGGACATTATCTTTAAGTTCCTAAAAGAATTGAGCATAACAAAAAGTGGCGGAATACATTTAAACTGTATAACAAAATCTTAAAGTATGGGATGAGGTACAGTTTAAGAAATAAAATAGTGATTAATACATGGTAAATGATTTGGTTAAGGTATGAACGCTTAGACTTTATATATAAATCTATTTTATAAGGAGCTCTTGAAATTAATAAAACCTTTAAACCCAATATTAATGTTATAAATACTGGACTGATAACAAACCTACCTACGAATTGTAGTGTAGAAGTTCCATGTGTTGTTGATTCATCAGACATTCAACCATGTTATATTGGTGATCTGCCGGAACAATGCGCTGCCCTAAATAGAACAAATATAAGTGTTCAAGTATTAGCTGTAAAAGCAGCTCTTGAAAATAATTTGGATAAGAAAAAAGAATATATAATGCAAGCAATTAAACTTGATCCACTAACAAGTGCTTTATTGACTTTAGACAAGATAACAGAAATGGTAGAGGAACTTATGGATGTAAATAAAGATTATATTGATATTTAGAATTAAATTGGAATATTATCAGAAACTTTGAAGAGGATTTTATGAGTATGCCGAGAAAAGCATATAGACTCTGGTTGGTGAAAATCCAACTTGGACAAAGGTTAGTCACCAGTCCAATACTAAATTCCACATTTGGGTTTTACCCACCCCTCTACTCACTATATTTTTCAAATAGGGATCAGAATTTATTGATGGTAAATAGATGTGATTAAGTAAAAATCACTAAAAAAATATTGATATAATATAAATAATGATGATATGTTAACACTACAAATTATATATAATCATTATTATTTATTGTTTATAGCAAAAAAATGAATTATTGGAAACTAAATTAAAACAAAGAAGATTTTAAAAAATGATTACAAAGAAAGATTATCCCCTACCATTATATTTCCAAATAGTCGAGGATATTAAACAGAAAATTAAGAATGGTATTTACAAAATTGGTGATGCACTACCTACTGAAGCTGAATTAATAAAAAGTTATAATGTGAGTAGGACTACCATAAGGCGAGCTCTTCAAGAATTGCATTCTAATGAAATAATTTTTAGTATTCAAGGAAAAGGTACGTATGTAAGCAACCTAAAGCCAAGACAAAATCTAAATACCATTACAAATTGGGCACAAACTATTGAAAAATTAGGAATGAAGCCCTCTACAAAAGAAGTTCAATTTGAAGAATTACTACCAAGCATAGATATAAAAAATAAATTAAAATTAGATGACTATACGAAAATAATCAAGATTAAAAGAGTAAGATATGCTGATGACAAACCAATGTGTATAATGACCAATTTCCTAATTTCTAATATGGTACCTGGAATAACAGAAATGAATTTGTACGGTAATGTTTCTCTTTATGAAATTCTAGAAAAAAAATATAATTTTAAGCTTAAAAGTGCAGTTGAAACAATTGAAGCAAGAAATGCAAGTAAATATGAATCTAAAGTTTTTAAAATTAATCAATATGTAGCAGTATTAGATGTTAAAAGATTGACTTATGATATTTTTGAAAAACCAGTAGAAACCGTGGAAACTATTTCTCCGGGAGATAGGTATTCTTATACAATGATATTAAGAGGAAGATATTGATATTTTTTTATTTATATTTGTAATGATGACATAATAGCATTATAAAATATTTATAGGAGGTTTTCTAATGACCCCAAAAGAAAGAGTGCTCACAGCTATTAATTTGAAAAAACCTAATAATTGCGGTTTTTTCAAAAATTATCTTCAAGCGCGCTTCTGTTATTGGCGTTGCGGCTGCTACATTTTTTTAGTTGTAATGATGAATGGATTGACAATGATTGGAGTAAGTCCAAGTTTTTTAAATCTTATAAAAGGTTTAATACTTTTATTTATTTTATTCATCGGAGTTTATTCACAAAATATAAGAACAGGAAATTTAGCTTTTTGGATTAGGAAAAAAAGAAGTTAATGATTAGAAATATTGTTTATTAATTAAAGCATTGGTAATTTAATTTTAGGAGGATTTAAAAATGTTTATATCTTTGGAAAATTTTAAGAAGAGAATTGAATTCAGCATGGTGCCACATTTTTTAAATGAGAGCGAAATAGAAGAAAAGTGTATTTCTGCTATTAATGCTGAAGTTGGAGTGATTTGTGTAAACCCGAATTATGTAAAATTTGTAAAAGCACTTATCGGTAAAAACAATATTAAATTGAGTGCAAATATCAGCTTCCCTTGGGGGACTAATATAACAGAGTTTAAAGTTTTAGAAGCTCAAAGAGCTTTAAGTGATGGTGCGGATCAACTGGACATGGTGATAGATGTTGGAGCTCTTCGTTCTGGTAAATATAAGGAAGTCCTAAATGATATAAGATCTGTTGTTAGAGTTGCAGGAGATAAATGTATTGTGAAGGCTATAATTGAAACATGGTGTTTAAGTGATGAACAAAAAATAATAGCATGTAAGATTGTTGAAGAAGCAGGTGCTAAAATGGTAAAGACAACTACAGGTGTTAAAAATCAATATTTAGATTTTTTTTATAATAACAAGAAACCAAAGGGTGGAGAAATAAAGGATATTATCTTATTAAGGCAAAATTTAAGTCCATCCATTAAGATAAAAGTGGCCGGAGGAGTATATTCGCTTGAAGATGCTTTTAAAATGATAAAAGCCGGAGCTGATCAGATTGGAGCTAGTAAAGGAATAAGTCTTATTAAAGAGTTTGAAAAAAAATATTTAGAGGGTATAGATATTTAAAATTATATAATTAAAAAATATCTAGAAGAAGAGACTTTTTAATGTATTGGAACTACAAATGACTGAAAAATATATACTTTCTCATGATCTTGGAACTGGTGGAAATAAAGCAGTACTATATTCATCTGATGGTATTTTAATAAGTAAAGCTTTTAAAAGTTATAATACTATTTATCCTGATTCGTATCGAGCAGAACAAAATCCTTTGGATTGGTGGAATGCAATAGTTGAAACTACTAAGGAACTTTTAATAAAAACAAAAATCAAAAAACAGAATATTATCTGTATTTCATTTTCAGGACAATCTATGGGTATAGTTCCAGTTGATAAAAAAGGCAATCTTCTTAAAAATTTTGTACCAATATGGAATGATAGTAGAGCAAACAATGAAGCAAATAATTTTTTTGAAAAGTTGAGTTATGATAATTGGTATGAAAAAACAGGTGCCGGTTTTAGGCCTGAAAATCATTCAGTTTTTAAACTTATGTGGATTAAAAAAAATGAGCCTAGTTTATTTAATTCAGCTTATAAATTTCTTCCTACAAAAGGATATATTACTTTTAAGCTTACTGGAAATTTTATAACTGACTATTCGGATGCGTCGTTCTCAGGGCTAATGGATATAAAAAAGCTTGAGTATTCTGAAGAAATTTTGAATCTCTCTGGTATTCCTGTAGAAAAGATGCCCAAACTATTGAATGCTACTGATTATGCAGGTGAACTTAGAAGAGAAGTTGCAGATATTTTGGGGCTTCATCCAGGAATCCCCGTAATAACCGGTGGTGTCGATAATGCATGTACAGCAATTGGTTCAGGAAATATAAAAGAAAATAGAATATATAATTATATAGGTTCTTCTTCATGGATTGCTGCAACATCTTCAAACCCAATAATAAGTAAAGAAATAAAAATACCTTGTTATGTTCACAATATTAAAGGGCTTTATCTTTCTCAAGTATCAGTTTTTTCAACAGGGTCAACACTTCAATGGTTTAAGGATGTATTATGTGATAAAGAAAATTCAGAAGCGGTTGAAACAGGATACAATGTTTATCAAATAATTGAAAAAATTGCACGTAAATCTCCAGTGGGTTCCAATAAGTTATATTTTATTCCAAGTTTTCGAGGAGGAGCAACAGTAAATCCAAATTCTTATTTAAGAGGTGCTTTTTTTGGCTTGGAATTATTTCATAATAAAAGTGATATAAATAGATCTGTTTTTGAAGGAATATCTTTTGAACTTGGTCTTGCACTCAGGGAATATATAAACTTAGGAATGAAAACAAAGGATATTACTATTACTGGAGGAGGTAGTAAAAGTAAATTCTGGAGGCAGATTCTTGCAGATGTATATGATAAAAATATAGTCCTAACAAATATTGACCAAGAGGCAGCTGCATTTGGTGCAGCAGCAGTAGGAGCTGTCGGAATAGGTGTTTGGAAGGATTTCAATAAAGTTGATGAAATCATAAAGCAAATAGATGTTTCTAAACCTAATAAAACAAATGTTAAACAATATAGAGAAATACTCAAGCGTTTTAAATATTTAATAGAAAGAACTGGTGAAATAAATGAATTTTTAGCAACCAAATTTTAAATCCAATTTTTTAAATAACTTAAATTTGGTCTGAGAAAAGATTTTTAGAAAGTTCATATAGCAATTAATTAACCTAAAAAATTGAATTCTATAATGGGCTATTGGATAAAATAAATCCAGTATAAAACAGATTAAATAATCAGATACAAAATGGAAAATTATAAATGTAAAAACACTTATGAAAAAAATATAAAAAAACGTTTTATGACAGTAACAGGAATAGAAACTGTTGACACTATCGGTCTTGTCGACTCCCCTACTTATTTATGGATAGATACAGGTAATATCATAAATGACAGTTTATCTAGAATTGATGATTTTCAATTAATCAAGGAAGCTTTAGTCGATTTTAAGAAGGCAGGCGGTTCTTTAATTGTTGATTGCACGCCTTATGGTTGTGGAAGAGATGCCAATGTCTTATACGAATTATCCAGAATCAGTGGAGTTAAAATAATTTCAGTAACCGGCTTCCATAAGCAACAATACTATTTAAAAAATTCAATATTATGGAGCATTAGCGAGAAGCAGGCTTTTAAGTTTTTTCTTGACGAGATCCAAAATGGATTCACAGAAGCTAAAGGCATAGGATCAAAACCTGGAGCTATTAAAATTGCTTTCACAGGAATTCTGAAAGGGCAATATGCGACTCTTAGCCTTGCAGCTGTAAAAGCATCAAAGGAAACCGGATTACCAGTAGTTGTACATACAGAAAAGGGTCTAAATACCGAACAGCTAATAGATTTTTTTAAAGAACATGAAATGGATATGTCCAGAGTCCTTCTATGTCATATGGATAAAAATAATAATAGTAACCTACGTAAAACGCTAATTAAAAAAGGAGTCTATCTGGAATATGACACATTTCTGAGACCCAAATACAATCCTGAAGACAATGTCATTCCACTATTAAAAGATATGATTTTAAGTAGTTATGCAGGAAAAATATTAATCGGCAGTGATATAGATAATAATACTATGTGGGAAAATGTAGGGGATTTAGGAGGTCTTGGAGGTTTTTTTGAAAGTATTGAAAAAAAATTATCAGATCAACAAATAGAATATAATAATATTCTTCCTCTCATGGGTTTTAATATTTTTTCTCGAAATAATCTCAATTCAGAAAATGGTTTCTAAAATTATTTTAAATTTATACTGATTTAATTGGTATTTTGAGTAAAATAGAGGAAAGATGATTAATCGCTGATAAAACTCATTTTAAGTTGAATATAGAAAATGTATGGATATAATTGGTAATAAACTATTTACATCTACAATAAAGAGCTGATGGAAATAAGGCTATTTATAAAACCGGGTATTATCTGCTGTTTTCAAAAACAGTTAGATTTTAAAGACTTTAACATTTTTTTAATACATTAACTAATAAAGTGAGGTAGACTATGCAAATAAAATCTATTAACAGTTACAAAATCATAAATAATAGTGTTGAACTTTCATGTAGCGGTGTTTTAATAAGGATAACACTTGTAGAAAAAAATATTCTTAGAATATGGCAAACTTTACAAAATGGTTTTAATTCCGGCGATACTTTTATTCTTAATAAAAGTGAGTTAATCCCAATTCCTGTTAAAATAGAAGAACTTGACGATATTATCAGAATTTCAGGCGGTGAGCTTATAGTCAACATTTATCTGAATCCTTTCTGGATTGATATATGTGACAATTCAGAACGCAGCTTTCTTTCAACTCCTTCAGGTGAAAGTACAGAATGGAATGGTGAGAAAGCATTGCAGAGATTTAATTTGCCTGCTGGTGTAAAAGTATATGGACTGGGGCAGGGGACAAGCAACACCCTCGATCTGAGAGACCAGGAAAGAAGAATGTGGCAGCAGTGGGATGGTTTTCGTTACAGCGGAAATGGTGGAATTCCCTTTCTTATGACCTCCCGGGGATATGGAATATTACTTAATTCTTCCTGGGCAAGCAGATTTGCAATAGGGAAAGCTGAACCTTCAAAAAGTACAAAAGTAGCAAAGCCCGAGGGGCCCTGGAAAGCAGTTGAGCATTCAGGTGAAGGTAATCCGGAACGTTTTTCCATACTCACTGAAGGTGGAGACATGGATATATTTGTAATCTATGGTCCTGATTATAAAAGCATCATTAAAGGATATTGTGATCTAACAGGTTATCCTCCGCTTCTCCCAAAATGGGCTTTGGGATGGATACAATCCAAAAATAGATATAAAACTCAGGAGCAATTTTTAGAAATTGGGCGGGAGTATAGAAAGAGAAATATTCCCTGTGACGTGCTTGTAATTGATTGGTGCTGGTTTAAGTATTTTGGAGATCTGAATTGGGTGAGAAGATACTGGCCGGATCCTGTTGGAATGGCTCAAGAGCTGAAGGCAATGGGGTTCAATATTATGCAGGCACAGCATCCCTATATGCACCAGAAGTCGTTGAATTTTAACGATTTTAATGATAAGGGCTACTTAATTTCATGGAATCCTGCTAAAGTAACTGATGGGTGGCCTCCCGATGGGATTAAACATATAGTGGATTTTTCTAATCCCGGAGCGAGAAAACTCTGGTGGAAGAAAATAGAGCCTCTATTTCAACAGGGTATTGATGGATATTGGACTGATATGGGGGAACCTGATACACATCCTCCTGACAGCTCTCCCCACTATTTGGGCCCCAGGGAGAAGGTGCACAATATCTATTCACTTCTATGGAATAAAGCCCTGTATGATGGTCAGCGTTCCTCATCGAACAAGCGGGTATTCTGTCTTTCTCGAACTACATATGCCGGAATCCAGCGATACGGTTCCGTACTATGGTCAGGAGACATCGATCCTAGCTGGGAGGTATTAGAGGACCAGGTTGTTGTCGGACAGCAAGTTTGCCTCTCAGGGCAACCTTATTGGACAACGGACATAGGTGGATTTATGTCTGCAGGCTTTTATGAGCCGGAACTATATGAAAGATGGATTCAATGGGGAGCTTTCTGTCCCATTTTCAGGACTCATGGAACAAGACCTGGAAATGAACCCTGGAGCTTTGGTCCTATGACTGAAGAAATAGCGGTAAATTATATAAAAATGCGATATAGATTAATGCCCTATATTTATTCATTAACTTATGAGTCATCGGAGACTGGTTTATCAATGATGCGTGCTATGGCAATTGAATTTCCTGAAGATGAGGAAGCTGTTTCAAGAAATCACCAATTCATGTTTGGCCCCTCTCTTCTGGTGGCACCGGTAGTAAAAAAGGGTATACGGGAAAAGCATGTGTGGTTACCGGAGGGGATATGGTATAACTACTGGAATGATAAGAAGTATTTTGGACCGCAGGAGATAAATGAAATGGCACCACTCTGGAAAATTCCTCTGTTTATAAGAGGCGGGTCAATCATACCAGAAGGCCCTGAAGTGTTGCATACCGGTACAAATTTTATTGATCCCTTAACACTGCATATTTACCCAGGAGAAGATGCAGATTTTACACTCTATGAGGATGATGGTTACAGCTATGATTATGAAAAAGGAGACTGTTCACTCACTTATATTAAATACCATGAGGGTAATAAAAAAGTAGAAATCCCGGGTGTGAAAGGAAACTACTCAGGGCTACAGGTAAAAAGATCAATAAAATTTGTCTATCACGATTTTGATCGCCCCAAAGAGATAAAAGTAAATGGTATCACCCTTAATCCGGATTCCTGGCACTACAGGAATGCTTTGCGCAAACTGGAAATAGAACTGAACCAGAGAGACGTTGCTAAAGATACCATTTTAGAGATGGAAGGGATGGAAAGGGATATTAAAGATATGCAGCCGGAAGAAAAATATGCTCTCTTTTCATATTATGATCTGGAATACATTGATTCATCCTTTGGATATATTCTTAGAATCTATCTTGATAATACAGCCAGCAAAAAAAAGATTAGCGGGAAAGCCATAATCAGTACGCCTGTTGGATGGAAATGTAAGATTCTTGATGAAGAAGATTTTATAATTGCACCAGGTGGGTATAAAGTCTTAAGATTTATGTTAACTACAAATGGAAATACCTTCACGTCAAAAAGTATTGCAAAAGCTGTTGTAAAATCTTCTTCAGGAGAAGAGAAAAAAGAGATTCAATTAGGGAGTGGATGGGTGAGTTGGTGGAAATTGGCACGTATATTAAATATAGAAAGCCCAGAAGAATTCGATAATATATATGCTCCTGAAAAAGATGGAGACATCATCGAGGATAATCTGAAGGTAGATGCCAAGATAACCACTTATAGAGGTTTTGAGTGTTTTGGATATGTCAATCTGGAAAAGGTTTTCAACCAGAAAGATATCACGGAAATGGTTGCAGCAACTACTGAATATAAGCTTTGTTACGCAGCATGTGTTGCAGACTCGCCTGAGGAAAGGGAGTGTTATATGCAATTAATGGGTGAAGATCGTTTTAAAGTATGGATAAATAACAAATTAGTAGCAATTGTTACCGAATGTGTGGCTAAACCTGTAGAGTACCTGGTGAAGCTTAAAAAAGGGAAAAACCGTATCCTTATAAAGTGTACTCAGGATGCTCATATGGAATGGAATGATCGCTCCTGGGGATTTTATTTTCGTTTTTCTGATAATGAAAGAAAGCCATTGGATGACATCATCTATACAGTAGAGCATATTGATTGAAATACCCGCAGTATAACATACAGGATATTTGACTTATTAAGTTAAACCTAAAAAGGAGATGATTATGATAACGCAAATCATTGAAGTAGCAAATATTAAAGTTAGTGCATTATGTCTGGGTACAATGCACTTTGGCACAGTTACAGATGCTGCCACCTCTTATGATATACTTGATAAGTATATTGAGGCAGGCGGGAATTTTATTGACACAGCTAATAATTATGCTACCTGGGTTCCTGGAGGCAAAGGGGGAGAGAGCGAGGCTCTACTGGGTAAATGGATGAAGGATCGTGGCAATCGCTCTCGTATATTCATAGCTTCAAAAGTTGGCTTCCCTGTACCGGCAGACAAAATGGATATAGGTCTTAGCGCAAAGCAGATCGAAACCGAGTGCAATAGAAGCCTGAAGCGACTGGATATAGAGACTATTGACCTTTACTACGCCCATCACGACGATAGAAATACACCACTGGAAGAGAGTCTGGAGGCTTTCCAAAGGCTAATTAAGGCTGGTAAAGTTCGGTTTATAGGGGCCAGTAACTTTATAACCTGGCGATTGGAAAAAGCTCACTGGATTTCCCATAATAAGGGATGGCCCGAATTCTGCTGCATTCAACAAAGGTTCTCCTACCTGCGTCCTGTAAGCGGTGCTGAATTTGATCCCCAAATAGCTGCCAGCAGTGAGCTTCTTGATTATTGTCAGACCCGGAGGATTCGTCTTCTTGCTTATTCTCCTCTTCTGGGAGGAGTATACAACATAAAGAATTATCAGCTAGATCCGCATTATCAAAGCCCTGAAAATGAAATCAGGCTAACTATTCTGAGAGAAGTAGCAGATGAGTTAGGTGCTACACCCATCCAGGTTGTTCTTGCATGGCTAATTCAAAGTAAGCCGGAGGTTATTCCTCTCCTCGGAGTAGAGAATCAAGAACAGTTAAATGATAATCTTGGTGCTCTAGATATAACATTAAGCAAGGATCAAATTTTTAAGTTATCAACAGCAGGAAATATTTCTACATCCCACTTTGATGCCAAGTTGAAAAAGAATCGGCTGGCAAAGTAAATCTACTTGCTCTTGTTTACAGTAAAATTAATTTAAGAGAATATAAACTTAGATCTTTTGAAAAAAGTAATACTTATAGGTATTATTATAAGATTTTAATAATACAATTTCCCGACTTCTGCACTTTTTCAGGTACTGAAATATAGAATCCCACTAAAACAAGGGTATAGAAGTTAAAAACCCAATGTAGTGCCATATTTTAGATACATATTTTGAGATACAAGTTATAGATTACTTAATATTATGATAAAATTGTTCTAAGTTTATAAGAGTAAAAACATCAAATAAAAGTGCTAATAGATAACCTTTAAATCTGGAAAAACTTATGGTATATATATGTTGCATATAGAAGTAAATTCTTATAAATTTAAGTCAGAACAATGCAGTAAAATTGTAAAAAAGCAACTATCAATATAAATATAGATACAGGAATGAACAGGATAGGAATAAATTTCAACGATGCTGCCCATCAGATTTTAAAAGTAGCTGCACTGCCCAA
>Ga0307378_10008474_pt1 | contig 13663 bp, 15 predicted proteins | sample UN1MG_FD_202238 | JGI IMG/M metagenome (GOLD analysis project Ga0307378, IMG submission 202238) | Soil microbial communities from Risofladan, Vaasa, Finland - UN-1 | ecosystem: Environmental > Terrestrial > Soil > Coastal area > Acid sulfate soil | place: Finland: Risofladan, Vaasa | collected... | reverse complement strand
GCGCTGCGGCAGGCGCTGCGCCGAACGCCAGAGAAAATCGTGATCCAGTTCTTCCGCCGAGGGTTGCTTGAACGAGTACACCTGGAACCCTGCCGGGTCGACGCCGCTGAGCGCAGCGCGAATGGTACTGTCCTTGCCGGCGGCATCCATGGCCTGGAATACCAGCAGCACGGAGTGACGGTCCGCGGCATACAGGCGCCGCTGCAACTCTCCCATCTCGTCGATCAGCCGGTCCAGCTTTTTCCTGCAGGCTTTCTTGTCCGGCGCATCCGACGTCTCGGTGAGCGCGCGCGATACCGCGAAGCTGGCATCGAACGGCACCAGCCAGGGACTCTCAATATGGACTTGCGGGGCGACACTCATCGCTATATACCCTTGTGTGATCCGGCATGACAACTGTTGGACATGCCCGACAGTTGTGCTAATCGATGTCTAGGCCAGCCGGAGCTTTATCTGGTCCACCAGCTCGGCACAGGCGTCTGCACATGCCGTGCACTCGATATGTTTCTCGTGCTTCCTGCATTCCTTTTCGCAGTCCAGGCACACCTGTTCGCAGACCCCGGCATAGGCCTCCAGGTAGCCTGAATTTGACGCCAGCAGGTAGGAAAAGGCACCGCATATAGCCTGCATTTCGTGCACCTTCGCGGCGCAGTCGGCCAGCGACGTATCGCCCTCCTGGAACGAGACCAGGCAGTGGGCGATGCAGCGCTGGCCCTTGTCGAGACAGTTATTGGCAGCCGCCAGCAACTCGGGCTGCTGCGCACTGTGCTTGCCGTGGTCATGCCCCGGCATGGCAGCTGCAGCGGTTCCTGCATACGCCACCGCTGCTGCCGCACCCAGCCCCAGCAGCAGTTCCCTGCGGGTCAGACCGGCGTTTTGCGGATGAAAGGTATTTTTCGAAGTTGGTTCTGACATGGCACATACCCCCGGTTCTCAGGGAGACAGAGTGTATCCCTGCTCTATGCGAAGACAGCTTGCAGTTAAAAATAGCATCAATCCGGGTTCTGCAAAACAACAATGGAAAAGATCGCGGACGCGGTCCGCTCCTACACGTATTATCTGCACTCTAGGGAATACTTATTTCCCTGTGCCCTCTGCGCTCTCCGTGGCAATAGTCACTTTGCGTGCTCTGCGTCTCTGCGCGAGTCGCCGTTCACACGGTCGGAAAATACATTACCAGCAACTGCAGCACGCCCGCCGCGAACAGGCCGGCAATCAGGTCGTCCAGCATGATGCCGAAGCCACCGCGCACGTACCGGTCGAACCAGCGGATCGGCCAGGGCTTGAGCACATCGAAGAAGCGGAACAGCACAAAGCCGATGGCAATCCACGTCCAGCCGGCCGGGGCCAGGGTCATGGTCACCAGGTAACCGACGATCTCGTCCCAGACGATGCCGGGGTGGTCATGCACGCCCAGGCGCGTGGCAGTGTGCGCGCAAATCGCGATGCCGGCCAGGAACAGCGCTGCCGTCAGCGCCAGGTAAGCCGGCCAGGCCAGCGTCTGCACCAGCAGGAACACCGGAATCGCCACCAGGGTGCCGGCGGTACCCGGTGCCTTCGGCACCAGGCCGCTGCCGAAACCCAGCGCCAGCAGATCTACCGGGTGCCGCAACAGGCGCGGTGATAGCGGCTCACTCATCGACGAAGTGCAGATAACCGCGACTGACCGGCTGGTAATCGCGCCCATCCCGGTAGTGGCAGCGGATGCCGGGCACCTGCTCGATCACGCCGATGGCCGTGCAGCCGCAGGCCAGTCCGCCGAGGCGCTGCTCCACCTCCGCACACTGCGGCGGGGGCACGGTAAAGCACAGCTCGTAATCGTCGCCGGCACTGAGCGGCAGCTCGTATTTGGCCGGGCGCGCGCCCGGGCCCGGTTGTTCGATGGCCTCGAGAAAGGCCTGTGAATGCGGCAAGGCATCGATGTCGATGCGAGCCCCCAGGTCATCGCCCTCCAGCAGGTGTCCCAGGTCGGCCAGCAGGCCGTCGGACACATCGATTACGGCACTGGCATGCTTGCGCAGCGCCAGGCCGGCCTCGATGCGCGGCTGCGGATAATCGAGGCGCTTGCGCAGGCCCTCATTCGCGGCGGTGCGCAGTTGCAGGGCCAGGCCGGCATCGCCCAGCGTCCCGGTGACGTAGATCCGGTCGCCGGGTTGCGCGCCGGTCCGGCGCAGCGCCTTGCCGTTGCGGATGAAGCCGTGGGTCTGCACGGTCACCGTCAGCGGGCCATGCGTGGTATCACCGCCGACCAGCTGCACGTGGTAATGGTCCGCGAGCGCGAAGAAGCCGCGTGCGAAATCGGCAAGCCAGACGGGATGGTATTCCGGCAACGTCAGCGCCAGCGTCGCCCAGGCCGGCTCGGCACCCATCGCGGCGAGGTCGCTCAGGTTTACAGCCAGCGCCTTGTGGCCGATGGCGGCCGCCGGCGTGTCAGCGCTGAAATGGACACCGGCGACCAGTGTGTCCATGCACACGACCAGCTCGGCCCCGGCGGGCACCAGCAGCAGTGCAGCATCATCGCCTACCCCCAGCAGCACGTCCTCGCGCGCCACCGGCTGGCGCGTGAAATGCTGGCTGATGATGTCGAACTCGTCGCCGGACATGCGCTAGGCCGCATTCCTCACCGGGACAGGCATCGCCCGATGAGACACTGTGGGGTGCAGGTCTTGCATATCTTCCACCTCTTGAGTCACCGGGGTGACGTTCCGTCGCCCGGCGAGAAGCGGGCTAGGCCCGGGACGCGTGCCGGTCGTATTCGACGGTCCTGAGCGCGTGCGCCGCCTTGTCCAGCACCCCGTTGACGAAGGCGTGACCCTGCTCGGCGCCGAACTTCTTGGTCAGCTGCACGGCCTCGTTGATCACCACCCGGTAGGGGATCTCCAGTCGGTGGACCAGCTCGTAGAGGGCGATACGCAGGATGGCGCGCTCGACCGGGTCCAGCTGCGGCAGCGGGCGATCGATAAATTTTGTTATATTATTGTCAATACTTTCAATGTTCTTGGTAACATTGTTGAACAGATCTATGAAATAGTCCTTGTCGGTTTTCGAGAAATCCTCGGACTCCAGGAACTGGTTGCGGATGTCGTGCAGGGCGGTGCCGGACAGGTCCCATTGATAGAGCGCCTGCATGGCGTAGCGGCGTGCGCGGGCACGGGCATGGGGCGACACGGTCACGGGCTGCAACGGCACTAGCTTTCCAGGGTACGCAGCAGGTTGATCATCTCGATCGTCGACATGGCCGCCTCCGCGCCCTTGTTGCCGGCCTTGGTGCCGGCGCGCTCGATGGCCTGCTCGATGGTGTCGACGGTCAGCACCCCGAAGGCAATCGGGATATCGTATTTCAGCGACACCGTCGACAGGCCCTTGGTGCATTCGCCGGCGACATACTCGAAATGCGGGGTGCCGCCGCGAATGACCGCGCCCAGCGCAATGATGGCGTCGAAGCGCTTGCCGGCGGCCAGACGCTGCGCGGCAATCGGCATTTCGTAGGCGCCCGGTACACGCACGATCTGCAGGTCGCGCTCGTCGGCACCGTGCCGCTTGAGGGTATCCAGTGCACCCTGCAAGAGGCTCTCCACCACGAAACCGTTGAAGCGCGACACCAGCAGCGCAATGCGCGCATCGCGCAGCAGGAGCTCACCCTCTTTCACCGTTATGTCACCCATGTTATTGTCCCTGTTGATATACCGAATCCGCTCACTTGACGTAGTCCACCACTTCCAGGCCAAAGCCGGCGATGCCGTGCAGCATCTTCGGCGCACTCAGCACGCGCATCTTCTGCACGCCGACGTCGGCGATGATCTGCGCGCCGACGCCGTAGGTGCGTAATTCGTCCGGCTCGTTAACGCCGCCCTGGGCAGCTTCCTGCGGCATATGATAGCCGCGGATCTGTTCCGCCAGGGCCTCCGGCCCCTCTTTCTGGCGCAGGATGACCACCACGCCCTTGCCTTCCTGCGCGACCCGCTGCAGGGCCTGGCGCAGCGTCAGGTGATGGCCCTCGGTCAACGCATCCACCAGGTCGCCGAGCGTATTTTGCATGTGTACGCGCACCAGCGTGGGCTCGTCCGCGCGGATCTCGCCCATCACCAGCGCGAGATGCACCGAATCGTCGATGGAATCGTGGTAGGCATAGGCGCGGAATACGCCGTGCTCGGTGGCCAGGTCGCTCACCGCTACCCGCTCCACCGTCTTCTCGTTTTCGATGCGGTAACGGATCAGGTCTTCGATGGTTCCCATCTTCAGCCCGTGCCGCTGCGCATAGAGCTCCAGGTCGGGTCGGCGCGCCATACTGCCGTCCTCCTTGAGGATTTCGACGATCACCGCGGCTGGCTCCAGGCCGGCGAGGCGCGCCAGGTCGCAGCCGGCCTCGGTATGGCCGGCGCGGGTCAACACACCCCCGGGCTTGGCCATGAGCGGGAAAATATGCCCGGGCATGACGATGTCGGCGGGGCGCGCATCCCTGGCGGTGGCCGCGAGGATGGTGCGGGCACGGTCCTGCGCCGAGATGCCGGTGGTCACCCCCTGGGCCGCCTCGATGGACAGCGTGAAGTTGGTCGAATGCAGCGAATCGTTGCGCTGCACCATCAGCGGCAACGCCAGCTGCTCGCAGCGCTCGCGCGTCAGCGTCAGGCAGATCAGCCCGCGCCCGTGACTGGCCATGAAATTGATGTCCTCGGCACGCACCATCCCGGCGGCCATGACCAGGTCGCCCTCGTTCTCACGGTCCTCGTCGTCCATCAGCACGACCATGCGCCCGGCGCGGATATCCGCGATGATTTCTTCGACGCTGTTAAAGGACATGTTTGCAGCTTGCTGTTTTTCGGTGCTTAGTGACATGACGCCATTATCCATGAAACGCGTGCTTGCGGCACGCTTCGTGCGCAGACGCGGGCTAGTCGTGCTTGCCGGCGAAACCGTGCGCCTCGAGCAGGGCGCGGGTCAGCCCTTCACCCGGACCCGGCCTGGCCGCGGCATCGCCCAGCAACAGGCGTTCCAGGTAGCGGGCGATCAGATCGACCTCGAGATTGACCCGGCGGCCGGTGTGGAAATCGCGCAGCGTCGTCTCGGCCAGGGTATGCGGGACGATATTCAGCTCGAAGCTGGCGCCATCGACCGCATTCACTGTCAGGCTCACGCCATCGACACAGATCGAACCCTTCACGGCGATATAGCGCGCCAGCGCGTCCGGCGCCTGGATGCTGAAGCGTACCGAGCGGCTGTCCTCGCGCCGTGCCGTAACGCTGCCGATACCGTCGACATGGCCGCTGACCAGGTGGCCGCCCAGGCGTGTCGCCAGCGTCAGGGCCTTTTCCAGGTTGACGGCATCGTTGACCGCCAGCTGCCCGAGCGTGGTGAGCCCGAGGGTCTCGCCGGAGACGTCGGCATGAAACACCTGTGCATCCTTCTGCACCACGGTCAGGCATACCCCGCTGACCGCGATGCTGTCGCCGAGCCCGACATCGGCCAGCGGCAGCTTGCCGGTATCGATCGCGATGCGCAGGTCACCTCCACGCTGTTCCAGCGCCGCAACCCGACCGACCGCCTCTATGATGCCTGTAAACATAATCTGAATTTAAATCCTTGCATAGATTCGCAGGGTGCGCTCTGCGCATCATTCCCGGTGCGTAATACGCACCCTACACCGGAACCCTCGCTACAGAGACAATATTCGCAGGGTGCGCTCTGCGCACCGTTTCCGGTGCGTAAAACGCACCCTACGCTTGATCTGTCACGTCACTGTTGCCGTGATGCGCCAGTCTTCACCGACGGCACGGATATCGGTAATCGACAGCCCGATACGCTGGTCCATACGCTCCAGTCCCGGCAGCGTGAACAGGCCGCGCGCGGCGTCACCCATCAGGTGCGGCGCCAGGTAAATCACCAGCTCGTCGACCAGGCCGTCTTGCAGCAGCGCACCGGACACAGCCGGACCGGCCTCGACATGCACTTCGTTGCAGTCCTGCTCACCCAGGAAACTCATGACCGCATCCAGGTTGAGCCGCTTGTCACTACGCATGGGCAACACGGCAACCGTGACCGTGTCGCTGGTCAGGGCAGCAATACGGCGCGCATCACTCTCCGTGGTCAGCACGCATGTATTCCCGGGCAGCCCCAGCAAGCGGGCGGAGGGTGGCGTTTGCAGGCGGCTGTCGAGCACGACGCGCAGCGGCTGGCGCGGCTCGCCCTGCACGTCTGCGAGCCTGACATTCAGTGCCGGATCGTCCGCCAGCACCGTGCCGATACCGGTCAGGATCGCCGAGCTGCGTGCGCGCAGGCGCTGCACATCGGCGCGCGCGCCCTCGCCGGTGATCCAGCGGCTCTCGCCGCTGGCCATGGCAGTGCGCCCGTCCAGGCTCATGGCCAACTTGACTCGCACCCACGGCAGGCCCGTGCGCATGCGCTTGACGAAGCCGCAGTTGAGTTGCTCTGCCTCGGCCGTCAAGATCCCGGCCTGCACCTCGATACCGGCCTGCGCCAGCGCCGTCAGGCCCATACCCGCCACGCGCGGATTCGGGTCCTGCATGGCAGCGACCACGCGCGCCACGCCGGCCTCGATCAGTGCCTCGCTGCACGGTGGCGTACGGCCGTGATGGCAGCAGGGCTCCAGCGTGACGTAGACAGTAGCACCGCGCGCGGCGTCACCGGCCTGCGCCAGGGCATGGATTTCGGCATGCGGCTCGCCGGCCCGCTCATGCCAGCCCTCGCCCACCACGCGCCCGTCCTGCACCAGTACGCAACCCACGCGCGGATTCGGGTCGGTGCCATACAGGCCACGCCACGCCAGCCGCAGGGCATGCGCCATGTGCAGGTGATCGGTGGCAGCAGACATCTTTCAGGTCGGGCCGGCGGTCATGACGATAAATAGCGGCAGCTGGCCACCGGCTCAGTCTTCCGGCAGCAGTGAAATCTGGTCCTTGCGTTCTTCCAGGGTCGGCTCGCTTTCCAGGCGCTCGATCTCCTCGCGAAAGGCATTCACATCCTCGAAGCTGCGATACACCGAGGCAAAACGCACATAGGCCACCTGGTCGAGCTGGCGCAGCTCGTTCATCACCCACTCGCCCAGCATGCGCGACGGGATCTCGCGCTCACCGCTGGCGCGCAGGCGGTGCTGCAGGCGGCTGATCGCGGCGGCCACGTTGTCGGTATCGACCGGGCGCTTTTCCAGCGCACGCATCATGCCACCGACCATCTTCTTCTCATCGAACGGCTCGCGCGCGCCGTTGCCCTTGATGATGCGCGGCATCACCAGCTCGGCGAACTCGAAGGTCGTGAAACGTTCGCCGCAGGCCAGGCATTCGCGCCGGCGCCGTACCTGGGCGCCCTCGCCCGCCAGCCGCGAGTCGATCACCTTGGTCTCCTGCTTACCGCAAAACGGGCAGTACATAACGCGTCCGGCTACCGGTCAGTTCATCTCGTAGACGGGGAAGCGCTTGCACAGCGCCAGCACCTTGTCGCGCACGCGCTTGATCACGGCCGGGTTGTCGATATCGTCCAGCACGTCGCACATCCAGCCGGCCAGCTCACGCGCCTGTGCCTCGCCCATGCCGCGCGTGGTCATGGCCGGGGTGCCGACGCGGATACCGCTGGTGACGAACGGCGACTGCGGGTCGTTCGGCACGGCGTTCTTGTTGACGGTGATGTGGGCCGCGCCCAGCGCCGCGTCTGCCGCCTTGCCGGTCAGCCCCTTGTCGACCAGGTCGACCAGGAACAGGTGATCGTCGGTGCCGCCGGACACCACCTTGTAGCCGCGTTCCATCATCACGCTCGCCATGGCACGCGCATTGTCCAGCACCTGTTGCTGGTAAACGATGAAGGCCGGCTCCATCGCCTCCTTCAGCGCCACGGCCTTGGCCGCGATGACGTGCATCAGCGGCCCGCCCTGCGTGCCGGGGAACACCAGGGAGTTGAGCTTTTTCTCGATTGCCTCGTTGGCGCGCGCCAGTATGAGGCCGCCACGCGGCCCGCGCAGGGTCTTGTGGGTCGTGGTGGTAGTGATGTCGGCGATATTGACCGGGCTCGGGTAGATGCCGGCCGCGATCAGACCGGCGACATGCGCCATGTCCACGAACAGCCAGGCACCGACGCTGTCGGCGATGTCGCGAAAGCGCTGCCAGTCGACAGTGAGTGAATAGGCGGAAAAGCCCGCCACCACCATCTTCGGCTTGTGCTGTTTCGCCAGCGCCTCGACCTGGTCGTAGTCGATCGCGCCGGTTTCCGTATCCAGGCCGTACTGCACGGCATTGAACAGCTTGCCGGAAAAATTCACCTTCGAACCGTGGGTCAGGTGGCCGCCGGCATCGAGGCTCATGCCGAGAATGGTATCGCCCGGCTGCAGCAGCGCCAGGTACACCGCGGCATTGGCCTGCGACCCGGAGTGCGGCTGGACGTTGGCGTAATCGGCCTTGAACAGTGCTTTCGCGCGGTCGATGGCCAGCTGCTCGGCGATGTCCACAAACTCGCAGCCACCGTAGTAGCGCTTGCCCGGATAACCCTCGGCGTACTTGTTGGTCAGCACAGAACCCTGCGCCTCCAGCACGCGCGGACTGGCATAGTTCTCGGAGGCAATCAGCTCGATGTGGTCTTCCTGGCGTTGACGCTCTCCCTCGATGGCTGCCCAGAGTTCGTCGTCATAACCTGCAATGCGCATATCTTTATCAAACATATCGGATAACTTTATGAAGTTGGTGAGAATTAACCGGATCCCGGCTGGCAGTGAATAATAGCCGATTCTGCGTGGCCGTGCTAACGAATCCGTGCGATGGCCTCGCGCCCGCGCGTTTGTTGCGGATGCGGGTCAACTGGCGAGGAGCGCCTCCAGCACCGCGCTCCAGGCCCGGGCCAGGTTGCTGCGATTGTAGCCGCCACCGCCCATCACCAGCAGGCGGCCCTGGCAGTGCCGGTCGGCCAGCAGGCACAGCCGCGTCGCCGCATGGCGGTGCGCGGCCGGGGTCAGGCGCAGGTCAGTGATCGGATCGCCGTCGATACTGTCCGCGCCGCACTGGAACAGGATGAACTCCGGGGCATGCGCTTCGAGGTATCGCTCCACGCGCTGCCATGCCTCGAAAAACGCCTCGTCGCCAGCGCCCGGCGGCAACGGGATGTTGAGCTTGCAGCCCTCCGCCAGGCCCGTACCGGTTTCGTCAGCCGCACCGGTGCCCGGATAGAGATAGCGCCCGTCTTCATGCAGATCTGCGAACAGCAGGTCGGGATCATCCTCGAAACCGTAGAACACGCCGTCACCGTGATGCGCATCGATATCGACATAGGCGACACGCTGCACGCCGTGCACGCGACGCAGGGTTTCGATGGCGATGCCGCAGTCGTTGTAGACGCAGAAACCGGCGGCGCCGTCACGCCGCGCATGGTGCAGGCCGGCAATGGGTACGAAGGCACGCGTACAGCTGCCCTCTAGCAGTCGTTCGACGGCATCGAGCACGCTGCCGACAATAAAGCAGGCGGCCTCGTGGATGCCGGGGAAGGCCGGGGTGTCGCCCTGGTCGAGCCAGCCCTTGCCCGTCGACGACTGCCGGATCACCCGTTCGACGTAGTCGCGGTCATGGAAACGCTCGAGCGCTTCGCGCGGGGCGGACACGGGCGCGCAGGGCGTGATCTTCGCCGCCAGGCCCTGTACCTGCGCATGGCGCCAGAAGGCGTCGAGCCGGTCCGGCCCGAACGGATGGCTATCGCCGAAACCGTATCGGGCCAGGTCCTGGCCCAGGTAGACACATGTTGTTGCCATAGCAAGGTCCCCGTGCTGACCTGCATGGTAGCGCGCCGCCGGCACGGCGCGCACCAGCCGCCTGCGATACGCGCAAACCGGAAACGACCCGCTGAAAATGCCGATTGACTCGTCATAATTGAGAGCGCGATATCCAGGGAAGCACGCATGGCCGCTCTCGCACATGGCCCAGGCCAGCCTCTCGACCCGGGCTATGCCCGTAAAAATGGCCTCACCTTCTCCCTGTAGTCGTCGCCATGCCGGGTTATCCCGACGGAGTGGATGCACCGAATCTCATCTCAGTTAGCATTTAATATCAATCAGATACAAGCCTTTCCTCATCAGCTGTTTACACTCTGGCAGGCGGGATGCCCAAGCTGCAAGGCAGCCGCAGTTGACTTTTTCACGCCCAGACCTGAAGGTCGGGCGCTGAGTTCCTCAGCGCCCGCGGCACATGACCGGACCACTCCAGACCCTGCTCACCCTGTGCCTGCTAGGCATCGCCGCCCTGCCGCAGGCGGCGGCCGGTGGCAACGCTTTCACCAGCCCCGAACAGATCGACGGCGTCAGCAAGGTCGACGCCGATGGCCTGATCGAACTGGTCACCCGTACGCCCGGACTGATCCTGATCGACTCGCGCATCAGCGCGGATCGCAAGGAAGGCTTCATCGAGGGTTCGATCAGCCTGCCGGACAACGAGACCGATTGCACGACGCTGGCCGCACGCATTCCGGCCCTCCATACCCCGGCGCTGTTCTATTGCAATGGCATCCGCTGCAGACGCTCGGCACACGCCGCGCAGATCGCACGCGACTGCGGTTATTCGCGCGTCTACTGGTTCCGCACCGGCATTGAAGAATGGCGCAGGCAACAGTATCCGCTGGTCCGGTAGCACCGCGTAACGCAATGCACACTGCCGGGGAACTGGCGGCTTGCCCGGCCGCGGGCGACGCCTATAATGTGCGCCTTGAATCACGCACCCGGAGTGCCCTGATCGATGGCGCAGTACGTCTTCACCATGAACCAGGTGGGCAAGGTAGTCCCGCCCAAACGCAAGATCCTCGACAACATCTCGCTGTCTTTCTTTCCCGGCGCCAAGATCGGCGTACTGGGCCTGAACGGTTCCGGCAAATCCACCCTGCTGCGCATCATGGCCGGTGTGGATACCGAGATCGAGGGCGAGGCACGTCCGCAACCCGGCATCCGCATCGGCTTCCTGGAGCAGGAGCCGCCGCTCAATCCAAACAAGGACGTACGCGGCAATCTTGAGGAAGCACTTGCGAACGTCACCGAGGCTCAGCAGCAGCTCGATGCGGTGTATGCCGCCTACGCGGAACCCGATGCCGACTTCGATGCGCTGGCCGCCGAACAGGCACGGCTGGAAAACATCCTGCAGGCGAGTGACGGCCACAATATCGAACGCAAGCTGGAGATCGCCGCCGATGCGCTGCGCCTGCCGCCCTAGGAGGCAGACGTCAGCAAGCTCTCCGGCGGCGAACGGCGCCGCGTGGCGCTGTGCAAGCTGCTGCTGTCCAACCCCGACATGCTGCTGCTGGACGAACCCACCAACCACCTCGACGCCGAGAGCGTGGCCTGGCTGGAACGCTACCTGGCCGAGTTTCCCGGCACGGTGGTGGCCGTGACCCATGACCGCTACTTCCTCGACAATGTTGCCGGCTGGATCCTGGAACTCGACCGCGGCCACGGCATTCCCTGGGAGGGCAACTATTCGTCGTGGCTGGAACAGAAGGAACAGCGCCTGGAGACCGAGGAGAAGCAGGCCTCCGCGCGCCAGAAGGCCATGAAGGCCGAACTGGAATGGGTGCGTGCAGGCAGCAAGGGCCGCCACGCCAAAAGCAAGGCACGACTGGCCCGCTTCGAGGAACTCGCCTCGCAGGAATCGCAGCAGCGCAACGAAACCAAGCAACTGTTCATTCCGCCCGGACCGCGCCTGGGCGACCTGGTGATCGAGGCCATGCACATCAGCAAGCGTTTCGGCGACACCCTGCTGTACGAGGACCTCAGCTTCAACCTGCCGCGCGGCGGCATCGTCGGCGTGATTGGCCCGAACGGCGCCGGCAAGACCACGCTGTTCCGCATGCTGACCGGCAGCGAGTCGCCCGACAGCGGCGAACTGCGCATCGGTGAAACGGTGCAGATCGCCTGTGTTGACCAGAGCCGCGATAGCCTGGACGGCAAAAAGACCGTCTGGCAGGAGATTTCCGACGGCCAGGACATCATCACCGTGGGGCGGACCGAACTCAATTCGCGCACCTACGTGTCGCGATTCAACTTCACCGGCAACGACCAGCAGAAGATCGTCGGCACGCTGTCCGGCGGTGAACGCAACCGTGTACACCTGGCCAAGCTGCTGAAGAGTGGCGGCAACGTGCTGCTGCTCGACGAGCCAACCAACGACCTTGACGTGGAAACCCTGCGGGCACTGGAAGAAGCCTTGCTCGACTTCCCCGGTTGTGTTGTAGTCATATCCCACGACCGCTGGTTCCTCGACCGCATCGCGACGCACATCCTGGCATTCGAAGGCGACAGCCAGACTGTGTGGTTCGAGGGCAACTACGCTGATTACGAAGCGGACAGAAAGCGTCGTCTCGGGACCGATGCCGACCAGCCGCACCGCATCAAATACAAACGACTGGACAGCTGACCCATGCCGACCATCGCCGCGGAAGATACCGGGAAACTGAGAGCCTTCGAACAGCGCATGCAGCAGGAAGGCGTCGCCGCCTTCGCCGCCGGCCCCGCCCCCTGGGAACACTGGAACGATATCGGCACCCTTGGCACCTATCAGGTATGGATGGACACTGTGCGACACACCCCACCGCCGGAACAAGCGCCACGCAAACCGCTGACGACCCGCCTGCTGACCGGACTGGCCCAGCTGGCGGTGCTGGCGCTGCTGGTCGGCACGACCGGGGTTTACCTCTCCATTGTCACACCGGATCAACAGGTCGCGAGCAGCGGCATCCAGCCGCCACCCATCATGCTGGCTGGCCGCCAGTCGCTGCAGCCGATGACCACCGCCCAGCCGGTTATCCGCACCCACCCCGAGACCCTGGCGCAGGACGGGCCGGCGACAGCGGCCGCGACAGCCGCGGACGCTGTGGACGGCATGCCACTTGCTACCGCCGCGGTTTCGTTGCAGCCGGAGCCGCAACCCGCTCCGCCCGCCGCCGCCCCGACCGATGCCGGGGACAATGTCCTGACCATGACGCTCGATGAATTGCCCGGGACGGCGGCCGGGACGGTGGCAGGTGCCGCTGCCGCGTCGATGCCAGCCATCAACAGCGCAGACCCGGCAATCATGGCGCCGCATCCCGCCGCGGACGAACCGCCGCAGCAAGTCGCCCTGCGCACGGCAGCCATCGAGTCCCTGCCCGGCAACCCATCCAGGAAATCCGCACCGGCGCAGGCTGCACGCGACCTGCAGGGCACCTGGGTCGTCAATCTCGCCTCCTACAACTTCGAGTCCATGGCCAAACGCAAGCTGGACAAGTTCCGTGACAAGGGCGTGAACGCGGAGCTCGTGCACGTCACGGTCAAGGGCAAGCCCATGATCCGCATCCGCACCACCGGCTACAAGAATTCCCGCGAGGCCCTGGACTGGGTCGCGCTGCTGGAAGAACGGCTGGATCTGGAAGGTGCGTGGATTGCGAAATACCAGCCGGACGAAAAGTAATCCGGACAGGCCGGGTGCAGACGTCATTGCAGGTACGGTGGTGTGCAGTGCCGTCTTGACGCAACGCACGTCAGCACTCCCCGTCGAGTTATCACCTTCCGTCCTGCGCCAGTCGTTGCATTAAGCAACGCGACGACGCAATCACCAGCTGACTGGCTCCAGACCACGTGATTGACCAGCCATGCTTGCAACGACGAACGAAGCTCCGGACCAACCGTCAGCAGACGTGCAGCTGATACCGTCACCGG
>Ga0307378_10008472_pt1 | contig 13664 bp, 15 predicted proteins | sample UN1MG_FD_202238 | JGI IMG/M metagenome (GOLD analysis project Ga0307378, IMG submission 202238) | Soil microbial communities from Risofladan, Vaasa, Finland - UN-1 | ecosystem: Environmental > Terrestrial > Soil > Coastal area > Acid sulfate soil | place: Finland: Risofladan, Vaasa | collected... | reverse complement strand
TATTGAGGGGGCGCCCTCCACGCATGCCCGGGCGTATCTGGAAGGCGAGTTCTCTCATCTGCGCCTCCCTGAAGTTGAACTGCTCGGGGACATAGTCTATCTCAAATACCTCGGGATCGCGGAAAAGGGTCTCATCCCACATCAGGAGATTCTTCTTCATTTCATGCACCTTCCTGCTCGAACTGCCTCATATTTACGTTTTCTTCATGCAAACTTTGCACAGGTTTTTCCCTGTAAAAAGCTGGCTCATCTTCTGCTCCGCCACACTGATGCTGTTCCCGCAACTTTCACATATCTTTTCATCGCCGCGCTCTCGCGGCGAAACCGTGGGCAGGTCCACTTCCTTTTCCTTTTTATTCTCTGCATCCCCGGTGTCTTCCGACGGACTCCGGGCAGGTTCCGGAACGGACTGATCGTCCATGGGGGCGGCATCTTGATTCGCAGGACGCGCAGTCACCGAAATTTCTGCGTTCTCCTGCCCGGGAAGAGACTGCATTGTTTCATGGCCGGCATCGAATATATCCGGGTGGGCGGGCACTGTGCCGGCTGTAAGCACCCTGCGGCGATAGCTGTCAACCCGCTCTGCGGTTGCAGGGTCGCCCCTGCCCAGGCGTTTGAGGGTCTCGTCCAGAAATCCCACCAGTTCATCAGCTTCCTCCCTGTTCCCCACTTCCCCGCTCACTTCCACACGCAGGTTCTCGTAGTGTTCCAGGTTTATCGTAATACCTATGGTGAGATTCTTCCTGGTTCCCATGATCTCATATGTAACCCTAAATTCTGATATGGTTTATGCCGTGATCACCGAGGCCCCTTTATTCCTGGCAGAAGTAACGCACCAGTCCCCCCCGCCCATCGCAGAGAGCGAGTCGCGTGCAACTGTTTCAAGGTCGCGCATGTTTCCATCACTTATGGCATAGACAACCGGCCCGAAGGAGCTCAATCCTGCCGCCGCCGCCCCGGAATTCCGCAAATCCTCAATCATGGTGTTAATTTCGGAAGGCTGGAGTTCAAGCTCGATTTTTTTGAATCCAAGAGTCTGCACACGGTTGATTGCGGTACCGAACATATCTAAATCCTCCTCAACCAAACCCGGAAGGAGCCTCATCAGGATTTCATGGCAAAGGGCCTGTACCTCATCAAGGGGTATCGGGCAATATTTCTGGAATATATCTTTTTCAGCGATCCCGCTGGCACCACCGGGAAGAGAGGGCATTATTACAAGGATTTTCCAGTGTTCCGGAAAATGATGGCGGCTTATCACAGGGGCAGGTCGAACGCCTTTAACCGCAGAAGACGGCAGGAAACTGTGTTTTTCCATTGAAGGGCCGAACCGGTGTCCGGCGTCAATGAGAAAACCTCCACCTGCAAACGCGGCTGTCCCTATTCCCGAAGTGCCTCCTCTCCCTGCAATCATTGCCAGCTTCTCAAGGTCAGGATCTGCACCGTATAACTCACACAGTGCCCTGCCAACCGCAAGTGCATATTGTGTCCCGCTCCCGAGCCCTATATGCTGGGGATATCCTTCCAAAATCTTTATGCGGGCTTTTCCTGGCAAATTAAGCGCCCCGGCAACCAAATCGGCTGCATAGGCGACTCTTTTTCGGATCTCTTCAGAGTTCCCCTCCACGATAGTCTCTTCTGAATATTCGGCGGACAGCAGGATTCTTGGGTTCCTGAGGGCGATCCCCATTCCCCCGTCAACCCTCCCCAGCGCACCATTCAAATCAATGAGGCCCAGGTGGAGCCTTGACGGGGCATCCACAAGGATTCTTTTGCCTTCCCGGAAGCAATGAGAAGGGAATGATTCCTTGATGCAGATAAGGGGTTTATTCTGGTGAATAATACGATATTTCCTGGAGAGGAAAGGAAGATCAGCGCAAAGGCCGAATCGCTCGCTCATCGGGGCGTCGGATTTACTGAGCTTCATCTCCATTATCTCTCTTCTGGATTCCATCTTGTATTTTGAAAGGATTCTTCCAATTGGAATATCGGCCCTCATCAGGTCTTCACGGAACTCCGGAGAAAGCCTGGAGAGTGGTGTATCTGACACGGCATAGATCAGGACCTCACCTGTTTCTGAATTTTTTAATTCAACAATACGGTGATTAATCTCCTCACCGGACCTGATATGCAGTGCGGCAGCAGTATGTTCATCAGCTCTCTGTATTTCCTGCGTAAGGGTGGTGACGGAAACCGGGCTTCCGGTCACCAGTTCCAGGAGGCTGGTGACAGACCCGTCAGTACCGAGCAGGATACGCTGGACAGGGGACAGGCCTCCCAGGGCACTCTCGAGGTCATCAAACATGCGGGGTTCTTTCATGTGCCATCATCTAAAAGATAGAAGAATGCTATTCTTATAGTGCACTATACTGCCCGCAGGCTGGCAGGCAGATGATGATAGTTACCCCCACTGATTCGGGTGATGATGCATGGGCCTGATGCCGCCAGCCTTCAGGCAAAGAGAAGCGTGAGAAACTCCGTGGCTTCCACGCACCCGTACCCGCCCATCATGGCAGATTTTTCTGAAAATTCCATACATGCATCCTGCTCTTTTCCAAGGACGGCAAAAGGTACCGGATCCGCCGTATGCGTCTTTACCCTGATAGGTGTGGGATGGTCGGGGAGGACGGCGATGACTGCTTCAATTTCATCCAGAATAATTCCTATCATCTCATCAACATGTTCAATGGCTGATACTTTCTCGTCAATGCTTCCAAGGTGCCCGGCTTCATCAGGGGCTTCCACATGCAGGTACAGGAAATCAAGGTGTCCCATGGCCGACACAGCATAGCGTGCCTTGGCACTGTAATCCGTGTCAAGGTACCCCGTAGCACCCGGCACCCTGATCACTTCCATGCCGGCACAGCGGGCTATTCCAGCCAGGAGATCCACTGCCGATATCACTCCCCCCGATTTCCGGTATTTTTCACGAAACGCAGGAAGAGCCGGAGCCCTGCCCCCGCTCCAGGGCCAGATCTGCGTGGCGGCCGGTTTTCCGGACCTGATCCGGTCAAGGTTCACTGGATGCGCCCCAAAGAGATCGATGCTCTCCCTGATGCAGCGGGTGAGAATTGCCGCATCCTCCCCTCCAGGGAGGTGAGGGCCAATATCCTGGCCGACAATGTCATGCGGCGGGACAGTTGTCGCTCCCATGCCACCATGGATGACCAGCAGGTTCCGGTAGCTTATGCCAGGGTGCAGTGAGACGGAACCTGCAAGCCTGGGTTGCAAGTCCTTAAAAAGCCTGGCGCCCTCACCGCTGGATATGTGGCCTGCAGAAAAGTCGGCCATAACCCCGTCCTTCACGGTGACCAGGTTGCAGCGGTAGGCAATGTCCGAGTCCGTCAGTTCCAGCCCCATGCTTGCTGCCTCCAGCGGCCCTCTCCCCGTATAGTAACGCTTGGGATCATACCCGAGGATAGAAAGGTTTGCAATGTCGCTTCCCGGTTCGTACCCCGGGGGGATCGTGCGCATCATGCCGCATTTGCCATCCCTTGCAATCCTGTCCATATGGGGTGTACGGGCAAATTCCAACGGAGTTTTCCCCCCCAGTTCGGGGAGTGGTTCGTCCGCCATACCGTCTCCGAGAATCACTATGTATTTCATATGGTCTGGCATTCTGCTCTTCTCCTGCATCAAGTGAGTTTAAGCCCGTCCCCCGGTTTCCCTGATTAGTTCACGTGCCGCCTGCCTTACAGACTCTGCAGAATTGGTTGCAGGCTTCCACCCGAGGGCCTTGAGCCTTTGTACCGAGAGTTGCATCCTTGGTACATCCCCCACCCACCCGCGGTCACCGCCGGTGTACCGGAAGGAAACACCGGAGAGCCCCATCTCCTCAATCACAATGTGGGCAAGTGCTGTCACGTCGATCCAGTCATCAGAGCCGATATTGAAGCAGTTGAAGGGCGCACCGGAGTGGGCGATGGCATACAACACCGCATCCACACAGGCACCGATTGAGAAATAGGACTTAATCTGCTTGCCGTCACCCAGTATTTCAAGTTCATGGGAGTTTTTGCGGAGTTTATGGATAAAGTCCCAGATTACGCCATGATTGCTGCGCTCACCGATGATATTGGCGAACCGAAAGACCCATACCGTCATTCCATACGTCCGCGCATAGGCTGAAATCATGGCTTCACATGCCAGTTTTGAACCTCCATACACGGAGATTGGCTCCATCGGGGTGTAATCTTCAGGCGTCGGGATAACTGTGGCCTCACCGTAGACCGTCGAAGTCGAGGTGAAGACGAGTTCCCTGACATCATATTTCCGCATGGCTTCGAGGACTCTCATTGTGGCGGTCACATTCTGACGAAAGACTTCTTCGGGATTGGAAGCACTTGCGCGGACATCAGGATCGGCTGCGATATGATACACCCGGGCAATGCCCGAAAAAGAGTCCTGCCACCCGTCAGAGAGGAGATCTTTTTGAACGAATCTCACAGCACCGGACTCGATATGCCCCGCGATATTCCTGCGATTTCCTGCACTGAGGTTGTCGATGACAATGACTTCCTCACCGCGCCCCACGAGCGCATCTACAAGATGGGAGCCTATAAAACCTGCCCCTCCGGTGACGATAGCAACCATATCTCTCTCCTGTTTGTTGGTGCTTAATCATTAAAACCTCCCTTTGCCACATAAGTACGTGTGATTCCAAAATCCGATGCCCGCGAAGGCATCACAATATTCTTAAAAGGGATACTCATGGGGGCATGTGACATCATCCCTGGTGTCTCCGGCGGCACAATTGCCCTTATTACCGGGATATATGAGCGTCTTATCAGCGCAATAGGTAATATAGGAGTCTCACCATTCCTCCATCTTCTCAGGGGAGAGAAGGATGAGTGGGAAAAGGGGATCACGCTCATGGATCCCGGTTTTCTTGTGGTACTGCTGGCCGGTATCGGACTTGCTGCTTTGATAATGTCACGAATAATCCTTTTTTTCCTGGATTTTTATGCTGCTGAAACCTTTGCCTTTTTCTTTGGGATTGTATTTGCCTCATCGGCCCTCATTTACTTAAAAATCGAGAAGGCAGACCATATTATTGCGGGAATGTGGGTGTTCTTCGGATTGGTTCTGGGATATTCCATTGCAGGCATGGACCAGGCATCGCTTGGGCATTCGCTCCCGATTATCTTTTTCACGGGAATGGTGGCGCTCTGTGCAATGATACTTCCCGGTATTTCGGGTGCATATATCACGCTTCTATTGAACCAGTATGAGTATCTTCTCGAAGCTCTCAGAAGTTTCGATCTTGCTCCGGTTATCACATTTCTCCTGGGAGGTGTCATGGGTCTCCTGGCATTCAGCCGTGTGCTTCGGTATCTTCTCAGAAACTTCCATACCCAGACCCTGGGATTCCTCACCGGCCTTATGCTCGGGTCCACGCGCCTGCTCTACGATATGATAACAATTGCAGGAGGGACGTTTTTTTCGGTGTGGCCGCTTGTTATCATTGGAGTGGTTCTGGTTGTCGGGATGGAATTCATATGGCGGCGTTATACAGCTCTTTCCAAAAAGAAGGGGATCGAATGAGGGGAGTCACCTGACACTGATCACAATGATAAAACCGCCCCACTCACAACACTAATACTATCTATGTTCATCGGGATCGACCATGGCACAACATCCATGAGGTTCTCAGGCGAGGGAGTACACTGGAAAATCAGCAGGGAGCAGGCCAGAAGGTTTCGCATTGAAGATCTTGAGCAGGTTTGCCCGCTGCCCGAGATCGAAGGGATTGCCCTCTCATATTCCATGGGCGACAATTTCAGCGCCATCACCCCCATGCAAAAGCTGAAGGAGCGGGGGTTGGTGAGCAGGGAAGGGGCAGGAAAGCATATAGGGGGTGGGACGCGGGTCTTTGACCGGATCAGGGATTCGGGGATCCCGACACTGGTTATTCCCGGCCTGCACAGGGGATCGCCTACCGACATCCGGTTTAAGGCATATTCTCATCAGGCCAGCCCTGAAAAAGTTGGTATCGCGTACCAGGCTATGAGAGACCTGGGAAGCGAAGTAGTGGTCTCTGATGTCAGTTCAAACACGGTCACACTCCTGGTGAAAGGGGGGCGGCTGACAGGGGCATTTGATGCCTGCATCTTTGCCCCCGGGAGTGAACACGGGGCACTTGACGTGGATGCTATCCGCAGGATCGATGCCGGAGAATCGACGGCCAATGAAGCGTTCCTCCATGCAGGGGTCGACCATACTCTTCCCGAAAACGAAAGAATACGTACTATAGCAATGTTTTCCGCCATGGAGTGCGCAGCTATGCTTCTCCTCAATCCGGAAGCCCGTGTGGCTCTGGCGGGCAGCCTTGCGCCTTTTGTGGCAGACGAGGTAAAAACCCTCCTTTGCCGGAACGTTATGGTGTATGATGAATGGTGTGCCTCTGATGGGATTGCCCGGATAGCCAGGGATATTTTTTCCGGAACCAGGGAAATTCTCGGCCTGGACGTGGATGTGTAGATTTATATTTATTAATCATGTAAAATTATACAGGGATTTCTTTGAAAGAGTTACGTATTCATGGCAGGGGTGGCCAGGGCTCGGTCACCGCTGCGGAACTTATCGCAGTCGCTGCTTTTGCGGGCGGTGTCTACGCGCAGGCTTTTCCGGCCTTCGGGGTGGAGCGGCGTGGCGCACCTGTTCAGGCATTTGTCAGGTTCGACCAAAAAAAAATCCGGCTTCGCAGCCAGGTGTATGAACCGGACTATATCATTGTCCAGGACAGCAGCCTCATCAGGGATGTGAATGTCTTCCAGGGTGTTCAACCCGGCGGCATCGTAATTGTCAACACGGAAAAGGAGATTTCCTATAATATTCCGGAAGGAGTGAAGCTGATTACAATTGATGCCACATCCATTGCCTTAAAAGAATTGGGGCTTCCAATCACCAATACTGCATTGATGGGGGCATTTGCCGCGGCTTCCGGGGAAATTGAATTTTCTGCTCTTGAGGATGCCATAAAGAAGCGCTTTTCTGGCAAACTTGCCACAAAGAACATCGCGGCAGCCCGTGTTGCCTATGATTCCGTAAAGGGGGTGGCCTGAGTGGCCCTGAACCTGGGATGTACTGCAAAACCCGGTAAGACAAGGGAGAACAAGACCGGCTCCTGGCGGGTTTTCAAGCCTGAATTTATCCATGAAAATTGCACCAAATGCGGGATGTGCAAGATTGTATGCCCTGAAGGGTGCATCCTGGAGAATGAAGAGGATCTTCCTGTCCCTGACTACGATTACTGCAAGGGATGCGGCTTATGCGCTGAAGAATGCCCTGCAGAGGCCATTGAGATGAAAAAGGAGGAGAAATAGATGATGGATATAATGGAGGGGTCGCATGCGGTGTCTCGTGCAGTGACTTTTTGCCGACCAGAGGTTATTGCTGCCTACCCAATCACTCCTCAGACCCATATCGTGGAGGCTCTTGCAGAGATCGTAGCAAACTGCGAGCTTGATGCGGATTACATCACGGTGGAGAGCGAATTTTCGGCGCTTTCGGCATGTCTGGGTGCAAGTGCAGCAGGTTCGCGTGTATACTCAGCTACTACGTCCCAGGGTCTTGCCCTCATGTTTGAGGTCTGCTTCAATGTTGCAGGTATGCGATTTCCGGTGATCATGTCTATCGTGAACCGGGCTCTTGGCGCCCCCTTAAGCATTTGGAATGACCACCAGGACTCCATATCCCTCAGGGACTCGGGCTGGATGCAGTTCTATTCAGAAGACAACCAGGAGGCAACCGATCTTCACTACCTTGCCTACAAGGTGGCAGAAGACCATCGGATCCTTCTTCCGTCGTTTGTCTGCTTCGATGGGTTCATCCTTTCCCATACGTATGAGCCGGTGGACATGCTCACCCAGGAGCAGGTCGACAGTTATCTCCCGCCATTCAAGCCATATCACCGCCTCGATGTCAAAGATCCCATCAGTTTCGGAATGTTTGCCTCGCCTGACTATTACCAGGAATTCAGGTATGCGAATGACCAGGCACTGCATAAGGCCAAGGAGGTAATTGCAGACTACGGGCGCGAATTCGGGGAAATGTTTGGCAGGGATTACAGCGGATTGGTGGAATCCTACCGCCTGGATGATGCTGATACGGCCATTATAGCGCTTGGATCCATCTGCGGAACGGTGAAAGACGCCATTGACGAGATGAGGGATGCCGGTAAAAAGGTGGGCCTCCTCAAAATCAGGGCTTTTCGACCATTTCCGGGAAAAGAGATCGCCAAAGCCCTGCAGGGTGTGAGCCGTGTCGCGGTGCTGGACAAGAATATCTCTCTCGGGTCAAAAGGTGCCGCATGTCTTGAGGTAAAAGACGCACTGTATGGTTCCCAGATCCCGGTACTGGGATATGTCCTAGGGCTGGGCGGGCGCGATATACGGAAAAAGGATATTGCCGCTATCGTCAACAATGCCGAGAAAGGAATAGGAGATATGTTCTATGGACTTCGTGAGGAGGAACTGAAATGACCAACGGATCGTGTGATCTATTTGAATCCGGTCACCGGGCCTGTGGAGGATGTGCAGCGGCCCTGGCTGCAAAGCTGATCCTGGAAGCCGCGGGAGAAGATACCATTGTTGTTTCAGCCACCGGATGTATGGAAGTGTTCTCAACCCCGTACCCGGAGACTGCCTGGAAAGTGCCCTGGATCCATTCGCTTTTCGAGAACAATTCCGCGGTTGCATCCGGTGTCGTTGCATCACTCAAAAAACAGGGGAGATCGTCGAAGGTGATCGCCATTGGCGGCGACGGAGCAACTTTTGATATAGGTATGCTCTGTATTTCCGGAGCATTCGAGCGGGGGCATGATTTCACCTACATCTGCTACGACAATGAGGCGTACATGAATACCGGTATCCAGCGGTCAGGGGCAACTCCCTATGATGCCAGCACTACCACAAGTCCGGCCGGCAAGTGCTCATTCGGGAACCCTCGCCCCAAGAAGGACATGCCGATGATCCTGGCCGCTCACGGGGCCCCCTATATTGCTACCGCATCCATTGCATATCCGGCGGACTTGAAAAAGAAAGTGCAGAAGGCCATCAACATCCCCGGACCATGTTATATCCAGGTTCATGCACCCTGCTGCACGGGCTGGGGATTCGAGGGTGAGAAGACTATTGCTATCGGAAAGCTTGCGATTGATACAGGCCTCTGGGTAAACTATGAGATGGAGAACGGTATGGTGACCCGGGCAAAAAAGGTGAAAAGAAAGCCTGTTGAAGAATATCTGAAAGAACAGAAAAGGTTCCGGCATCTTTTCAAACCCAGAACAAATGATGAGGAAATCGCCAAAATTCAGCAAATTGCCGATCGAAATGCCGAAAAGTACGGCATCGATATTGTCCTGAAAAAATAATACCTTTTTTACCTATTATTTACATAGAATTTCTTAATGTGGCACTGCGTATGCAGGGTTGGAGAATACCCATTGAGATATACTTTTTTTCTGAAAGGGGGGAATATTCCTGGCAATTAAACCCAGAGTGCTGGTGATGGATGACGAAGAGGGAATCCGGGAGATCGTCAGAAAAATTCTTGAGCATCTCCAGTGCGAGGTCCGGGTGGCCGTGCATGGCGATGAAGCAATCTCTCTCTTTTGCAAGGCCATGGATGAAGGGATGCCTTTTGACCTGGTGATCATCGATCTGACAATCAATGTGGGGAAGGGGGGGCTCGAAACCCTTGAGGGTCTCAGTGATATTGATCCCGGGGTAAAGGCGATAGTGTCCAGCGGGCGTATTGATGACCCCGTAATGAAGGATTTTCAAAAATTCGGGTTTATGGGAATTATGCCAAAACCGTACCGTATCGCGGAAGTAAAAGAGCTTCTCATAAAGCTTATTCCAGGATATCAGGGATGATTTGGCCCTATCCTCCCTTACGGCGCCAGGTCAGCAGAAAGGGGAGAAGTAAGACGATGGCGAGTATGATCCAGAAATTTCCAAAGAATAACAGGAGATCTTCGCGTCCCGGATCATAAAATCTCAATTCAAATGTTCGCGTGGCATTCCATTCGACGAGGGTGCTCCCATCTTCGCGCGATGTAACGACTGCCCCGGGACTCACCATGCCAAGCAACGGATTTGTCACTTCAAGTCCCTGCGGCAGGGTTACCCGCACCCCGTATGGTTCGGGGTATGAGGCGGAAAGATGGTTTTCCCGTAATTCTCCCTGGTACCGAATTGTATAATTTCCCTCTTCAAATTTAATGAGTGAATTTCCACTCCACTGGTACGTGCAGGGGGAGCAGTTTCCGGACAGTGTGACATTCTCGGCCTTGAACGGAATTCGTTCTCCAAGCATCCCTGCCTGGGTGAATTCGAACATATCGGCATTCTTCACCTGGATGGCGGCAAAATAGGCACTGCCGTTGGGGAAAACGGCATATTCAGCTGAAAGGCCCTGAACGGGTACGACGATCAGGAACGCTGCAATACAGAGAGCAGCGAGTCCAAATCGGCATCTATCTCCACTGGGGAGTCGCATTGTGCGATCACCGTTTCCGGGTCTTTCAACAGGTGTCCTGTCACCACGCATACAATCCGCTCATCATGGTCTATTACACCTGCTTCTACCAGTTTTTTCACACCGGCAACTGACGCAGCAGACGCAGGTTCGACACCAATTCCTTCTTTTCTGGCCAGATCGCGTTGCATGGCAAGTATTTCCTCGTCGGTCACTGATTCGGCGGTTCCGCCCGTACTCCTGATAGCGGTCAGGGCTTTTTCCGCGTTGACAGGGGCTCCTATCCGTATGGCCGTTGCAACAGTCTCCGGCTCCTGTTCGGGAACGACCTCGGGGAGATTCTGGTGTATGGCCCTGACAATGGGACTGGAGCCAATCGCCTGGATGCCTGTCATCATGGGCAGCCGTTCAATCAATCCCAGTGCAGCAAGTTCGTTGTATCCTTTATGTACTGCAGAAATGTTTCCGGCATTCCCAACCGGGAGCACCATCCGGTCCGGGACCTGTCCAAGCTGGTCCACTACTTCAAACCCGATTGTCTTTTGCCCTTCAAGCCTGAAGGGGTTCACCGAGTTGAGGAGATAGAGCCCGTGCGAGAGGCACAATTCATGAACCATTTCCAGCGCCCGGTCAAAGTTACCACGAATTGAGATGACCTGTGCTCCGTGCATAAGAGCCTGGGCAACTTTGCCAAGGGCCACTTTTCCCGAAGGTAGCAGCACGACGGCAGGTATTCCCGCTTTTGCTGCATATGCGGCAAGGCTGGCCGAGGTATTTCCCGTACTTGCGCACGCCACTGTGCTTTTTCCCAGCTGGATAGCCATGGACACCCCCACTGTCATGCCCCTGTCCTTGAACGAACCTGAAGGGTTCATGCCCTCATGTTTGGCATAAAGGTAGGGAAGCCCCATCTCTGCCCCCAGGCGGTGGAGATGGTACAGGGGTGTTCCCCCTTCCTGGAGGGTGACCGGATCGATTGTGACCGGGAGGAGTTCCCTGTAACGCCAGACTGAAAGGGGCCGTTTTTCCCACATGGACCGGGCTACCCTTATAGAGTCGAGGTCATATTCAACCGCGAGAAGATGCCCGCATTTACGGCAGTTATAGATTATCTCGTCGGGTGGATATGGCGTCCTGCAGTTTACGCACACAAGACGATACATGGTACAGGATGGGCGTTCATTGGTAAATATAGAAACGGTGAACTCTTTGCTATTGGAGGAGGTTGAAATGAAACGCAATGCGGGAGATTATCTCCTACCCGCCGGTTTATTCGCATGCACCGGGTATTTAGGCGTAGATTCCGGCGTTTTCAAATAATGTAACGGGAGAGATCAGTCCTCCGGTCGCGCGATACGGGGATGCAACTCCTGGCATCCTCAACCGCATTCCGATCAATTGATGCCTTCATCAGTCCGTCATCTTCCCCCAGCCTGCATATAATTTGTCCCCCGGGATCGGCCGTCATGGACCCGCCTGCGTAGGAATCCACAGGAGTGCACCCCGTCGTGTTCACACCCACCACGTACATCTGGCCCTCCAGCGCCCTGGCCCTGATGAACAATTCCCAGTGGTCACTCCGCGAACCCGGCCAGGCGGCAGGAACAAGAACACCCACCACTCCGGCGTCCGCATAAATCCTGAACAGGGAGCTGAAGCGGAGGTCATAACAAATCGCAATACCAAGCGTATTCCCCTCGAGATCGAAGATTGCCGGGGAATTGCCATGGGTATAGTTCCGGTCTTCACCTGCCGGGGAGAAGAGGTGGCATTTGGAATAGGATGCCATTTCCTCTCCGTTCCGATCCAGCACTATGCAGGTATTCCTTGGAAGCGGGTCATGCATCTCACGGAATGAGCCGAGGACTGCAATTCCGTATTCGCTGGCCAGCGCACCCAGACGCGAGACAATCGGCCCGTCTCTTCCCTGCAGATGCATGTGGGAGGAGGGATCCCAACCGGTGGCAAACTGCTCGGGGAAGCACACGAGGCTTCCTCCAAGTCGCGCTGCCTCTTTTACCAGGGGTTCGGCCTTTGCCAGGCTTTTTTCGGGATCCTCCCAGTTGCTTGCTATCTGCGCACCGAAGATCAGCATTTCAGGAAAATATGAGATCATAGATCCATACCATCTTTTCGGTATGTTCAGGCCCCAGCCAGGAGGGGGAAGGCTGAACGGAGCCCGGTTATGACAAACTGAACGGCGATGGCAATGAGAAGCATACCCATCAGGCGGTTGATTACGCGAAATTCTTTCTGGCCTATCCTGGCGACGATCAGTTCGGACCTGACCATCATCACATAGGTAATGATGATGGCGAGGGTGATTGAGGCAATAACAATAGCCATCTGAATGATGATTCCCAACGAACCGGCAGTCAGTACGATTGTTGTGGTAATCGCACCGGGCCCGGCAATCATAGGTATGGCCATTGGCATCACAGAAATATCCTCTCCCTCTATACTCTCGTATTTCTCTGTATCAGTCATTTTGGTCCGTGATGTCCGTGCATATACCATCTCCATTCCAATTCCGAAAAGGAGTATGCCCCCACCTATCCTGAAGGCATCCAGGGTGATCCCGAAGAGTTGCAAAAGAAGTCCTCCGAGCAGCGTGAAAGCGATCAGGATCAGGAATGCATATACGCAGGCATCCTTGGCAATTCGCTGCTTTTCGGGGGTTTTTATATCAGAGGCAAGAGAGACGAAAACCAGTGTGGCTGCAAGCGGATTGATGATGATAAGCATGGAAGAGAGGGATAGAAGTGCAAAATTCACCAACTCCCCTGTCATGTGCCATCTGTTTGGTAGTATGGGATTAAGAGATTTTCTAAAGAAAAGAGAGTTTATTCGTAAAGGACCGATTCGTCGATCCGTTTGTAGACAACCAGCTCATCGGGGGAGAAATGTATGGATATCTCTCTCTCGGCGCTTTCCGGAGAATCAGAGGCATGAATGACATTTCTTCCGATATCCATTGCCAGGTCTCCCCGGATAGTCCCGGGCATTGCTTCCGCAGGGTTGGTTGCTCCAACCAGGCTCCTGACTACAGGTACCACATTTTTTCCTTCCCATACCATGAGAAAGCAGGGGCCGCTCGTGATGAAATGCCTGAGTGCCGGGAAGAATGGTTTCTCCAGATGTTCTTTGTACTGTTCAAGAACCCTCTTTTCCGATAGCTTTTC